>Ga0325410_1004900_pt1 | contig 14906 bp, 8 predicted proteins | sample PopdelMetagenome_16_FD_206182 | JGI IMG/M metagenome (GOLD analysis project Ga0325410, IMG submission 206182) | Populus deltoides microbial communities from Bellville, Georgia, United States - Xylem-PdIQD-R3 | ecosystem: Host-associated > Plants > Phyllosphere > Stem > Wood/Secondary xylem... | reverse complement strand
ACCAGCCCACCCACCAGCATATTCTATGTCCTGCAAAGAAGTACAAGGCAAGGCCACGCTGTAGTACAACACCTATCAGAGCTCCAACGACGGCTGCTATACATTTGAACAGATGTCAGGTTCATAAATTTGATCCTCGTCTCGTTGACTTATCATCACCACTTTTCACTCTCTCTTCATCCTTGTAGTACAGATATAGAGAGAAGAGAAGTGGGCAATCGTAAGCATAAAATTGCTTAAAGTGAAAAGCAAGAAATGGAACTGCTAACTGGCTTGAACTGGCTACTTCACTTGAAAGTGCCTTCCCTTTACAGTCATAACATGTATACGGCAAGTTAAGAGTGCATTTTGGTCCCTCTACTCTTATTTCCCTTATTTTATCACCTTTTGTCTTCATATTATATTCTTTATTTTAGTCAACTTTTAGCCTAGCAGTTAGACACCTCAATCCCAACCTAACTTGTTTGGATTAGAACCCAAAGACTGCTTCGTTAAAGATTGAGATTTATTTAATCAACTATTGTACTATACTAGGGAATGACGTCGTTTAATACTAAACATAATACTAAACATTTTCAACAGGATGTTCTCTTATCCCACGCATAAGAGAAAAAAAATGTGACGAGGGATTAATTGTTAGGGGGTTATATTGAAGAATAAAATAGTATAAGGATCAAATTAAGATAGAATGTATAGTGGAAGGATCAAAAAAAACAACATCAACAAGGCGTGTGGCCAAAACCTGTCAAAGTCAGTTAACCAGAGGAGAAAGGCCAGTTTTGAGGCCATTAGTATAGAAATCCCAAAAGAACAATTGATGTAAGAGAGATCATGTGGATGGTGGGGTGGGCCCCAGAAATGGTGGGGATGGTATTCATCAAATGCTGTTCTTATCATACTTTTGGTGGGACCACTATTTCTGACCATTAATTTCCTTCCAGTTTATAAGATGATCCGATAAGAATGGTTATTTTAAAAAAATTATGTTTTGAATTAAAAAAAAAATTATATTTTTTTATTTTTTATGTGTTAATATAAAAATAAATTGTAAAAAATAAAAAAAATATTATTTTAATATATTTTTAAATAAAAAATATTTTTAAAATAACTATTAAAATAATAATAGATATGCTTAAATATGATTCTTTTCATGCTACTTGAAATTTATACAGGTTTATCATTATAAAAAAATAAATTTTAAAAGATAAAAAAATATTATTTTAATATAGTTTTAAATAAAATATATTTTTTAAAAATAATTATTATTACAATACCAAACATCTTGCTAAATTTAAGATAATATTGTTTGGAGATTTGTTTTGTAGAAAAAAATTAAAACGTTATCAACTTAACCGGACTAAGTTTAATATCTATAGGAAATTATTTTTAGTAAATTAGAGTAGGTCATAAAAATTTAGTCTATTGGTAGATGGAATAAACTACACAAGAATTTATTATATGATTGATTTACTCCATGTAATTTAAATTAAAGAAAAAAAATTAAAACACAGATTTCCTCTGCCTCAAAATAAATGAAAACAAAAATAAAAACGAATTATTGAATTTTCGAGTGATTTTATTATTCCTATTTTCAAACTTGGAATGTAATAATTCCTCATCTAATTTTTTAATCGGATGCCATAATTTATTATTTATCTCTTAGTTTTTTTTAAAAAAAAAACATTTATTTCAAAGGGTAGATTTTCTAATTAATTCAATTGTTTTCTACTGTGATCACTTTGTTTGTGGGATTGAGAGTGATAAATTATCATCGAATTAATCTAGAAGAAGCATGCTAAAAAGGGAATCACTTAGCGTGAGTACATCTCTCTCTTAATGGGAGCCGATCGAGTCAAGATTGATAGTTACGTGCAGAAGGGGAACCCTTTCGTTCTTTCGTTCTTTTGCACAAAAAAGTCATCGAGAAATTATTCCAAGACAAACACCACAGACACCCACCCACCCACCCTCCAAGAAGAAGCAAACAATTTTGCTGAGAGGAATAGGCAATAAATATCTTTCAGTGGAAAATTATGTGCGCATTATTTGTACATTAAGCTATGTGCATGCATCAAAGTGTGGTTAATTTGATTTGATTAACTACTTGACATAAATAAAACGAAGAGAATTCTTTGGCATTTATTAGAGAAAAAAAATTACTTTGTTATGGGTCAGAAATGTTTATGATATTTGTTTTTCTCTGACCCAAGTTTTATGGATATGGAGCAGAGAAGATGTTGAAGTTACGTCTAGACATTAAAATTCAACTCCTTGATTATTAAAACTCTGTAAAAATTCCAGATCACGGGTTAAGCTCTGTTAATTAAAATAATATTATTTAAATTTTTAAAAAAACTTAGTTCAGACTTTTACTATATCAATTAGATGATGAACTAATTCATCAGGTCATTTAAATTATATTGATTCAACTTCTACTTAATTTTTTAAAAAAACCAACATGAACTAATTGAATTTAATAGCTTGTTACTAATAAATTATGCCATTTTACATTTACTTATTTATGAGATGATTTAAATTATATTAGTTCAACTTTCACTTGATTTTTTAAAAAAATCAACATGAACTAATCGAGTTTATAGCTTGTTACTAATAAATTATGCAATTTTACGTTTACTTATTTTTTGGGAGTAAGAACTCAATTTTGAAAGGGACGGTGAGTTTCAATTTTGCACTTTCTTTTTACCTTTTATTGGAACTCAATTTTGAAAGGGACGGTGAGTTTTAGTTTTAATTCTAGCTAGGTGGGCTCGATTGGATTGCTTTGTTTTTTTAAAAAAAATAACATGATCAATATCTTCAAATCAACTCAAAAAATTAATCAGATGTTGATATAACATTTTTTTTGTACAATAGGATGTTTGGATAAGCTATTGATTGCACTAAAAAAATTACATCCATGTTCGGACTTATATATTTTTCAAGAAATTAATTATTTTATCGGAACAATTCGAGCATTAAAATATAAAAATATGGAGGATACTTAATATTTACCAACAAAACTAAGCCTGTGAGAGTTCACTTTGTACGAATAGATGTCTATGTTGACAAATTATTTGCCACTTGAGGTTGAAGATCATGCATGGCATTTAAAATGAAATTAACGCATTATAAGCTAATTATGTGGATTCCAACTCATAATTAGTTTCATGTTAAGAGCATGATTTCATGTTTTACTTAAAAAAACATTGATTAGCAGCGTTTTTTTTAAAAAATACTATACGCTTTTTTTAAAAAACAAAGATTGGTTGAGTGGAGTTAGAGTTGTGGAGGCCGCTTGAAGCTGGAGGCCTTTGCATTTAAAATGAGGTTAATGCAAATTGTGAGTGAGCTATTTATTGTGGTTTCAACTTCAAAATTGGAGAATCAATTATATTGTGGATTCGTGATAAAATTTGAAAGAAGGAGCATTCTTGATTTCTTTCATGTTAAAAGCATTAATAATTACATGTCCTGCTTTAAATATAACTATTGGTTAAAACCTATGTGTTTCACATCAATATCTTAAATAAAGAGTGTGGAATATATCTCATTTAGTCTATAACTAGATACGTGCCCGTGTATTACTGTGGGCTGAACAAATTTTTTTAATGTAAAAAAAGTGATAGATTAAAAAAATTCAAATCGCAAGTCATTGGTTAAATTGACAATTTAAATATTTACAAATAAAACGACAAAAAATAAACTAACAAAAAAAACAATGGAAAAAAAAAGAATCACACTTGAGCGATTGGGCCTATTCGGATTATCAAACAACCCAATACTAACCTAATTTAAGGAAAACTAAGGAAAAAAAAGAGTCAAACTAAAAAAAGAAAAAAGAAAACATTGGCTTAAAAAACAAGGGAAAACCAAGTGAACTTCTTAAACTTAATTTAATCTAAAAAATTATAATTTATTAAATCATGAACCCAAGTTCAATCAAAAAACTTAAATATCATCCAATTTAATTTTGAAAGATGGAATCATTGAAAAAACTATTAATAAAAAATCTTACAAAAAAAATAGAAACCAAAGAAAGAATAGAGCTAGAATTTGACAGGAAAAAACCTAGTAAGGAATAAATATAAAAAACATAATTATCACAAACAAAAAAAATTCAATTAAAAAAATTAGAACCAAACTTGTGAGATTAAAAAATCATAAGGTATGAAATTGAAAATCATTTGTAATATGATAAAATATTTTTAGATTTAAAAATGGTGGGTGTGAAATATAAAAAAAAACATTATTGAGGGCTAACTCAATAGAATCAAACTAAAAAAAAATAAGAAAATAAAAGTTAAAAAAAAGAGAATTAAACCAAAAAAATAACAAAAAAAAGTTTAAAAAAAGAGAATAAAAAATAAGGCAACATCAATTTAGAAAAGAGAAAAAAACCAGGATAAATTTTTTAAACCTAGTCTAATCTCTAAAAGTTGCATCATGTGAAATGTTTTGCCTAGATTTAATCAATAAGCATAATTCTTAACCAATTTAATTTTAAAACATAAGAAATGAGAATAAAATTTGATAGAAAAACCTTAAGGAAGATGCAATTTAATGAAAAAAAATAAAAATAAAATGATCCCAAATAAAATAAATATGAGTTAAAACAATAAGAACAAAATTTTAAAGATTAAAAAAATCATAGGTTGTGAAATTGTAAAAATCTATAAAAACTAAGCAAACCCGAACAAACATCCTTAATATGATCCAATTTTAAAAAGCTCGCAACAAATAAAATCTTGAATTCAAGTTTCATCAAGAAGTTTATTATAAGCCAATTTTAAAAAAATAGATTTAAAAAACTTGTCAAGGAAAAAAAAAAACAAAAGAAGCCTCAAGCGAAGTCAACAACCAGCCCAAGTCAACAAATCAAACGTATGGTCTAGGACATGAAATTGAGATGACCATATAAATAGAAAAACTAAAAATAAACCAATAAAAAATATTAAAAAAATGCTTTAAAAAAGACGATAGTTGAGTTGGGCTAATCTTTCAGATTTAATACTTGGGTTATGAGACTGGTGTGATCCTATCAAAGACAAACTTTTAAAAAACAAAATAAGATTCTTAATAAAATAAATATTGAAGGATAAAATTGAGAAAAAAAAAATCAATCAAAAGGACATTGCAAAAAAACAAAAATAGCAGTTAAAAGAATTAGAACTAAATTTGACATAAAAGTTAAATGAGATTAAATGCTTAGGTAAAAATCAAATCAAATTAAACGTGATTAAAAAAATAACAATTAAAAGAATTAAGATCAAATTTGATATAAAAATTAAATGAAAATAAATGTCTAGGGATGAGATTTGAAAAGAGTAAACCAATCAAGAAAATGATTAAAAACAAAATACATAGAAGTTAAAATAATGAGGACCGAATTTGAAAAAATATATAAAAAAATCAAATGACTAGCGATAAAATAAAAAATAAAATACAATTAGAAATAATCAATGTAAATAAAACAATTACAAATAAGAAAAAAGGGATTGAATAAAAAAAAGAAATAAAATAAAGGGTTGATATGAATTTTTTCATGGTCACCACGCAATCCAAAATAAAAAAGGAAAAAAAAGTAATTTCAAGCAAAATAACATCCTATAAAACAAGTATAAAGGTAATTTCAAGAAGGAAAAGATATTTCTCCATATACCATTTTGTTTTAAAAACATATAAATTCATTTCAAAATTATTCTTTATTTTACGTAACAAAAGAAAATAGTTACACTACCTTGTATGCTTGTGTGAATGTTAATAAAAAAAATGTTAAATGAATGATAAATAGGTCCATATTTGTTTTTTTTTTTACTTGAGATCAAGTTTTTCAAAGAAAATAAAAAAGTGTGGATTGATTCCCAGGACATCTTCAAAAGTCAATTGTAATTTTTATTTTTTTATTATTTATAATCTGATATCTATAGAATTCTAGAAAATTTTCTATACCATAAATAATATACATTTATTTGAATTTGGAAAATATAGCCTCGCTGATTAAAATTAAATTTGACCTTATATTATTTTTTTCATAAAAGTATTATTATTATATTATTATTATTATTTCATCACAGGGCTTTTAAGGAAACTTCATTAAGCCTAGAAGTAGAAAGAGGGCTTAGCTTTAATAAGGTTTCTCTCTAAAATTTAGCCTGTCCTTTTGCAGCCCAACCTTAGCCACCCATCACAGCCCAAACCCTAACCACCACCACTAGGTTCACCAGCACATAAATTTGCAAAATCCCAACACACCATCCAAAAAGAACACCAAACAAAGGACATTATTGTACTTTAATTAAACACAAATACAAAATTAATGGGGGTTCGTCAGAAACCAAGTTTTTGTAAGAACGAGAGTTATATGCGCCACTTTAAGTTGTTTGGTATTATTTGCTGGGCTCCGGAAACTTGACCCAGATCGTGAAGCATCAAAGAAAGCCCTTGAACATAAGAAGGAAATCGCGAAGTGTTTAGGTCGTCCATTTGTCCAAACAAACCCTAATGAGGGGTGTGTGTGTGTCAAACTCTCTGTTTTTGTTGAAAAGTTTGGATTTCTTTTGCATTTTTTGATTTGGGGTTTTGGAGGATTCTGTGAATCTTGGTTCTAGGGGTAATTCATGGAATAGAGGGTTTGTTTTGGTTTATTGTTTTTTGGAGGATTTTGTGAATTCTGGTTAAATGGTCAGATAATGAAACGAAGAATTTTGTGAATTTGGATCGTAGGGTTAGTTAATGGCATATAGGCTTTGTTTTTATTATGTGCTATTGGTTTTATTATATAGGGGAGTGATTGCTTGTGCCAGATGGGATGGGATTAAGTTTCCAGTTTTGCTGGGATGAATGGAGTTGCTTTGTGGTAGTCGAAACTAAGTTCATTTCAGATTGAGTTGTTTGTTGAACTTTTGAACTGGTGGGTTGGAGTTTAGGCCTCTGGGTTGTTGAAAAGTTTGAATTCTTGTGTGACAATGATTGCGATGAGGGATCCTGGTGGTCTAGTGGGTTTTTGTAGGGAATAGGGATTGGGGGATTTGGGTGTTTTAGTGAAGATAGGTAATTTAATCAGTTTTTGGAACGTGGGGGAGTGAGCCCTTGTGCCAAATAGGGTGTGTTTAAGTTTTCAGTTCTGTTGGGATGAACGAAGTTGTTTTGTGTTGGTAGAAACTAAGTTCATTTCTGATTGAGTTGTATATTGAGCTTTTGTACTGGAGTGCTGGAGTTTAGGCCTCTGGGTTAATGTTAGAGCATGCTTGAATTGTCATTTATTTGCAAGAAGTTTGAATTTTGTCTGATAATGGGATGAGGACCATGAGGTTAAGGATGCAACGAGGGATATGTGTGTTTTGGTGAAGATTTTAGGGAGTGATTGCTCATGTTGAATGGGATAAGATTAAATTTCAAGTTTTGTTGGATGGATGGAGTTATTTTGGGTTGGTGGAAACTGGAGACCAAGTTCCTTTATGACATATTGGAACTTTTGTGCTGCTGTGTTGACCTCGGGTTGGTGCTATAGTACTGTTGTCATTGTTTATATTTGTTTTCTTGGTCCATAAAAGGGGGTATTGTTATATGGACCACTAGGTACCGGGATGACCATGCTTGCAAAAGCTATTGTCAGAGAGTCTGGAGTTGTTTTTATAAATGTGAGGATCTCTAATCTGATGAGCAAGTGGCTTGGCTTGGCAATTATGAAAGCGGTCATTACTGTATTTTGCAACTACATCTTTATGTTGAAACCATCCCTCATTACATTATTTTCTGCATCTGAATCCATGCAAGTCTTGTTGGTTCTGTGTTGACTAGAAACAGACTTAGAAGTAACTAAGTTTGCGTAGTTGCTTTTTAGCTCCTATCTAAGTTTTCATAATCTGATCGCTGTTGATTCTCTTCTATGCTGTTGCAGTTGCTGCTGTTTTTAACCTGACTTATAAACAACAGCCTGCTATTATATTTATTGCGAGGTTGACAGTATTCTGGGGCAGCGTCGAACTACAGATCTTGAGTTCTTACTCTTAAAGCAAGTGCTGCATTTGTGCGGTCTTCTTATGCAGTGACTGAATGTGCTTTACGTAAGATTTGTGAAAGTGTGATTTATTCATGGGCTTGGCCTGGCCGGACTAAGTGATAATATCTTACAAAAAATTATTTTAATGTTTTCCCTATTAAGCATTGTTTTTATAAACCTATGTTGAGATGGTTTTATTACATTTTTTAATAGTCATTCATGTCTTACAAGTTACCAGAATTACTCTATTTTACTTGCAAAAATTGTTGCTGTTGTGATAAGAGAGTCTGTCAGTCAAGTGTTCTTTTAAATTTACAAGAATTGCTTCAATCTGTTCATAACTCTATAACTTTCAAAATACTCCCAGAAACAGAGATTGATTCAAGTGATTAAGAATAAGGAAATAGACATAAAAAAAGGGACCCAAAACGTAAATGATTTTATAGTTAACACAAACCTGTTACATACACGGGTTCTTTTTCCATAGAAGTAACGCCCAAATAACCTTGAATTATGTAAACTATAAAAAAAACAGGAATCCAATACCATGAATCTGCCCCTCTAATGTTGTTTCAATGTCGAATCCACTTGATATCTTGTTTGTACTGCAAAATTAGAAAGGCGAGACTGATCAAATAAATTATAGAGAAAAGATAGCCTAACATAAACTATGAACATAAAATTTGAAAACTCAAATGCTTGCAAAACTTACTTGAAAATATCAATTGAATTATTTAGTTTCTTCTAGCACCATGTCTGCCAACATTCTTCTTTGTTTTTTTGCTCTTGAGATTCCTAAGAAACCATGAAGATTGGTTTGTTCTAAACACAACGTATCCTGTTGCAACTCCAAACACAAACCCACATCCATAACCCATTGTCACAACTTTCCATCCAAATCCATCTCCAAACAATGTTGAATCATCTTCTTCATTAAAGCTTGATGGCAGCAATGATGGTGCCTCATCACTGTAGCATTCTTTTAGGACTTGAAATCCACATAAACCCAAGTTTCCTTCAAATAAGTTTGCATTAAAGGTGTTGAATTGCTCTCCACTTGGTATCAGCCCCTCGAGTTTATTATGTGAAAGGTTTAGGATTTCAAGAAATGTCAGACCCTCCAATTGCATTGGAATCCTTCCAGTAAGTAAATTTGAAGATAGATCTAATGATTCCAAATTGATCAAATTTCCTAATGATGATTGGATATGACCTGTAAGGGAATTATGAGAAAGGTTGAGTTGGTGGAGTGCTTGAAGCTTTCCGATTACCTTTGGAATCTCTCCGTTAAAATTGTTATTAGACAAATCGAGTACTCTGATGGTACTTTGGATCTTCCAAAACTTAGTTTTTACACCTTTCCATATCATTTCTATGGAATAGACATAGCTATAGTAATTTGTTGCCCCCATGTAAATCATGTTTTTATCCGAGGTCATCATTGCTTCAAGACTATTGAAATAACCTGTTGGCAACGGCCCACTAAAATTATTGTCAGAGATGTCAAAAATCCGTAATTTAGAGAAGGAATTATATGCAGTCGAACCCTTCACAAAACCTTGGAGTTTATTGGATTTTAGGACAAGAATTTGGAGCTTTGGAAGCGTTTCTAGAAAGTAGGGAAATGTATCCTCAATCTTATTGTTGCCAAGATCAATAATTTCCAACATTGTGCAGTTGATGATAGACGGTGGTATTTTCCCTTCTAATTCATTTCCATTGAGGTTGAGATATTCCAAGATATTATCCTTTGAAAATGTTGAAGGGATGGTGCCTTGAAGATTGTTCATGCTTAGATGCAATACTGAGAGCATGTTGCTGAAGTTCCCCAAACATAGTGGCATAGAACCACTAAAGCTGTTGTTGGACAAGTCCAGGACCAGAAGGAATCTCAGCTTGCAAATAGAAGAAGAGATCTCACCTGTCAATTTACTATTGGACGCAAGAATAAGGGTTGTCAAGTTCTCTTGTTTGAAAATCGAACTTGGAATTGTACCATGCAAGTGGTTATTGCTCAAATCAAGGAATCTCAAAGAATCGTGTTGGAGTTCACTTATATTGCCTATGAGATTATTGTTATGAAGGTCAAGAGATTGTAAAGAAGGAAGAGCAAACAAAAAGGATGGTATTGTTCCATTGAACAAGTTATCGGATAAATTTAGATATTGTAGATTTGAAAGGGTATTTAATTGAGAATGGATACTGCCTATTAGTTGATTATTGGATAAATCTAAATATGAAAGATTGACTAGGCCACCCAAAAAATCTGGAACTTGACCCATAAATTTATTGGAATCGAGAAGAAAGGAATGGAGGTATACAAGGTTTCCAAATAATGATGGGATCTGACCGCTAAAATTGTTATTTGAGAGGTATAAAGAGGTGAGCTGTGTGAGATTATGAAATGATGATGGAATTTGACCGCTAAAATTGTTATTTGAGAGGTCTAAATGGATAAGCTTTGTAAGATTACCGATCAGGGATAGATCTGACCTTATAATGTTACAATTACGAAGAGACATATATTCTAATGACTTTAGATTACTGATTAAGTCGTGTTCTAAATAAACTGAAATTCTTGTATTAGAAAGACCCAACCAAGAGAGGACATTACTCAAATTGGACGAAGGAAAAGAGCCAGTGAGGCCTTTGTTGTATGAGAGATCCAGTGATTTAAGGTTTGGTAGGAGAAAGATGTTACCCGGGAACTTCCCCTGCAATCCACAACCACTGAGGGAAAGAGATGACAAAGAAGAGGACAGATTCTTCAAGGAATTAGGTGCAACCAAAGACATATTAAGAGCATCCAAAGCGAGATCTCTTAGCTTGGTTAGGTTTCGAACAAGCTTGTCAAAAGAAATTGGTTCTAGACTTAGATAGTAGAAGTTTCTAGAGAGATCAAGTGAAGCCAATTTGGAGAGATGAGAGATTTCCGACGGAACTTGACCTGCAAAGACTGAGTAATTTAGGTTAAGAAGTGTCAGATTGGAAAACTGGCCAAATCGAGAAGAAATATGGGAGAAGTTGAAATGATTGTCAGAGAGGTCGAGCTTTTGAAGATGATGCAGGGAGAAGAGGGTGCTATTGGGATGGAGGGTGCCATAAAGCATGCTGCAAGCAAGGTCCAGTCCAGTGACATGCCCTGTTTTCATGTCACAAGAGACCCCATCCCACAAGCAGCAGTCTGTACCCTCTTTCCACGACTCTGTCTTGGGATGCTGGCAAAGCACTGAAGCAGATCTACTAATGGAAAAGGATTCTTTGAATTGGAGCAAAGAAAGACTTTGGTCGAGAGCACAGAAATGAGATGAAGAAATTGTTGAATGGAAATGGAAGAGAAACAGAAAGAAAGAGAGAGATGAAATAGGTGAAAACCCCATGTTTGGCTGGCCTTACAGGATTCAGAGTATATGTGGGAGAGATGAGGAATGAAGAAAGACATTGTTAGCAGTATTTATAGACAAAGTAATCTTAGATTGTATACAGACTGACATAGGATGTGTAAAACATGTAAAGACGAAATCAAATCTCAAGAAACAACAAGTGAGTGAGTGAGTGAGTGAGTGTTGGAAACGCGGCAAAGTATATTAAACAAGATATATATTCCTTGTTGACTTCAAATTATGCAAACTGAATTGTTGTTTCTTGGCAAAGTAATAATTACGCAAAGCAATGACTTTGCACTAATGACTTTGCACTTATAGATCGTTTCTCGTGGCCCAAAAGTACTCTTTGTGTGCGCTCGGTAATGTATAACAGTTTAAAAATCAGTATATCAAAATTATAAAAAATTCATAAAAATATTTAATTTAACACTATTTTAGGTAAAAAAAAAAAAAACTTACCGTAGTGCCTAACAGACACCTTATTAACGAGAATAAAAATAAACACGTTATTAACGAGAATAAGAATAGGAATACGACAATATTGATTTCCTAAAAGGATTAAATAGTTATTTGACAAATTTTGATTAGTAATATTTTGTATTTTAAAAATTCTTTTCATTCCTTCAATTGATTTACTTTAATTTTTCCAATTTTCTATTTTAAATAAAAAATAATTTAAACTAATCTTTTTTTCAATTATGTATACATAATTGAAATAAAAAATTGATTAACAAAGTCATCTTCACCTTCTCATGTCCAATCCATTCCACAGTTGTACAGCAAGATTAAGCAACCAAATAATGTTTGTTGAGAGTAGATAATATCCCCTACGTGCAAGTCTATGTGCTTATAGATACACTATGTGCTCTTCCTTCGCAGCTCGTCTGATTGGAATGGTACGTTCTTCGGGACTTCTACCCTTCTATGAAAGTTGGGACTCCATTCTCAAAATCTGGTTTGTACAGGTTAATAATTAAAGATTTCCATAGAGCAGAGCTCGGAGAAGAAAGTCTCCATATCCATTTAAATAACAGAGCCCTGTTTTTTGACATTAGGGAGCCTATGCCAAGACCTCCTTTCTTCTTATCACGCATTCCACACCATAAGAAACGTCTCATGGGTTTGTTACACTTTTTAATAGTTATTTATGACTTGCAAGTCATCAGAATTACTTTATTTTGCTTGCAAATATTACTTTATTCTTTTAATTTATAAGAATTGTTTTAATTTTCTTGCACACTCGTAGATTTATAAAGCAATCTGTTCATAACTCTATAAATCTTAAAATACTCCCAGAAAAGGAGATTGATTTAAGTGATCAAGAATTAAAAAATGGACAAATAAAAAAAGAACCCAAAACATAAATGATTTTATAATTTCCAAAAGGTCTCTCTCTTTCCAAGAAAACATCGGAAGAAAACTTCTTAATAATTTACGATCGTATATAGTTTACTCACAGGTTAAGCAAGTGGGGATGCAGAGTTAAAGAGTCATCCTCACCTTCTTATGTCCACTTCAATCCAGTCTCCAGTCAACACGTTCTGGCAATAGCTTTATTGAACAGTTGCTAGAAAACTGACAATCAATGGAGAATTAATGGCAATGGCACAAAGATACTCTGGGATTGGTCGTCCTAAAAGGTCTTTCTCTTTCAGCATCAACAAGGGAGAACCAATCTTCATTTGGTCTGTCCTTGACCTCCAAGTCTTCGATCGGAACTTGGATGTAAGGATATTGTCCACTCTTCGTGTGGTGCTGAATATTGAAGTGAAGGTTCACTTGCAAATATCTCCACACAAGGAGAGCTGTGAGCGTTGGAAACACGGCAGTGCTAATTTCCAAAATTGACATTTTTGCAGCAAGTCTTTGTGCTAACAGATACAGTTCATGCTCTAATTAGAACTTCCTTTGCAGCTCGTCTGATGGCAGCTGTTCTCGGGGACATCTACCCCGCTATTATTCCTTGCTGGCTTATAAACTTAATACTAATTGGACCCCCCTTCGCATGCACTGATAGATTATTATTGCTATTATTAACAAGAACAGGTGACTGTGTACTTGAAGGGTTAAGCAATTTATGTGTTTCCCAGAAGAAGAAGAAGCATTTCATAGCTTAGAAAATAGCAATGAATATGTGCTAATAGATACAGTTTGTGCTCTTCCTTTGCAGCTCGTCTTATGGATCATACTTTTTGTGTGCCAACAAAAGACAACAATGCAACCCTTGGTACAGATTTTTGCTGGATAAATCTGCGGTTACATACAACATCCACCTTCGTTTTGTTTTTTGTGTTAGAACGAAGAAAAATCTGAAGGAGTGCAGTGCTTAGCTGTTGTAGTGTACTAACCGATCTTGCAGTAAAATTGGGACTCTCCTGTTCAAGGTAGAAGTGGTGAAGTGTCAATTTTATATCAAGGTCAGAAAGCAATAGGCAATGGTCCAGAAAAGTCTTCATATGCTGCTGAGTATGGAACTAAGGGTTGAATTATTCAATTGCGAATAATTTGTGCTCTAATTATAACTTCCTTTGTGTCTCGTACGTCTGATGACAACTGTTCTTGGAGACTTCTACGCTTGATCTATGCCTGGTTTTTCTTGGTATCATTGCATCTTTGAAGTTTGGTTTTCCTTACAATTTATTTTATCTTTCATTAGATTTCTCTATATTGTAAGAAATATTTTTAAGTGGATCATATGCCTTGTCATGTTTTTAAAATAATATTAATTGTGTATATATATATTTATAAACTTTATAAATGATAATTAAATGCTTGGAGTCCATTGCTCTCTAATGATAATGAACTAAGTACAATACATAATGGATGAAAGTGAAAAAAATCAGGATCCCTATGCTAGCCATATTAAATATTACGTAAAATCATGTAACCTCCATCAAAATATAGAAAATCTAAAGTTTGGTATTGACGGTTCAATCATAGTATGGACTAAATCCACTTACTTGAAAAACCCAAAGATATATGAGCCCAGAAAAAGATGGTCCACGCACACAAAAACTCAAAAGAAATCAAATCTAGAAATGTATATATATCAAATCTTTTTAGGCTTAGCTTTGTGTTAGACCCAATAACATATGGGTTTAGTAAAAAGTCAGACTCAACTTTCTTAGCAAAAAATCAACTAACCTTTATTTATTAATTACTAAAGACACAACTCAATATATATAAAGTGGAATTCTATTCATGTCTAATCTTACATCAAAATATTATAAGTTTTGTTAATACTCTATGTTATCCTTTATCGGAGTATTCTATTTTGATAATTCAAATTTATTGAAATAATATTACTGTGAGAATGTTAGAAATCAAACTCTCTTTTTTCCCCTGTATATCCAGGATAAGTTTACAAGATTTGTGATTAGATAAGTGCATGATCAGATTAGATTCCATGCAAGCACTTCAGCATTGGCAATAACAGCCACTAATTACTATCAGTCCTAGTATGAGAAAATTGAAGATATATAGCTAGGAATATCCTCTATTAAAAGGAGCCTAGCAGG
>Ga0325410_1004898_pt1 | contig 14907 bp, 16 predicted proteins | sample PopdelMetagenome_16_FD_206182 | JGI IMG/M metagenome (GOLD analysis project Ga0325410, IMG submission 206182) | Populus deltoides microbial communities from Bellville, Georgia, United States - Xylem-PdIQD-R3 | ecosystem: Host-associated > Plants > Phyllosphere > Stem > Wood/Secondary xylem... | reverse complement strand
CACCAATTCTCACTTAGGTTCTCAAAGAATTTTTTTTCTTAATTAGATCCCCAATCAGATCCTCTAATCCAAACCCATTAAAGTTGTTAAGAGCTTCCATCGAACATACCATAACAGGATGAAAGGACTCAATTGAGGAATTTTGATAGAACGAGGATCCAATTGAAAATTGTTTCTCTGGATTTAATTTGGGGAAAAAAGAAAAAAGTTTCCGTTGCCGGGACTTGAACCCGGGTCTCTCGGGTGAGAGCCGAGTATCCTAACCAACTAGACTACAACGGATTAGTGGTGAGGTATCCTCTGTTTTTAATTCCTACCATTTGTACTGTTCTATATCAAGCAGCATGGATAATTGAAAACATCGTTTGAGCTTCTACGGTACAAATACAGTATGTGACCTATTTAAGCTCCTCTAGTAGAGATAAAAGTTGAGGACAGCTTAAGATGGTCAAACTTCGCAGGGCAAAGAGGTGTAGCAAACCGTCAGGCAAAGAACCAAGACTCGGGCAATACATAATAGTTAAATGCTCAACGGAAGTGAGGTGCTCCAAACTTGAAGATACAGAAGTCAAACTATTGCAGTTTTCGATGGATAAATTCCGCAGCGAACTTAAACCTTGAAGCCGGTCCGTTGTCTGCTAAAGAGGCCATGCTATAGCATTCACTAATCCCCAATGACTCTAAAGCATTGGGGTTCTGCAAACTTTGCGGCAGAGACATAAGCTCCACACCAACGAATTGTCAAGGATTTTAAAGCTGCGAGGCTCCCCAGCTCTGATGGAATCAAAATGAGTTTGGGGCAAGAGATGATCTCCAGAGATGTCAGAAACGTGTTTCCAGCAAGAAAACTTCCTGAGATAGAGTGAATTTCTGGGATTCTTTCTGTAGCAAGGGTCAATAAGGAAGTGAAATTTGCAATTGACAACATTGCTTGGTTGCAATTCCGTAGCTCCAAATGTTGAAGAGACGGAAACCGTGGCATATTAATTAATATGGGACAGTTGTCAACAATCAGTTTCCTCAATTTAGAGAATGCATCTCCATCATTTGCAGTTGACCATTCTTTCAGGTTTGGAAAGCCTCTCAAGCTTAGTTCTTCAAGTGATGGAAATGGTCTGAGAATTTCCTCACCATAGAACTCCGGACCAAATCACTTCAAGCCATCCATTCCACAAAGAGAGAGTGTCTTAAGTAACGTAAGATTCCCAAGGGCGGGAAGACGTTCACATTTTCTACAGTTAGTCAAACTAATCACTGTCAAATTTGGAAGCATCCAATTTGGAAGCTGGTTCCAGGATAACCTTCTATAACTAGTTGTTTAACATTTTGATGAGGTTGCAGGGCTTCAAGAATGGACATCAGGTTGTCGTTACATTCTTCTCGATTATCTCTCTCTTCCCAATGCAGTCCCAAAAACTCAAGGTTTCCTTATTCCTCAATTTAGCTGATGACGCTACATGTGCATTCCAAACATTCTGCAAGTGTTTAATTTTCAACTCACCGTGAAGATTTACATGTTCCAAATGCTGGATGCCGTTATAGTAGCCGTCTACAATAAACGTTGGCAATGTTTGAAGCTGAGGCAACTCTTCAATATTAAATGGAATTGATGTTAATGCTTAACACCCAGTTAGAATAAGATGTCTAAGATGAAACATTCGAGACAAATTTGGCAACCGCTCAAGATTACAGCAATCACGCATATTTAGAGTTTGCAAAGAATGCAGGCTACGTGGAAATTTGGTTCCAGGATAACCTTTTATAAGTACCTTTTTTAGATTTTGAATCTTTGATGAGGTTGCAAGGCTTTGAGAATTCCTGCTGCCACATAAGCATCTTGTTCACACTGTTGTGCAGGGCTTGTGACACCACTAAGGCCTCGAGCACTAGTGTGTCCTCAGTGTGGTTCCAGTGTCTCCAGTTTTTTCTTCATGCACAAATTAGCTAATTGTGCTTCGAATACACTCGCATTCTGCAAGTGCTTAATCTTCAAATCACCGCAGAGATCTAAATGTGCCAAGTGGCGGGTGCAGTTGTAATCCCTATGTACAATATATTTTGGCAATGCATGAAGTAGATGCAACTTTCTGATACTGAAAGGAATCAAGGGTAAACAGTCACGTCCAGTTAAAATAAGATGGCGAAGATCAGCCATTGTTGTCAAGTCAGGCAATTGTGCAAGACCAGTGCAGCCATACAGGTTCAAAGTTTGCAAATGACGAAGCCCCTCTACGCTTGGTGGAAAAACTCCGATAAGTGTATTAAGACAGGTCAAGTTACTTAAAACACAGCAAGCTACCTATAGAGATTTATCCAGACTTGCTAAGCCACAACTGTTCAGATCTAGCACGCGCAAGTATTTAAAACTCGAAAATAGTTTGCAGGGAATGTCTTTCAAGCCCTCCACCCCTACCAATAAGAGTGTCCGCAGTTGTTCTGCCTCATACAATGCTTCTGGAACTGTAAATGATCCAACTTTACCTACGCTACATGAGTGGCAAGTTTGGACCAGGCCAAATGGTAGAAGATCATGCTCCACTATCATAAATTCTTTCCCTGAAACATATCGTGCAAGATCATGAATGATATTATGCATTTTGTAGCAATTCATGTTACCATCATCAGATTTTTCTGCGTCTTGAGAGAAACCCATCCACAACAAATCCTTGAAGTACTCATTGCCAATATCTTCTGGTGGTTTGACCCCTAGTAGAAATCCCTCTGCCATCCATAGATGAATTAACTTCTTGATTTTGTAAGCTTTTGGAAATATTGAGCAGAAAGCAGAGCAATGTTTGAGGTGTATTGGTAGATGATAATAACTTAGCATCAGGGAAGGTAAAATTCCACCATGGTTTACATTTAAACTCCAAAGTTCACTATTTTCCACTAATAACCACTCTCTATCCTCTCTTTCGAAGCGCGTCAAGCTTCCCAGAGTTTTTGCAGCTAGTGGCAGCCCTCCAAATTTTCTGGCTATCTGCTTTCATATTGGCAAAAGATTTGGATACTGCTCTTCTTCTCCTCTCCGAAAAGCCCGTTGCCTGAACAAAGCACAGCAATCATCTTCATCCAAACCCTTCAAATGGTAAGGGAAGATTGGGGAGTCCATCATCATAGCAACTTTTTTACTACGAGAAGTGATGATGATTTTACTTCCAGCAAGACCCCCTCTCAACGAAGGCCTTAGCTTGCCCCACTCAATGTGATCCTTACTCCAAGCATCATCTAGCAAAATGAGGTATCTCTTTCTATGCAACAAACCCCACAGCTTGGACTGAAGCGCATCCATCTCTTTTTTGCATATTTTCTTTGCAGCAGACTCTGTAACTGTCTTCGTGATCATCTTTGCATAAAAAATTTCAGACACGAACACCCAAATTTTAATATCGAAGTGCTGTGTTACCCTCTCATCATTATATGCCAATCGAGCACGACTTGTCTTGCCAATGCCCCCAATACTGGTTTTTGGAATAACTGTTGGATATCCTTCCTGGGTAGCTTCACAAGATAATAACTGTTGTACTATCTTCCTCTCTTCCATAAACTTCCATTCCAACGGTGAAAGAGCTAGTTTCTCTTGCATTATATTTGTTATTAATAACAATATCCTCTCTCAAATTCAAGCCAAGCCCCTCATATGCAGTCATTTCCAAAGCTTCAAGTGCCTTCCTAACCTTCTAAGCGTTGATTGAAATTGGAACAGGATACTGCTCGCCTTCCACAGTAAGATGCTCTAGTATGTCCTCAGTTACATAAGCTGCATCCCTGAGCTTTGACAACCAAATCTTCACAGCTTTTCGGGTCACTTGTTGCTCTTCTGCATCTTCAAGAATAACTTAAATCATTAACAAGGATTGCTTCATCCTTTTTTAAGGTTGTCCTCGAATCCCCAAATACCACCAAGCACTTCTATGAAAGGAGAAGCTATCTGTCAAAGATCATTTGCAGGGCTGGGGACAAAACTTGGTCTGCCATTTCTTGCTGAGGGATCACAAAAGTGTTGTTACGATGAAAATTGCATGGAAAAGAAAGTGAACTCTTTGCGTCTTTGATCAATTGATGAACCCTTCTACAAGTTCCATGCCGTTTATTGAAGGTCTCCCATCAGAACCCTCTTTCTTCTTCTTTTTTTCTTTTTCAAGAGGCCATCACCACACCGACCTCTTAACGTCAAGTCAAAAGGAATTTTTACTTTTCAAGGCAACTTCGTTTGACAGCATTTATGAAATATAATACAAAAAGGGAAAATCACGACAACGCCGAACACTCCGCATATAAATTTATCAGAAATTACACTTTACGATCTCAATCTTATTAAAAAAAATGAAAAAACAAAAATATATTTGGATATCAATAACCACCACCATTGTACCCTTATAATTGCACATTTCTCGTCCTCCCGTCCTTCAACAACTCCTCTTTTTAGCATTTATTAAACAATGCAAATGTAAGGCATACGAGCAAATTCCTAAACTAGGCACTGCATTCAACTCTTTCTCCACCATATACCCAATCCAACTTGGGCAACTTGCCCCAGCCACCCACATCTTCACCACTAACCACAACCTCCACACAGCCAAGAGCACCACCAACAGCCCTAATCTATTATGAATAGATCTGCATCAGTAGCAACAACAGCAGCAGTAGCAATTGGCGCCACAACCGTATGAGGACTAACTTGACTGTAGAAAAATATTGTTTCAGTTTGATTTGGATATAATAGGGAATTATCTTGAGAAATGGGTATCTAGTTTACAAAATGTTCCACAGTATCCAGAACTCTTTGGTGATTGTTTTCGCTAAATGGTAATAGCTCAAATACTGAGGCCATATATCCTAGATATGATCAAAATCCCAGAGCAGTACAATCTGTTTCATTGAGGCCCCAAATTAACGAAAAAACTTCAGAGGTAGAAATACAAGAAATCAATATGTTTATATATCTAAACAAAGTACATTTTTCATCGGTAATCAGTTTATCAATGTCAACAATATACATGGTGTGGTTTACAGGAATTGAAACCTTGTTTGATGGAGTCTGACAATTCTATTAAAACAGCCAATCCAGCTACCCTTTTGACTAAGTTTAGATTGTTCTGTCTCTAACGTTAGTCTCACCAACAAAAACAATTGAGAAGAGCTATAATGAGGCCACAAGAACAAATAAAATACTCTTTAGGAGTGAAAATTCTCCGACAGTTTTAAGGATCCTCAGTAGTTGCCATGCATGGTGCTGATGGATCTAACATGTTTTTCTCCACCCTAGCATCATCAGTTCTAACTGGAAAGCCATTTTCTCCATCTAGCTCACAGTATAAAACACCCTTTCCCTGCAAATCCTCTGGTTCTTGGAGCTCACTGTCGTGTGCTGCTTGATCTGCTTCCCCTTGAAACCTCAAGACATGACTTTCATCTGTCTGATTTATACTTAACGATTTGGCTCCGGATGAGGTTGATGGAATAGGTGCTTGGCCACCGATTGAGTCACCAACTCTTACCTTCAGAGTATCAAGAGTTAGTTCGGTGTTGGTTCCATGAAGTACATCAAGGAAATGGTACTCAAAAGCAATTCCAGCGAGAGTAATGCATGTAAGATGTAATGCAACTCAATAACTAAAGAAAAACTTCTTAGAAATATTCAAGCATGGGATTTATACACAAAATATGGCACAAACTTTGAATATTCAGAAAATAGAAAGATCTCCAATGGAATAGAAAGATCAGGTGCACAGGAAGTCAGGGAAAGAGAGACAAAGCATGTGGACCGAAACAAAGAGTGAGCTGTCACAATGTTATGATTAGATTAAAGGCCACTAGTTGGAAATAAACAGATTGCAATGCAGTTTTAATAAAAATCTGTTACTGTATAGTACAGAAAATCCCAACCCTGCCATTCTTGTGACCAGCAAGTCAAATTGTAAGGTTTCCTAACCTGTATGTATTTACCTGAAATGGTTTCGTAATATCAAATTCTCGAGCATCATTTTTGCTGAGTGCTTCTTGAGCTTGTAACTCCATGGAGTCTCGAACAAGTTGGCTCAAGAAGTTCACATCATCAGACATGACGCCAAAGTCTTTCAAAAGCTTAGATCCAAGTTGTAAGCTCATCTGATAAATATATGGTATATATAGTTAGGGTGATTGGTGAAAGTTATTGAAACCTCTTCGGAAGTGAAAGCCACCAAAGGGGAACTGATTTATTCTTACCTCCGCATTTTCCAATATAGCATCTGTTGCGCCTGCTTTCTTTAGCTCTAAAAGATGGGTGAGATCTTGAGCTCTGGCATAAATTGGTATCTGCCAAGTATGCACCAAAAATAGCAATTCAACCAAGAAAAGGAACATATCATTAGAAAAGTGGGTAAAAATGAAAAGAAAATATGGATGTAACAGAAGCAATAGAGTGGAATCAAGAAATAAATTGAGGTTCCCTTTGATATGACTTTTGCAAATTGATTTAAGATGTTTTTCTACTTTTGACTCGAAGAAAAGTCACAGATGTTTGATAAGAAATAACTTTTGACTTAAATCAAATAAGCTGTTACAAAATTGAGTCAAAATTTTGTTTTGCTTATACCACCGCCTTTCATTAAAAAAGTTGCTTTGAGACAATTTTTGTCAAACATACTTCTAACTTAACTCATAGTTGAATTATGACTCAAAATCAAAAGTCATTTTCCACAAAGTCATGCCAAACGAACCTTAGTGCCTCCTAGCTCCATTGAGGATAAATTGGGCAATGTGGTTGAAAATATTTTTGGCACGGAGAAATCTTGTGCAAATAACAAAATTAAGACGTCATATTTCTAAACAAGGAAAAAAGGACCCAAAAAAAATATCAATCCTTCATCCGCATCTTACAGAATTAGCAGCCTGTGATGGCAGTAAAGAGGGAAGGATTATGATAACTCATATTAGACTATATTCATTTTCCCTTTGTTTTCTTCTCCATTCATTTTTATAAGGGAGCAATATCATTTTGACTTATTGCACTTGATGCGCACGCTCAGGTGAGAGCACTACCACAGGGAATGCAAGCCGAAGCCTTTGAACAGCCTCAGTTGTCCTCCTCCTCCCTGTAAACATGATCATGAAAGCCTTCGGGGAAGAGATACTAGCAGATTGCAATACCGCTGGAAGTGAACCATCCCCGTAAAGGATTGGAAAACCAAGTTTCCTGGATGCCTGTGAATATGATGGTGAAAAATTAAAAGACCGAGCATTATAACCTAGCACAAACTATTAGCAAGAGAAGAATGGCTTGAGAAGTTGCAAAGGTTTAATGCCAAAAAAGTCTGCAGATGATCAGGCATTAGCAGATAAAAAGTTTCTATCCTCTCTACAATCACAGTTTAAGAGATGCTTTCATTTTCTCACTATTAGAAATGGGAAAACTCAACAATACTACCAAACAGTTCTCCACGCAGTGTACCTTTTTCAAAGACAGATCTAATTGTAATCAGACTCATGTTTTAGTTCTCAACAATTATGTACCTGGAAATCTGTAAGGGTCATGGTATATGTAAGCAACAGCAATTTACTTGATTGTGTAAGTTAACATAATTCTTGAAAGCTCAAATTGATTTTGAACTTAATTCATAACCACGTTTGTGGAAACAAAGTTACGCTGATCAGTTTATGGAAATTATTGGAGAATTAACTTTGGATTGTAGAAGCAAATTATTTGAATCAAACTCAAAAATTCCTGACCTTGACAACAGAAACATTCAAATCAAAAGCTACATAAGGCCACCCTACAAAGCCGCCATCTATCCCAGAAGCCAAAGGGGCGGACAAGAAATTGGCCAATACCTGCATGTACAAAAATGGCAACATTAGGGCAGTTTCAGCGCAGTCAAAATGATACGTCTCTTCGAAACCATAAAAAAAAAAAAAAAACTGCTGTTTTTCTTCTAAATAACTAAAGTACCTGACCCATTTGTCCGAATCCAACAATCACAATAGGTTCACTAACATTGAAGTTCACCTCAGCAGCTTTCTGGCATATTTCAGATTTAACTTTAGGCACATTAGCATAAGTAATAAAAAATCAATAAATTAACCAATACAATGTAACAATATGCATTGAAGAACCTAAAATAGTTCAGGTGATTTTAAAAATTCTGGAGCATCTAAGCATATAGTTGGTAAATTCACATCTGATGTGTACTAGCAAATATTCAAAACATGAGAACTTAGCACAACCATACTCATAATAGACTGAACTTACATCTTCTGTGTCAAACTTGTCTTCAATGAACTCAGCAGCTCTTCTTCCAACTTCATTAAGCAATGGGGTTAATGCCATTGACAACACAACGACAATTATGAGCAGCTTGTTAAGCTCAAGTGGTAGCACTCCCAGACTGCTTACAAGAAGATACAAATTTTAAAGAAGAAAGTAATCCAGAATGCTATCATAGCATGGTAGCACATTGATAAAATATTGACTGACCTGTTAGCTAGAGAGAATACAACAAATGCAAATTCACCTCCTTGAGATAGAAGCAATCCAATCCTTACACTTTCTTGCAAGGTGAGTCCAACACGAGGACCTATTGCTGTTATAATCATTGTCTTGATGGCGATTAAACCTGCCAAGAGAGAGAGTATATTTGGCCATTCTCGAAAAAGGAGCTGCACAAGAAGATAAATCGACTTGTCAGAGAGGAAATGAAGGAAACAATCAGTGAACAGAATGTTCTGGCACTAACGATGAATTAAGATATCATGCCCATAAGAAGAAAAGCATGTCATACAGTTGTCTGTATCCAATGCTTCAAACATCCTGCATAACAGAACTGCTTATGAAATTAATAGGTGAGAAAAAATTGAACCTGCGTGTCAATTGAAGTCCCTGTAGTCACAAAAAATAACCCAAGAAGTAAGCCTCTAAATGGCCTTATGTCAGCTTCAATCTGTGTTCGGAAATTTGTTTCTGCCAGCAATGCCCCGGCTAAAAATGCTCCCAGCTGCATGATCAAATCAAATTCAATCAAACTGCATGGACTCAAAAACTCAATATCAACCATTTTCCATCACCAATAAGAAAGGTTTAAACCGTGTCACTGAAGCCCAACTTCTGAGTTAGAAGAGAAGTCCCAGCAACTGTTAGCAGGCAGAGAGCAACAAATGCTTCTGAACTCCTTGCTTCTGCAACAACCTGAATAATTTAGTTTAGTGTTGGCAACAACATTTTATATATCCATATGTATGTCTAGATCTAATGTATAAAATGAGTATAGTACATACCTCAAACACTCGTCTTAGAAGATATTTTCCCCCAAGAGAAAGCAACCCAAGACCACCTAAAGCCTTTAAACTTTCTTGGGCAAGCATTGGCCAAATACTTTCCTCCACCAGATTCTGCAAAATATATATATATATATATATATATATATATATATATATATATCATAGATGAAGGAACACAAGGTCAATGAATAACTTGAAGCATCTAGAGTATATCTCAGGAATTATCACTGATTAAACATAAATGGGAAAGGAAAATTGAAATCAAGATGTTTTTCTGGAAACATAAAGATTCTGAGCAATTGTCCCCACAATGAAAAGTTAAATTAATTATTAGCAGATCTCAATCAAATCACTAGAAGTTAAAAAGCATTATTTTCACTGAACTCTTTGTTCTAGACAGTCTTGGTCTTTGGCTAATCTGCTCTGTGTTATCCTGTCCATACAAATAAAGCTAATGGAACAGAAACCTTTTGAGTTTGGAGCAGGTATCTTCAAAGTGGGATTACAAGCATACCATTAAATTAATTTACGCAGCCTAAATTATTATTATTACTAGTAACAAAAAATGAAATTTATTTAGAGTTCTTCAGGACAGAAAAAAGCAAGTCTAGATATACCTGGCTCTCTAGCACAGGAAGTATGACCAAGAGAGGAACAACTGCTATGTCCTGTAAATAGAGAGTAATGAGGTTCCAACTTCCAACATCATTTTAATATCAAAATTTTAGTCTCTCCTTGCATGAAAATCTTGGCAAGACACATGTACATAATCAATTCAAAACATAACAGAAATTTTACATATACATGTAGACAAGACCAGGTGTGAGTAATTAAAGTACCTGTAAAAGAAGTATTCCCAAAGTTGCAGAGCCAAATCTTGTAGGAAGCTCACCCTTTTCTGCAAGAAGCTATTTATACATCTGATAAGCTCAAGGATGAGATCCAATATATCTTATTTAATATAAATTTATGTATGCTGATATGATTGAAAAACAACCAAATCAAGTGGAAATCTTCTATTTTGATTTTTCTTCAGAACTTTTCTTAGAAAAGGACTTTTGAGGACCAAGACATAATTCAAAGAAACCATGGGATACTTTACTTCAAAGAACATATCAGGGAGATGTGGAATCCATAGAACCAATATACTTATTACTGAATGGTCCTGCTAATCTTCTTCACCATCAGACTTAAACACTCCTATCTCCATCCATATATCCAGTTACAAGGTTCTATAGGAACCCAGGTGACCAAGTAACAAACTCCTCTTTTGAAAGCTTTGCAAGATGAGGAATTCCCTTCTCCTCTATCTCTCTTCACTCTTTTTTTTCTTAAGCACTCTTCTCTCATTCTTCTTCTAAGCTTCTTAAATTTTATTCACTTGTCCAGTCTGATTTGCGTGTTTAGGAAAACCATGACAATCAAATAATCAAATCAACTCCTTTCATACTTTCTATTCTCAAACTCTAATCACTTTTTGAACCTATCAAGAGCCATCCTATAGCTCTTGCTTGCAATCTTTGAATCATCTATAATGTCCTGCAAAGACTTGCATACATTCCCATTTCCTTCTCTTCTTTTTCTTCGTCAATTTGTTATCACTTGTTCTGTAGTGTGATCATTCCAAAATTCGTTAATCCATGTTGTTAATAATTTTTCAAAACCAGAACCCTGCATCACATAACTCTAATTCTCTTTCAATGAAAAGCCTTCATGCTGGAAACCCTATAACAGCCCGAAATATAGAACATAAGCAGACCATCATTTTGGGCTGGATATGAATAATTTCAGGATTTAAAGTTATCCTAAATTCCACTATTAGAAATAGAAATGACTATACAGATGATCTGCGACTCATTGTTAGATTTTACAACTTGAGTACCTGCAGAACAAAAGCTGAAGAAGAGAGAGAGAGAGCAGCACCAATAACAACAGCCTCATCAATGCTTCTGATGTTCACCTGGAATTCATCCAAACCAATACCAAAAAAACAAAAATTATCCTTTTTTTTCTTAGAGAACACATGCAAGATAACTTCAGTCACAAGGCTTTCAATAAACAACAACAAGAGGAAACACACCAAACCAAAGAACTGCTAGATTTTAGTTTTGGGCTTGCTTAAAGAATTGCTTGGTGATCATATGCAACGTGGATTGAGAATATGTAGATAAGAGCGCTCACCAAATCAGGTCTGGAATGAAAAAGGAACTCCAAGATTTTTGTTCCAATAGCACCATTTGGTGGGAGTTCAAATGCTGTGAAAGCAAGAGTTGATAACACAACCTTCAAAGCAATAAATTCAAAGGTTCACCCAGCAGTTATAATGTAATTGTCACATTCTCATTCCCCAAAAGTGTATATAGTTATAGAGCGCAATGCAAACTAAACAATAGTTGGAAAAAAAGCAATTAAACTAAACTTGTAAAATGCCATAAAGAAAATATTGCTGAGATTAATTCTAGAGGAGCTAAGTCAAGGGTTATTTGACACCTAGACAAGAAATTCAGGAGACAACTGTCTGGCACAATAAAGCATTCCTATGGTTTCTTCAGATTTTATGTGGACACACTAATTCATTTTTCATGAAATTTATAAACTTAATCTTCAAAGAAAGAGCAAACACCGCCATAAAGAACCAGCTATTTTTAAATGAGCATACAACATCATACATTAAGATGAATGATACAGTATTCTAAAGGGAAATTTCTAATTGTAATGTTAAAGCATACAAAAACATATTCAGAAAGTGGTTTGAGCCTGATCTATTTTCAAATTCAGGACAGTTCAAGTTTTATCCTGGCTGAATAAGACTCCAGAACCCCAACTGAGAAACCCAATGTCTTTTGACCCACCCAGAAGCTCAGAGCCTTGCAATGCATTTTTGCCAGAAGTGAAAAGGACTTGGTTCCATTTTCACACATAGTCTGAGCGTCATGTAAATGTACCACTCCTTTTTTCCACAATTATTCTAGTTCTAACTGAAACCTTTACATGTGTATTTGCCTCCGGAACATTGAAAACATAAACTTCAGATGAATGAATAAAGAAACACATACCAATATGGAAAAAAAAACATAAAGCATTGCATATTGAAAAGTTCTTAGAAATCTTGTCAAATACAATTTTCCAACAAGTTAAAATCATGTATATCTACTTAATACATAAGTTAACCTAGCTATCAAATTTACTTTCCATAATTGTGCAAGGAACAATGACAATTTGGCTTACTGATTTGAATGTTATACCTGAGTCAATCCCATGCCAAAGGCATATTTTGCAAGTGCCTTTAGACGTGCAAGTGAAAGCTCTAAACCCATCTCAAACAGCTGAAAAAAGGAACATGTATTCCAAATGGAACAAGTATCATCTATACAGTATATAATAATGCATAAAATTAACATAGAAGATGCTTAATAATGAGCTCTTGTCCAAACAACTATGATAAGCATTTACAATGAGAACTAAACAATATTATATGCATGCATTTGTTTCTTCCTTCAAAAAGCTAAAAAGGAATAAGCTATTTTTAATTATTGAAGTCATCTAAAATCCCCTAAAAAGACCAGAAAGCCCATAGAGTATATGAGTTTTGGCAAATACACAATGCCAGTTTCGGTGATTGATAGTAACTGTGCTTAACTTCATTGTTAATCCCCCCAACCCCCATTACTATCCACATGTATAGTAGAGCAAATAACGACAACAATGTTACAGATAACAGAGCACCATGATTAAAAGCTCCAAATAGAATAACAGCAGCAGAAATAGCAGTGCATATGAAGGAGAAAAATAGCAGCAACATAGTACATTAAGCTAACTAAATGACGGATCTTACCAAGAAAAGTATCCCCCATTCAGACAGTACTTTAACATCTGTAAGATTTCGAATGAATCCAAACTGATTGAGTACAATCCCAGCAAAGAAGAAACCGAGTATCTGAAACAGCCAGCAACCCCCATTATCATGCAGGATTTAAGCAGAAGAAAAAAAAAATACCTTCAAGCATGCTGCATTATTATCTATATGCATGCTTCTACGCGTTAGGCAACCATCAACACTTCCAAGTAACACAAGCATTAATCTTATGGTAAATACAGGTTCCGTCGCCCTTTCTATATACATCCAAAGCATTTAGATGCAATAATAGTTGAATGGTACATCAAATGGAAAAGAAAGTAATAAGAACTGTAGCTAATATTAAATCTTACAGGACTAGCTCTAATTGTCTTGAACACAGGAACAACCACGACAGTCACACCTAAGAATGTCAAAGTATCCAATCCTAAATCATTGATAACTTCTATGGCACTACCAACATCAACAGCTGCACATAGTCGAGATCTTTCCCAACGGCCCAATCTATGTCTGGACATGTACATTCCTCTTGAACCACACAATCTGGAAGTTAACAAAGATTTGCCTTCAAATATATTTCCCGAAACAAAGGAGAATTGACTAGTCCAGTAATTTAAGCCACATGATGGCATGCGCGTTGGCTGCTTTGTGAAAAATCTAGCATTAAAAGAATGTACATGAAAATGTGATATATGACGAGAGCATGCCCTGATTGGGCTTGATTTGTTTCTAATATTGTGCCCCTGCAAATCAGCAAACAAATGAAATGGATTACAATCAGAAGAACTATCTTACTTCAAATACTACAAAATATTGAATAAATGCACAATATATACTATATTGTAACCAGTTTAAAAACTTTCGACATAGAACCAAGTTAGAATGTGGAGTTCCCACCGCAACCAAAAAGTGGCTCTCACAACTTAGTGGTATAAACAAAGAGAAAACGATTAGAAACAACAATGTAACTCCAAATGTGGGCTAAAATCAGAAATTATTAAGAGGGTTAAACCAAATTAATAACAATAAACTTGAAACGAATAGGCACTAACCCGATTATGCAAAACATGGATAAAAAGATCGAAATGAACAAGCTGATGGAGTCCTAGTGTAGAAAATGAAGTAGCAAAGTTCTCAAGCATACCAATTACTAAACGTAACAACTTTAATAAAGAACAGGAATCAGAAAGATGGGAAACTGCTTAAAAAGGAGGGGGAGGGAGGATTGAAAAGATTGTTACCTTGGGACTGTGACAACAAGTGATTGACTCCAGCATATTAGTAATAAGAATCACGGGTTAATTAAGAACACAAGCGCTGGAGAAGATCAGCTAGCTAAAGAACTGGAATGCATTTGTTTGTTAGTTCCAGTTATCTAGTAATCTTGTGTTTGTGTTTATAATTACAGGCAGGGGCTAAAAGGAGAGGCCAGAAGTGGCCACACGTTTATTAATCAAATCCCACTGATTTTGGAACTTGGAGAAATGAAAAGGAGAGAATTTGGAGAGTGAAATTTGTTTGTGGTAAGAGGAAATGGAACGTAAAGTCGAGTGGCCAAGAAGAACTTCTGGTTTGTCATCTTGTCAAGTGGATTTTTTTAAACTGAAAATTAAATTTTTTTTGTCCATGTGGCGGATTGGCAGATTGCTAATGCTGACTGTTATTATCTGCGCCGGAAACTTATTTTTATTTTATTTATTTATTGCCAAAATTAGAAGAAATTTCCGATTTTCTTAAAAAAAATTATTGCGACGGGGATTATAGGGTGTTTGCTTTGTTTTTCCTTTAAATTA
>Ga0325410_1004897_pt1 | contig 14908 bp, 14 predicted proteins | sample PopdelMetagenome_16_FD_206182 | JGI IMG/M metagenome (GOLD analysis project Ga0325410, IMG submission 206182) | Populus deltoides microbial communities from Bellville, Georgia, United States - Xylem-PdIQD-R3 | ecosystem: Host-associated > Plants > Phyllosphere > Stem > Wood/Secondary xylem... | reverse complement strand
TAAGATGTTTTCTTTTGAAGTTTGAGATGAGCAAGTCACTTGATATTGAGACCATTTCTTAGAAAAGTGTGGAGTTTTCTAAGAATTTTAAGATGGGCCGGTCACCTGATATTGAGACTGTTTCTTAAAAAAGCGTGGAGTTTTCTAAGAATTTTAAGATGGGCAGGTCACCCGATATTGAGACAATTTCTTAGAAAAGCGTGGAGTTTTCTAAGAATTTTAGGATGGGCCGGTCACCGGATATTGACACCGTTTCTTAGAAAAGCATGGAGTGTTCTAAGAATCTTAAGATGGGCCGGTCACCCGATATTGAGATCGTTTCTTAGAAAAGCGTGGAGTTTTCTAAGAATCTTAAGATGGGCAGGTCACCCGATATTGAGACCATTCCTTAGAAAAGCGTGGAGTTTTCTAAGAATCTTAGGATGGGTCGGTCACCCGTTATTGAAACCGTTCCTTAGAAAAGCGTGAAGTTTTCTAAGAATTTTAGGATGGGCCGGTCACCCGATATTGAAACCGTTTCTAAAAAAAGCATGGAGTTTTCTAAGAATCTTAAGATGGGCAGGTCACCCGATATTGAGACCATTCCTTAGAAAAATATGGAGTTTTCTAAGAATCTTAAGATGGGCAGGTCACCCGATATTGAGACCTTTTCTTAGAAAAGCGTAGAGTTTTCTAAGAATTTTAAGATGGGCAGGTCACTTGATATTGAGATCGTTTCTTAGAAAAGCGTGGAGTTTTCTAAGAATCTTAAGATGGGCAGGTCACCCGATATTGAGACCATTTATTATAAAAGCGTGGAGTTTTCTAAGAATTTTAGGATGGGCAGGTCACCCGATATTGAGACCATTTATTAGAAAAGCGTGGAGTTTTCTAAGAATTTTAGGATGGGTCGGTTACCCGATATTGAAACTGTTTCTTAGAAAAGCATGGAGTTTTCTAAGAATTTTAAGATGGGCCGGTCACTCAATATTGAGACCGTTTTTTAGAAAAGCATGGAGTTTTCTAAGAATTTTAAGAGGGGCCGGTCACCTGATATTGAAACCGTTTCTTAGAAAAGCGTGGAGTTTTCTAAAAAATTTAAGGTGGGCAGGTCACCCGATATTGAGACCATTTCTTAGTAAAGCGTGGAGTTTTCTAAGAATTTTAGGATGAGCAGGTCACCCGATAATTAGACCATTTAAAAAAAAACATGGAGTTTTTCTAGAAATCTTAAGATAGGCAGGTCGCCTGATAGGGAAACCATTGTTTAGAAAAAGAACTGAGTTTTGGCATGATCAGACAATTTATCTTTACAACACTTACTACGCAAAGCACTTGACAAGTTTTGCTTTGTAAGCATTATAAAGAGGGGGCAACTGTTGTTACTCATTTTTGTACTCCACGTGTTGGAGACGGTGTATACCTCTTTTGAACTAAGTGTAGGAGTTTAACTCAAGTTTGCTGGAAGATTGACAAAAGCAGAGAAAGAAATATTTTTTTGAAACCCTGTTTGAGCTATTTTCTGCTCTCTTTATCCTTCCCCTTTGCTGCCAAAATCATCAGGTTTCTTAGATTGACTAGGGGTCTTCATAATGCTAAATTTTTTCCTTCGTTATCTTGTTTTATAGGTTGGATAAATCCCTCAAAATTTCCACTAAAAAAACTGATTCTACTGCTGTCGTAATTTTTTGTTCGAACTTAGGCTCTGATTCTGACTTGGTTTCGTACGATATCTGACCATCCTAGCTATATATTATCACTCATGACATGTTGAAGAATTGACCTACACCTTTATTGGGTCATAGGGGTCACTGTTCTTAGGGCAGACTCTCAGTCAGATTTGGATGCTCGACATTGTCAGATCAAGAAAACCTTTTTGATCTACCAGATCCCTGCCAGATTCTGTTATCTAAAACGATTTTATCTCACTTTGAATCCTTCATCAAATTTGTAGTCCGGGACAAATAGATGAATTTGGGCTTTTGAATTGATTGATTTTGATATCAGAAGCTCAAGATATTCCTGTTTGAAATCTAGCGTGAAAACATAAAATCCTGCCGCGAGAAAGTTTCTAGCTGAGTTTGGTTGCAGTTTTGTTATTCAAAATGAATTTATCTCACTTCGAATCCTGCATCAAAGTTGTAGTCCGAGACACGTAAATGATTTTGGGCTTTTGAATCCCTTGATTTCAATTTCAGAAGTTCATGATATTCCCGTTTGAATATCTAGTGTGAAAGCAGGGATTCCTGCTGCGAGAAGGATTTTTGCCCAAGTTCGCGGGCCTGATTCGAGGGATTTTTTTAGGACCAAGGACTGAATTGAAAAGTGCTAAAATGAGGGATTTAATTGAAGAAGGATATTGGAAGCTGGAGAGGGGGATGGATCATCATAAATGACGTGCTTTCTACTACACCGAATAAGAAAAATCGCGTTTTTGTGCAGCTATAATTCATAGGAAACAACAGCTTTTGACAGCTGTAAAATGCCATAAAGAGAAGAACCTCACCATCATCTAATGGCTGGGATTTCATCCCTAATATAGATGGCTGGGATGATGTGTTAATGCTGGAAAGAAATCACTAGAATCAATACATAATCAATGAGAATATTGTAGTTTCCTCATTTTAATTATTTGGCTGCAAATCAGCTGGGATTTGCATCCTAGATTAATGCATTGAATCTTTCCTAATAAGAGCTGTGTATAGACTATATATACGTTGTCTCTGCTGACCTAAGAAGATAAAAAAAGGAGGACGAAAAAAAGAGAGATAGAGGACAGAAAGGGGGACAGAAAAAAAAGAGAAAAAAAAAAGACAGAAAAGAGGAGAAAAATAGGAGAGACAGAGAAGACCAAAATAGAGAGAGGAGAAAGGAAAGAGAAGGAGTCTTTCTGTAGTTACCAGAGGCGAGAATGGATAAGCTTTGCCAATCGGCTGGTACATCATTTTTGGCATTCAGAATAAGCAGGATTCGCAGGTATAAGTTTTAGTTTCTCATTCCTTGCAATATTTCAAAGCTGGTGTCTAGTGATTGTTCTTTTAAAAAACCTGTTTCTGCTCTTGTCTGGGACGTACGTTTTTTCTGTTTTGTCAACAAGTTGTACGCTTGCTCATTTGTTTTTTCATACATGTTGAGTTTAGATAGTTTGTCTATATTAGAGTTACGTGTCTCTTCCTCCTCCCTTTTTTTTGTAAGAGACTGTGAGGGTTAAAGTCCTTCACCACCTCTAGTCCCTTTTGTCCGATACCTCTCGGTCTTATAATAATGCATAAGAGAAGTTCTGTTTCTAAACAAAGCTTTGGCCAAAGGAGAAAGTAAATAATGCAAGAGAATGTTCCGTGGAGAAAGTAAAAGACATGAAAAGAGTCCCTTTACAGTCAAGGTAGTCTTTTGGCAGACTTTTGGTTCACGTTTTCATTTCTGTTATTTTCTTTTGAAAACAAGAGAGAGATGGCCTTTGGTTTGTCTTGTTAGTTTTTAATTGTTTAATATAAGGGTGCTGCTCAAGTCTTTTGTTTATGCATGAAACAAGTGTGGCAATATTAAAAGATTGAAAAAAGGAATTGGTGAGTTATGGTTTTTGTTATGGTTTTGGTCTCCGAATCTTAGTCTTCTGGTGCATAAGGATTTTTTTATAGGATTTGGGTTTAAGTGGACCGACTGAATCTTATATGAGTAAAATTTAGCTTTGGAAAATTTATTTTTATATATATCAGTGTTTTGAGTTTTTTTTACAAATTTTGGAATGGATGTGTATGGTTTTTTTATCGACTGACTCATGTTTTTCGTGTTTTTGACAAAAAAAATGTTTCTTGTGTATTGCATACGGTCAATACCCTAACATGTTTTGAACTTTTTTTTATATATAAAAAATATATTGGAAATTTTCGAAAATGTGTTTTCGCATGGATTTCTTAAACACAACAAAATTATTTTCTTGTATTTCTGGATTTTACAACATGTTTGTAAAACTCCAAAGGGTGTTGGCCAATATTCCAAAAAATATAAAAATCTTATTTTGTGGGGAATTCATCTATTATTCACCGTTAATGTTTGAATAAAGAAATTCCAAAGGGATGAATATCCAAAATATTATTGGGAATAACTGGTTATTATTCACTATTAATATTTGGATAAATAAACCCTAAGTGGTAAATATCCAAAATAATTTTCTAGAAATAATAAGTCATTACACATCCTTGAAAGAAGCCTTGATTATAATCAAGGACATTTCTATTTTTTTTACTCCATGGTTTACGAGCCGTGAGAGTATGAAACACTAAGGTTTTTAAAGTGTCCTGAATTTCCTTAGATTTCTAAATTTTTGTCCCTCCTCCTTGTGATTTACGAGTCGCAAACTCTTTAAATACTAAGGGAAAAATAAGCTTTTAAAGCACATAGAATCTCCTTGGATTTCTACCTTAATAAGTTTAGTCTGAATCAAACACAGATTTTAAGAGATCTGTATTGGTTTTCCTTGGTACTTTGTAGACACATCTAAGGGTGTGATCCACATTGACCAAAGGTTCTTTCTTTTTAGACTTTCAGTTCGAGTTTGTTCATCATAGCAAAATGTATCCTAGGAAAACTGATGGGATTAGAAAACACCAACACCATAACAATTATAAGGCAAACCAAACACCAAACAGCTTACCTTAGCTAGGGCGTACTAGGGGTGCTAACACCTTTCCTTTACGCAACCAGTCCCTTGCCTTAGAATCTCTGAAAGATCAGTTAGGGTTCCTAGTGACCATAATACTAGGTGGCGACTCCCTTTATCCACAAATAAACAAAACGACCCAGAAATCAATCGAGGGCCGTCGCGATGCCACGCTCCGCCGCGAGGGTGCGACAATGTATTTCCTCATTTGCTCATACGCTTTAATTTTGTACATATTTGTTTGCATTGTAAAATTGCTTAATGCATCATTCACATTTTAAGGGAATTTATACCGAAAAACTTTTAAGTTAGGTGAGGGACTAGCAACTTACCTTACGACTTTTAGTCAAGGTTTAAGTTTGTATAAACCTCAACTATTCGCTGAGAGCTTAGACTTGTAATGATTGGTGCACATGCCATCCCATTACCTGCTGAGCCCTTATATTGCCTTCACGAGGGTGATCACTGGGACAGCAAGAGACCCTTTTGAGACCAGGTAAAAAGCCACTCATCCTGTAATGGCCCAAAATCTATCGCTATAGTATGAACTCCCTAATATGCATGTATATACATTTGCATCAATATACATACATCCATTCATTTGTAAATAACATACATACATACAACATGTTGAAATATAGGTCCCCAACGAGTCTACAACACCCGACTTCGAGCGAGAAACATGGAAGATGAAGAACGCGCTCACCGTGATGCCCATTTTCAAGAAGAGTTGGAGTCTCTGAAGACAAGCGTAGCTCGCCTTACTAACTTACTCGAGCAAACTTTGAGAAATGCCTCTGGTAAAGGTCCTTCTAACCAACCGGTCACCTTTAATCAGACTCCAACAACAGCTCAACCCGAAGAAAGAATGAGTGAACATGGTCAAGAACCTCAATATAATCCAGCGTTTGTGCAGTCAACGACACCTGCACCAGCCCCGACAGTCATGGATGTATTTGCTAACGAGTCCCACTAGGCCAAGTCATCTAATGGCCTTGATCAAGAAAAGATAGCGGCGCTGGAAGCCAGAATCAAAGTCATTGAAGGGGTAGACTTATATGATCCAGTACGGGCACCAGAGATGTGTCTAGTCCCAAATGTGGTTGTCCTGAAGAAGTTTCGTGTTTCTGAGTTCATCAAATATAATGGAACACAATGCCACACTCACCTCAAGTCCTATTGCAATAAAATGGCAGAAGTAGTGCATGATGAAAAACTACTGATGTATTTTTTTCAGGATAGCTTAAGTGGGGCAGCATTGAGCTGGTACATGAGATTGGACAACACAAAGATCCGGAGATGGAAAGATCTTGTGGAGGCTTTTGTCAAGCAATATAAGTACAACATGGACATTGCTCCCGATAGAACTAGCTTGTCCAATCTAGGGAAAAAGGATAAAGAAAGCATAAGGGAATATGCTCAAAGATGGCAAGAATCAGCGGCTCAAGTCCATCCTCCACTTTTGGACAAAGAGATGGTCATTTTATTTGCCGACACACTCAAAGCGCCATATTACGAGCATGTGATGGGTACTTCAGCTCAACAATTCACTGACATTGTGGTAGTGTGCGAACGCATAGAGCAAGGCGTCAAGAGTGGTAGAATTTATGCACCCACCAAAAAAAGAGGCTTCGAAAGGAAGGAGGTCAACCATGTTGAAGATGGCTCTACAAGGGTAGGAAAAACTCATCCCAAAACTACCACACTCCATCCCAAATTACCAACATCAAAAAACCTGAGCCCTTTCAAGCCAAAAGCCAAATTGGAAATTACCAAAAGGTCCAAGAACAACTACCTCAATTACCGCTACTCCTGAATACGATGTACCAGAAGTTATTAAGCATCAGGCATGTAGCTCTCGAACCTCTGACGCCGGTGCAGCCACCTTACCCTAGCTACTACAAGCCAGAGCTCACTTGCGCATACCATGCTGGTGTTGCTGGACATAGTATCCATACTTGCAACACCTTCAAGAGAAAACTTTTGCAATTAATCAAGGCAGGGTGGATAGAATTGGAAGACACTTCTAATGTGAACACAAACCCTCTACCTAATCATGCTTGAAGTGGTAGATCATAAATGCACTAGTGGTGGAATGTCCGGGAAATCTGGAAGCATTGATGATTGAGGTAGGGTGCGAAAAAGGTAGCATAAATTTCGAAGGTCTTGAATTTCGACCATAGTTTTTGTCCATATCATCAATGAGTCCTCTACAAGAGTTGTTATGGGGAAGCTAGCCTAAGAGGGGATTTGCCAAAATGAAAGGATGAAGCATGCCCTATTATTGTCTTTTGTTTGATCATGTCAGTTTTAACTTGTTTCAGTCTTGTTGGTAATTTGGGCTCATAATACCACAAGACTTTCTCTATCAAATGAGCCTTTCTTGTTAAATAAGACCATGTTTTTTCCTGTGCTCTCATAACGTACTTTTATTTTTGTTGCCATTTCATGCAAATAACACACTAAGCACAACCTTTACCCACGAAACCACTAATGTGTTTCACTTTTTCCCTCCAATTATACATGATTTCACATGTTCATAAAGTTTTTTTTGGGAACTCAAAGTTTTTGATACGAGACAGAAATCATGTTGGTATTTGTCTAAACAAACAAGTTCTGAAAATTCAAGCGGTTCCTTAGAAAATTAATCATATACCTAGAAAATGAAAAAAAACAAAAAATAAAAACACTATGATGTGACTCCAAAGCTGAGTTTTATCTGAATGAATAATGAGAAATCACTTTGCATACTCACATGAAAGCAAGGCTTACCGATCCTAAATGCATGAGTTTGGAATGAAGAAAGGTCATCTTTGATAATATTTTCACGAGGCTAAAATATATCCTTTGCAGTCCTCTTTTGAGCCTAGTAAATTTTTTTTTAGGAATAACCTTGGCTAGGATCACACTCCACAATGGGGGCAAGTGCGAGAAGAAGAAAAAACAACGATTAAAAATGGCCAAGCAACACTGGGGGGCATAAAAGAAAATTCTCAACCATCATAGGTGCCTAAACAAAGCTGGGGGCATGAAGAAAAATCCAAAGGATCCAAAAATTCAGAGCATAAAAAAATCCAATACAATGATGGTCGAAACCAATTGAAGAAAACAAAAACAAAAAGAAAGTGCCCAAGCCCAACACTAAGGGGCACGATAGACCATTTTAGGAAAATATTCTAAAGACAAAAGGTCAGGAAATAAGCACAAGTGATCCTTAGTCTTGAAATCCCTTAAATACCTTTTGAGCTTGTAAATATCCTTTTTCTTCATAACCAATAATCAAGCCCTTTCTGATTAAAGGCAAACAATCTGGATCGGTACACGATGCTTTCTCATGCGAACCAAGCTCTATTATCCATAAAGATAAAATAAATGCTTTGAAGACTGGTTTTTTGAAACTTTCATATTAAATCTTGAACCATTTTAACCAACCAAATGTCACTTTATATTTTCACCAAAATCAAAACAAAAGGTGTTCATCACTTTTGAAAACCTCTCCATAGGAATCACTTGAATTTCTTCATAATGAGTTTGCTTTGAATCGATGTCAAAATGACTTCTGTGTCAGGAATAGCTTTGAAATTTCAAAAACATTCTGCATGATAACAACTCCTTGTCAAACCTTCCTTCACATAGCCTCATCCCTAAACCCGAATTGAATAGGGGGCATGATCAAGCTGGAGGGAAATAAAAAACTCCTGGTAGGGCTGGCTCCACGATTCCCTTCCTAAGAAAAATGTCAGGCAAAATTAGCAACCCTTGAGATAAAGGGACGGAGGACAAAGAAGTATGATGATATCAAGTCCTTTCTAGAGGTCAAGATCACAAGAAATGACTCAAGTAAGAAAGAGCAAAAAAGCCATCGAAGTCTACTGCCAACACTCCAACTTTTGAGAAAAGAAGGACACCATGAAGAAATGGGGACCTATATTTCTCAGGTAAGTATACATGCATATTGATCATAATGCATTGCTTTCAACATTGACAGATCGATGTTTCATCATCACCTTTTAGGTAGTGCGTTTTCTAACCATATCTCATTTCAAGTGCGCTTTTATGCCCTCACTTCCTTTTGAGTGCGCCTTTGTGCCCTCACTTCTCAGGTAATGCGTTTTCTAACCCTACCTCCTTTTGAGTGCGCCTTTGAGCCACCATCCCTTAGGTAGTGCGTTTTCTAACCCTATCTCTTTTCGAATGCGCCTTTGAGCCCTCGCCAACATTTTTCAGGGTACGTCACCCATTACAACGCGATCAATTCTTTGTGTTTTTTTATCTGGGTAGGTCACTCATTATAATGAGGCCATTCTTTCACTTGGATAGGTCACCCATTACAATGAGACCACTCTTTCCATTTTCCTTGGGTAGGTCATCCATTACAATGAGACCAACATTTTTTTCTAGGCAGGTCACCCATTACAACGCGACCAATTCTCCATGTTTTTTATCTAGGTAGGTCACCTATTACAATGAGGTCATTCTTCCACTTGGGTAGGTTATTCATTACAATGAGACCACTCTTTCTTTTTTTCTTGGGTGGGTGAATATTTTTCTGGGTATGTCACCCATTACAACGCGACCAATTCTCCATTTTTTTTTACTGGGTAGGTCCCCATTACAATGAGACCACTTTTTCCTTTTTCCTTAAGTAGGTCACCCATTATAATGAGACCAACAATTATTTTTGCTAGGTCACCCATTACAATGCGACCAATTCTCCATGTTTGTTTTATCTGGGTAGGTCGTCCATTACAATGAGACCAATATTTTTCTGGGTAGGTCACCCATTACAACGCGACCAATTCTCCATTTTTTTTTTATTTGGGTAGGTCACCTATTACAATGAGACCATTCCTTCACCTGGGTAAGTCTCCCATTACAATAAGACCACTCTTCCTTTTTTTCTCTTGGGTAGGTCACCCATTACAATGAGACCATCCTTTCTCTTGGGTAGTTCACCCATTACAATGAAATCATCCTTTTTCTGGGTAGGTTACTCATTACAACGCGACCAATTCTCCATTTTTTTTTTATTTTATCTGAGTAGGTCACCCATTACAATGAGATCATTCCTTCAACTGGGTAGGTCACCCATTACAACGAGACCACTCTTCCTTTTTTCCTCTTGGGTAGGTCACCCATTACAATGAGACCATCCTTTTTCTAGGTAGGTCATCCATTACAACGTGACCATTCTTTTTTTTTTTCCTCTTGGGTAGGTTACCTATTACAATGAGACCATCCGTTTTCTGGGTAGGTCACCCATTATAATTTTCCCATTTCAAAATCTTTCAAATTTCAAAAGAAAAATCTTCCAATTTTTACTCTGAGTGCGCTTTCCAACCCTCAAACAATTCATCATTTCTTGATATGGTGAGTCTATTATCTTTTCTTTTTCTTCTTTACAAAGCTTACTATCTAAAATATCTTATGAGATTTTCTGTCGTAAGCATTGTAAAGAGGGGGGCAACTGTCATAACCCATTTTTGGGTTATTCCCCAAATTTACCTTTTCTCTTTCAAAAAATCTAAAAATATTTGAACTAAAAAAAAATCTAAAAAATAATAACAGTGAGAAGAGGGTGTTAGAACGCCTAGAAAATGGCTAGAAGTTGGTTGAGGAGGCTAAAAAATTCAAAGATTAAAATTTGACAATATATTTTACAGATGAAGAGCCCTGTTGACAAAGAAAAATTCAATTTGAGGAACAAAGTCCAAAATCAGATGTTTATGAACTCAATTAAATTTTATTGGATGTTTAATTGAATTTATATAGGGATTGATTACAACAAAAATTGATTTTTAAGTCAATTTATGCTTTAATTGGAAGAAATTAAGGTTCTGGGGTCAAATTTGAGAGTTGATTTGGTCAAATCAGGAGCTTAATTGAATAGATATTGCAGTTTGATGGCCAATTAAGGGCTTGATTGAAGAAATTCAAAACCAAGGACCAAATTGAAAAAGGCGCGTAAATAAAGGGACTGAAATTGACCAAATCAAGGGTTAAATTGAAGAAATTGAAAGTTTATTGATCAATTAAGGGTCAAATTGCATAAATCCAAAACCAAGGACGAAAGGCAAAATGCGCCGAAATCTGGGGTTTAAATTGAAGTTCTTCATGGGTAAAATTGAACAAAATTGAATGTTTGAAGCCGATCAGGGGTGTAGATAAAAATAAATCACAAATTGAAGGACTAGATCGTAAGATACTATTCATCTTCTTCTCCAGCAAGGCATTTGGCGCCTGGTTTCTTCACCAAATTGGATGAAACGTACACGCAAACGATTCTCTGATAACTGAATACACGCTAGTGTAAGCCGTTTGGGCTGATCGAGGCTGTAGAGGCGGTGGCACCGCCCCAAAGTGGCCAACCCGACCAACCATTTTTCCTGCAAAACTGACAGTTCATCATTGCTAGTTTGAGCCAATGGTTGGGATGCTTTCAGGTCGAACCAAGGGCTATGATTTTGCACCAGAAGATAAAAAAATGTCCCTCTTCCATCGCCTATAAATATATTTAATCTTAATGCTCTAGGTGTGGAGAAATTTCGGTCCAAAGACAGCCAAAAAACCAGCCTTCCTAACCCGGTTTCTGCTGCAAGCAGAACCTCTCTGTTTCTCTCTCCACCGTGGCCTTCTGCCACAACCACCACCACCACCGGTCTGTACACCTCCATATCAACCAACCCAGATCTTCATAGGAGGCGGATCAGCCACCGCGACTGTCACCATCGTCAACCTCTGCAGATTTCTTCTCCTTTGTTCCTCTTCTTGCTGCAACCACCGTCTGCCACTGCAGCAACACCACCGTCACTACCAGCCACTGGCAACTCAGCTACCAGAGCACCTCCATTCAAGGTAATTCTCATCTTTTCGTCTTTGTTTTCTCGTTTCATTCCCTTGCATACAGAACGTGCACTGTGCACGTTTCTGCAATGCAAGGTAAAATAATTACCCATGCACAGTAACCAGATAATTACATTTGGTTGGGCTGAGTCCAACCCAATAAAGGTAGTTTGTGTTTTATTCGGGTCGATCCCAGCCCAATTTTGTTTCGGGTTCGGCCCGTTCAAAAATTTACAAAAAAAAATATATCTTCAAAAACATTCATGATTTTCTTGCATATTTTTCTATCCATTTTAATTAATATCATTTTGTTTTTTATATACTGTAAAAACATAAATGTGGTATTAAAATACCCGGTTTTCGTCAAAACTTAAAAAAAATATTTTTTTGTTTTCATGCATGCATCCAAGTCTCTTAAATAAAAAATCACATCATATTTTCATACAACAAAAATTCAAAAAATATGTATTAGCATGCATCTTGACTTTAATAACCAATTTATTAAAGTGACAAGAACTAGGCCAATATTTCAAAAAAAACACCCAAAAAAATATTTGTTTTCTTTTAATATCCGGGATTATGAATTTATACGTAAAACCTACTCCCGATATTAAAAAGCTAGTTTTTATTTGACGTTAGCACAATTAGTTTTTTACCCAATAAAATAAGGACCTCCTTACCGATGAGGACTTTTCTTAAATCATAGACAAACCAAAAATTAGAAAACACAACAAGACCTTAGGTTTTATCAGACAATAAAACAATGCAGCTTCCATTAGATAGGACATATTTGGAGTGCTAGTACCTTCCCTTTACGCAACCAGTTTCCATACCCGATCTCTGAGACCAGTTAGAGTTCCTGTGACCAAAATACTAGGGACAACTTTAATTTCATTTTTCCACCGATAAAAGATAAAAATTCATTTTCTTCCCATATTTACCGAGATAGACACTCCACACCTGATGAGAGTGATGGGCGATCGCCGCGACGCCGCACACGTGTGACAATATTTTTTATTTATTTATAAAGACTGCTTTTATTTATTTTATATGTAAAAATTTATTTCATTTTATTTTTAATAAAACACTTAGTTTTTAAATTTATATTTTTTAAACTGCAAGTAAAAATATTTTTTAAGGATAACATTTCTAAGGTGTCGGCAAGCTACTATTCACCGCCGACGTGTCAGTGTGTGCACGAAATGGATAAAGAAACTGGTATTTTCAACGGCGGTAAATTAAAGCATTCACTAATTCATGCCCAGAAGATAGAAGGAGAGAGGGATAAGGATACGGTAGAGATGGGCCCTTTTGCAGCACTGCTCCTCAATTCAACGTCTTGGTTCCACGGTTGTTTTTTTTTTTCAAGTGACTTTTGTTTCGAAATATCTGGATTTAATATTTTTTTAATCTTATTATATTAAAATAATATGAAAACATGATAAGAAATTAATTTAAAAAAATAAAAAGATTTTAAATTAAAAAATAATGAGGCTATCAAACTTGTGATCATCCATGTTACTCTCATAGCAGTGCAGTTCTTCTCTTAGCTCAATTTAAAAAAAAAAAATTAAAATTCATGGCACTCTTGTTGGCAGAGGGCAATTCCGTGGTTAAAAAAAAATATCTTTATATTATTTTGGATATTTTACATGCTTTCTTGTTAAAATATGTTTGGGTATTGTTTTTATCCAATAACATAGAAATATCGGTATAATTATTTAAATAATTTGTGTTTTTTACACCTGATTTATATATAATTATTTTTTAAATTTTAGTTTTGTAAATATTAAAATAATATATTTTTTATTTATTCATAAAGACTGCTTTTATTTATTTTAAATGCAAAAATTTATTTCATTTTAATTTTAATAAAACACTTACTCTTTCTTGGACAAGATATCAACATTGCTTAAATCTCATCAATCCATATCTTCCGACAGGAGAAAATGACCATGGCGGAGACCACAAGTGCCTCCTGCGACATTTCTTCTTTAAAATATTTGGCATAATAAAATGGATATATGTTTAATTAAAATGAATTTGCTTCCTTCCCTTGTATGGTGCCCTAAACAGGGACCTAACAACTCTCAACATCACCTTTGGCCTTTCAGATTAGATCAAAGGCCTTTCTAGAGGAAATGATACGTTGGAGTTTATTACATTTATCATCAACACTGTCTGTAGTCTGTAGTCTGTACACGTAGATGGACATTTTTGTGATTTCCAATTATACCTTTAGTTTTATCTTCTTTCTCTGTCTGCTTCCATTTCCTTCGCTCCACTTCTGAGCCTATAAATATGGCACTTGTTTCCTTCATCACTTCATATCAAAAACCATTTCAAAGAGAGAGAAAAGAAGAAAAAAATACACAATGGCAGGAATCATGCACAAGATTGAGGACACTCTGAACATTGGAGGCAAGAAAGATGAGCACAAGGGTGAGACGCAAGGTGGGTACAACCAACAGGATCACAGGGGCGGCGCACAAGGTCAGCGCAAGGAAGGGTTTGTTGGCCAGATGAAGGACAAGATCCCGGGCGGTGGCGGTGGCGGTGGCGGTGGCATGACGCAAGGTGGGTACAACCAACAAGAGCACAGGGGTGGCGCACAAGGTCAGCACAAGGAAGGGTTTGTTGGCCAGATGAAGGACAAGATCCCTGGCGTTGGCGGTGGCGGTGGCGGTGTCGGTGGCATGACGCAAGGTGGGTACAACCAACAAGAGCACAGGGGCGGTGGCGGTGGCGGTGGCGGTGTCGGTGGCATGACGCAAGGTGGGTACAACCAACAAGAGCACAGGGGCGGCGCACAAGGTCAGCACAAGGAAGGGTTTGTTGGCCAGATGAAGGACAAGATCCCTGGCGGTGGCGGTGGCGGTGGCGGTGGCATGACGCAAGGTGGGTACAACCAACAAGAGCACAGGGGCGGCGCGCAAGGTGAGCGCAAGTTAGGGTTTGTTGACAAGATCAAGGCCAAGATCCCCGGGGGTGGCGGTGCTAGTGGTGTCGGTGGCATGACGCAAGGTGGGTACAACCAACAAGAGCACAGGGGCGGCGCGCAAGGTGAGCGCAAGGAAGGGTTTGTTGACAAGATCAAGGCCAAGATCCCGGGGGGTGGCGGTGCTAGTGGTGTCCGTGGTGTAGGAGGAGTGAAATAGAAGAAGGACAAGAAGAAGAATGATGATGGCCACAGCAGCAGTGACAGCGACTAAAAATCTTGCACTGCTTCCATGCATTAGGTATATACACATATATTTGTTCCCTACTAGCATGGTTTTTTGTCTGGTTTTTTCGTTAATTCTTTTCCCATTACTTTTTCTGTCTTTGTTGCCTCTAGATCATAAACTAATTATATGTACGTAGGCCTTGTTGCATGCTCTGCTTCTTATATTATGTCAAAGTCAAAGCTCAAAACTGGTGAATCGT
>Ga0325410_1004896_pt1 | contig 14910 bp, 16 predicted proteins | sample PopdelMetagenome_16_FD_206182 | JGI IMG/M metagenome (GOLD analysis project Ga0325410, IMG submission 206182) | Populus deltoides microbial communities from Bellville, Georgia, United States - Xylem-PdIQD-R3 | ecosystem: Host-associated > Plants > Phyllosphere > Stem > Wood/Secondary xylem... | reverse complement strand
ATCATCACATAAAAATAATCTAAAAACATCAAAAAATAATTAATTTAAAAAAAAATTTAATTTATTTTTAAAATACAAAACAAATTCAAAGCTTCAAAGCCCACCATTGACAAATCTATAATCTTCTTCCTAGGCAAAGGCTTTGCTAATTTGCAGTTAGTTAAACTAAAGCCCAAAAGGAGAAAACAGAAACCTAATTTGAAGTTCATTATCCCGCCGTGAATAAATTCTCCGAAATGGTAATAAATCCTGTGTGGGATAAAGGTGTTAAAATCCAGTTTGTTTTTTATTTTAAAAATATTTTTAAAAAAATTACTTTTTTTATTCTTTTACTTTAAATTAATTTTTTAATGTTTTTAAATTATTTTAATATATTAATATTAAAAATAATTTAAAATAAATAAATAAAATTATTTTAATACATTACTAAACAATAAAACATTTTAAAACAACTCCCGTTACATTTTCAATCACTCTATCATCCATGGCTAGTATAGCTGCAAAATAAAAATTTATTGCACTGACCGTGTTGGCCTAGTGGTGGAAGGGGCTTGTCTCTTTCTGCTGCACGTGGGTTCAAGTTTTTATATATATGCCTGTCATTTTTATAGTGTTTTATATGTTTGTTAGGTTTGCAGAGTGTTCAGTGAGCCGTGGGATTAGTCGTGGTGCGCACAAGTTAGCCCGAACACCCACATAAATAAAAAAAATAATAATAAAAATTTATATACAGTAGTAAAAATACATCAATAATAAGTTAAAAGCTTATTAATACGATGGACCTAGACTCTTTCTATAGTATAGGTCTTCTTTTTCCAGGAGTTGATTGACATGAGAGTTACAGCTGCTTCACCCCTCCAATAGGATGGATAGCTTATCTTGTTATAAATTGAAATCTTTGAAAAAACAATTAGGATTACAGTGATTGATTCACTATGTATTCAGTCATTGGATAATGTAAATAGGATCTTTTTTCCTTTTCTTATTAAGTAACAAAAACTAAATAAATAAACTATTCTTTTTAAAATCTTACTCATTGAGGTTTTAACAATAATTATTAATCTCAAAAAAATTGAAACAATCTATAATTGGATCGAATTTCACTAGTAGGAAATTGTGTGAGTCTAGTGGGATCCTCCTCTCTTGTGTGGAATAAATTTGTAATAAATTAGTTTGATTGTTGTTAATATAATAATCACTAAAAATTTATATGATTGTTAATTTTAAGACTTGTAAAATTAGTTGAGATACGTTCAAACTGATCTGGACATTCCCGTTAATAAAAAAAAATTTACAACATTAAATTTTACCAAAATAAAAATAAACCCTATATTGGTTTTATATATTAAAAAATGTAATAATCACGCGCTTATGTTTAGCGCGTTAGATTCCTTTTTTCTTCTCTTTAAACTTTAAACGACATGTCCTCTTTTGTCCCCACAGTTCCACTACAAGAAGAGAAAGTCTCAGCAGTGTGCTCATAGCCACATATGCCTTGTAAGTACGTCATTACAGGACCACGGGCGTTATATAAACAGAACAACCCCCGCACAGATTGACACGTTAGCAAATCAGAGTACACATCAGCTTTTTCAAATAATCTTTTTATTTTATTTTATATTGTTTTAATAGTATGTTGTTAAAAATAAATTAGTGATGAAATCCTAATTGTTTTTTATGGAGCCCCTTTTGGTATCCTCAAATTTTATCTTTTAATATTTTTATTATTTTTAAAAATTAGTTTTTATAATTTATTTTTTATAAAGTTATTACAATATTAAACAAATACCTTAAAATTTAATTAATACTTAATTTTACAAATATCTATTTTTGTTATCATATTATTAAGTAAAAAATAGTTAAAAAAATAAAGTTGTTATGCTAGATGGAGTTCATGATCTGGATTGCAGATTTGATGAGTTAATCCGTGAAGCCCAGAGCGATCCAATATATCGTTGTCTCAATAAAAAAAAAGGTCATTTTAGCTTTATTTTAAAGCTAAACTATTTTTTTTACGTGTCATCCAAGTTGTATTTAGATCCACCAAGTTGATCAAATCACATCAGAGTAACTTCCACACATGTTAACTTTAAATCCAAGTTAGGCAAAGAGTTGAATCGAGAAGTTTTTAAGGTTGACCTGCTTATTCAAACCTCTTTTTTTCCTTAAAAAATTCATCTTTTATTTTTTTTCTTTCAATTGAATCATTTTTATTTTTTTTTCAATTTTATTCTTCAATATTTGGTTGATTTTGAATTGATATTCATAATTTATTTTGATTTTTTTCTATAAGTTTGTTGCAGTCTCAAACAAATATCTCGATATTTGATTGATGCTCAATTTTATAAGTGTTTATTTTTATTATCAATCATTAAGTAAAAAGTGGTTTAAGAAAACAAAGTTATTAAATCCAACAAAGTCCATGGTCTAGGTCGCTGGGTTGGTGGGTTAAGTTGCGAAGCTCAGGCCGGTCAAATATATTGTTGTCTCAATATCAAAAAAATATCTTCTTGAATTTATTTTGTAAAGCCAAACAATATTTTTTTTTTACCGATCATTTAGGTTGCTTTAAATCTACCAAGTTGAATAAGTCATATTAAAACAACTCACACATGAGTTAATTTTAAATTCAAGCCAAACAAGTAATTGGACTAAGAAATTTTATAAGTATTTGAGATTGAGTTTCAACCTGTTTTCTATTAAAATTTGAAATAATTTTAATTTTACTTTAAATTAATTTTTTTAGTATTTTTGGATGATTTTGATGAGTTAATGTCAAAAATAAATTTTAAAAAATAAAAAAAATATTATTTTAATATATTTTCAAATAAAAAAATACTTTAAAAATAATTAATATTAAATACTCAAACATTTATATCCTACCTATAAATTTATAATAACCTTTTTTTCCATAAATGTTTTTTTATCCTAGTGGGGCAGTAAAGTCGTACTATCCAAGGTTCTCAAAAACGTATTTTTAACATAATACGAAAAATGCAAAATAAACTCGAATCGTAAAATCGTAAGGAATTTTTTTTCATACATAGTTTAATCACCTTAAAATATATGGTTCAAATAAAAATTCATATATAATTTAAGTAACCTTTCAGTAACTAACAATTAACAAACTTAAAACAAACAATCTGCTAGTGTGTCATGTAAACTAAAACTAGCTTCATTGCCTTCATTTTACTCATTATTCCTCATACATTCATCAATATCATTATCATTAAGAGGATTATTAGCATCACTACTAGTACCAGTACCAATATTATGAACATTAGTGTTACTACTAATACCAACACCAATATTATCAATGTTATTTAACACAAACTCCTTGAATTCTCTAAATTGTCATCAATTTAAATCTCCATATCATCTTCAATACCATGACTCTCCATTTCAGCATTATTAGGAATTTCTTCTTCATCACTTTCATCTTCTTTACCATTTTTTCTTCGTGTTGCACTATCAATAGCACCAAGCAAATCAAAGTTTGAATGTTTTTTTTCCCTCGATTATCCAATCATCATCAAATGAAAGATCATCTACTACACCAAAATCATCAGCTTGCTTTTTGACTTGGTTATCATTCAATTTCAGATTGCACATTACAAATACCAAGTCATTCATTTTTTTCTGGTGCAAACGATTTCTTCATTTTGTATGAATCTAAATAAACAATTCAAATTTATAAGATTTTATAAAATATTTCAACATTTAAAATAATAAAATAAAAAAACTCATTATTTCAAATGCACTCCAGTTACGCTCATATCCAGATGAAGTACAAGTCAAGCTTAGAATTGGGATTGCAAACCTTTATAATTCTGGACATTCATCCCTGTAAGAATTTCACCAATGAGCTGGAGTTTTTTTTTTTTTATCTCTTGCTGTCTTGGCAACCTCAATGCCAAACAACCCTTTTGCATCCTTGAATGATTCAAGTTGTAAGTCAATTTTGCAGCTTTCAATTGCATTAGACACCATCCTTTCTAAGCATTGATATAATCAAATTTTAATGTTGGCATTAAACTTAAAATTATGATTATAATGATAATGAGGATTCAAATAATAAGCTGCTGCATGTAAGGGTCTGTGGAGTTGAAGTTCCCATCTTGCATCAACGATATTCCATATAGGTATATAACTATATAAAAAACAGTAAAAATATCATTACAATCTAGAAATATCTCAATTGAAAGTATTTCTAAAGACATTCATATTAATAGATGACAACATTTGAAATAAACAATTAGCAAGATATATACTTTTTTTTTTCATAGAACCAAAATTCACTTGTATCTTCTCTTTCGCTTCATCCATTGCTTTATATATAAAACTCATAGCTTGTTTCTCATCTGAATCAACTAATTGAAGAACTTTAATTAGAGGATATGTTGCCTTAATATATATAGTGACATCACGCCAAAACCTGTTGTCCGAAACATAATTTTGAGTTCATTTCCCTTCTTCTATTCTTGCAAATCTACATGAACTCCACTGTTTGGAAGTAAACATAGTTATCAGCTGCATTTTATGATCATTCAAACATCCTAGAGTCAAATATGTTGTAGCAAACCGAGTGGCAGCAGACCTAATCAAATCTCTTCCTTTCGTAAAGTGCCTTAACATGGAAATAAAAATAATTCTTGAATAAATATATGAGGTGATTCTTCTCTCCTTAGCAATAGTTACTTGATGAACCTTTAACTTCTTCTTAAAATCTTCCAATATCAAGTCAATACAATGGGCAACACATGGTGTCCAAAACAAACTCTTTCTTTTTTACATCAATAATTGTCCTGCTGCCTTATAATTTGCAGCATTATCGGTGACTATTTGGACAACATTTTCCTCCCCAATCCTCTCCACAATGGCATCTAACATCTCAAATACCTTATCAGTAGTCTTGGACATATTAGAAGTATCCACCGATGATAAAAATATTATCCCTTTAGCAGTGGCGAAGCCAGAATTTTTAAAATGAGGGGGTAAATTACTAATAAATAGTTGATATTATTTATTATGTAAACATGCGTTATATATATAAAAAATCAATTTGAAACATATATACTAACTCATATCAAATAAAATTAATTTAAGAATACTTTTAAAATAAAAAAATTAACATTATAATTATTCTCTTTGAGTTTTTATATTTTGAAACCGCTTCATAATGATTTTATTATCAATCTCATCGAAAATATTTTTCTCATAATAGCCTAAACCATATAAAAAAAAAGGTTGCCGGAAAAAAGATTTTGTAGTGATTTTAATAGAATGCATATAAGAAAATCCAAAAATGGATGATTTTCCATGAAACATGCATTTGCTTTATTTGAACGTGAAGACACAGAGTATTCTTTTTCTCTTTTTTATTTCCTATATTTTTTTGTAACTCCTAGTCATGGGACTTTCCAACTCCTAATTTATATTTCTGCACATAAACATGCTTATAAAAAGTTAAGGGGGCAGTTACCCTTTTATGCCCCATTGTGGCTCCGCCTTTACCCTTTAGGATTATTAACCAAAAAGTTACAAATATAATGTTTTTTTTATTTGTCCATCTATCAGACATTATTGAACAACCTTTTTTTTTTTTTCATTCTAGCTTGTACTCCTCAAGCAATTTCATTGTTTGATTCACTTCTTGCTTCAAAATACTTCTCTATAATATTATGGTAGGATGGAGGCTTGAAACCTGACCCATGCTTTGCAACCAATTCAAGTGCCTTAAGAAACTCAGGGTTTTTTACACAATTAAATGGAATTGCACTAGTGTAGAAAAACCTTGCAATTTGTCGACATGCTTCTTCTCTAATATCCTTTTTTAGTAATTGATTTAGGCTTGTTTGTGTACTTCCACTCCCATTTGCTGCTCTCTTTCCTTTTTTCTTGGAGCTAATTTCTTTTATTTCATCATCATCATCATCATCATCATTTCCACTATATTGGTGAGCTTTTCTTTTCTTTTCAGTTGCTTTTAGATTTTTCACCAAAATACCCAAAATCATCTACTTAACATTTTTTGATACTTGCTGACATGGTTCAGCATTCTTACGAGTGCAAGCTAAATGCTGTTTGAAACGAAAAATACCTCCACTGATAATTTTTAACAATACTTGCACTGAATTTTTTTAGAATTCTTATCAATATCTATACCATGTTGTTATCCCACATCAAGCTTATTACCCAAATAATTTTTTCTGGATGCCATAAGTTCAACAATTCAAGAATCAACTCAAATCATCCATGTCATCAATCCAAACATTTTATGATTGTAATTAATTTTTTGTTAAAAAATAAGTACTATAATACATGACTAGTAATATAAATCAATAGTGACAATAAAATTAGCCAAGATTGTTCTCTGTGATTCATACAACCAGTATTATCCAAAACCTTATTAGCAGCTCGAAGACAATTATAAAAATTGTAGTGACAATTTAGAAGACTATAATCATGACCAGTAATATAAATCCTCTAAGCAGAGTGCGTCTAGACTGTAATCATGTTGCACCACCGAAATCTGGGCAAGAAAAAGAAGATATCCTCTCTAGTCAACAAGCTCAACTATAAACAAATATAATTTAAGCAGTAAACTATCCACAAAACCAATTAGCTATAAACTGCAAATCCAGTTCCATCAATCATAACTTATTCATAGAGCAGAACCATATTGATGAAGAGGAAGGGTGTAAAGTTCATAACCCACATATCAGCCCATAACAGAAAATAATAATAATAAAAAAAAACCCACAAAATCCTCCAAATTTCTTCCCGATTTGAATAATTTCATGTTGCATATATTTTTTCTTATCACAGTTTACTTCTGGTCTATCAAAATCTAAACTTTCATCACCTCTAAATCATTAGCAAACCAAACCGATATTAAACACAATAATTTATCAAGAAATTAATTAAATTTAGTTCAACTAATCAACATATAACAATAAAAACGTCATATCTTTTTCTAAAACTTTCTTAATAACCAAACAAAATGACATTATAAATGGAACAACTTACAGTGTAAAGTGTAAACTATAGAGGAAGTTGTTGATGATGGAAAAAAAGAAGACCGTTGTTGATGAAGGCTGAAGAGTAAGTCGTTGTTGAAGACTGAAGAGGAAAGCGTTGTTGATGAAGAGTGAACAGTCTAAAGACTGAAGAGCGTTGCCGCTGTTGATGAAGAGGAAGCTGTGAGCCATTGATGATGGGGAAGAGGAAGCCACGAGGCGTGAGTCGGTGTTTGGCAGGCGTGAGTTGTTACCAGGAGAGCGCTGCTGCTATTGATGAAGAGGAAGAGGAAGCTATGAGGCGTGAGGTCATAAGCTGTTAATAGAGAAAAAGATTAGATTTAGGGATTTAGATTTTGTTTGTTCTGTGTGTGTGTGTATCATTAGCTGAAATAAAGATGAAAGAATGCGCAATAGCCAATGGACCAATAGCCGCTGGACAGCTGGAGCCTGGAGGCAAGGGTTACAACAGTATATGTTTTCTAATGAAATCGTTAAAATGGTCTTGAAATCGCGTTTTTACACGATTTCACCCAATTTTAATGATTTCACCTGATTTCAACCTAATTTTATTTATTTTTAAGTTTTTTAAATGATATCGCGCGTGAAGAATATATTAATTTGTAAAATCATATGTCAAATCAAGATTTTAACAATATTGTACTATCTATATGCTATACTGTGCTTTCATGTACAAAATAAAGCTACCGTCCCTCCCGTCCTTCCCTTCTTAATAATAAGTCGCCGTCAGGCGACAATTCCAACTGAACCATCCCTCTCTCTCTCTCTCTCTCTCTCTCTCTCTCTCTCTCTCTCTAACACAACTGAAATCTATAACTCCAAACATTTCCATAAAATCGAAGATTCCTTCTTCCAACTTTATCACCACATTCCCTACACCCTACGCGCCACTCTCCCTCATCTCACGCGCCCCACCACTTTGATAATTTACTAAGATCTGAAGAAGGCTTTTTTTTTTTGGAATTCAAAGCATCTAATGATAGGGAAGATAATAACAACATGGGTGGAGTCACTTCAACAATTGCCGCGAAGTTCGCTTTCTTTCCACCAAACCCGCCTTCTTACACGGTGGTAACTGATGAGTCTCTCTCCGCCGTGTCTGGTGGTTTTACTACTAGACTGTGTATACCGGAGGTGCCGAGGAAGGATGAGGTGGATTTTTTGAAGTTGAGGACTCGGCGTGGAAATGAAATCGTGGCTGTTCATATAAAGCATCCTAGAGCTTCAGCAACTTTGTTATATTCTCATGGAAATGCAGCTGATTTGGGTCAAATGTTTGAGCTTTTTGTTGAATTGAGTAATCGCCTTCGCATTAATCTTATGGGGTTAGATCCTTTCCTTTTGAAGTATTACTTTTCTTTTTTTAATGTTATTATTATTTTGTTTGGTTTAGTTCTTTTAGTTGTATTAATTGACAGTATTGAACTTTATGAGTGTTGGTTTGGTGGGTTGATGCATTTTTGGTGGTATCTTTCTTGGATTTATTGCTTTAGTATAATTAATTCATCAAGCATATGGAAGAGGCTTTCCATGTGTAGGTTTAGTGTTGATGGAGAAAAGACTTGGTCTTTAATGTCTGTGGTTGAGTTTGATGGGAGACTCTTTAGTAGCGAACTTTGTAGTTTGTTTGCATGGGGAGGAAGTAATGTATGCCTCTGGTGAGGGGAACTTCTGTACAACTGGTTTTGAAAGTGAACTCTAATGGTGGAAAGAGAGGTTTAGTTGTGTTTTTCCCCCCTACAAGTCTGCAATTACCATTTTGAATATTATCCATTTATTAGGACTTGAGACAGTCTGTTGAAGATTACATATGAATTTTAGTGTGGATGGAAGTTTACTAAGTTAAGGTTGGGGCAATTGCAAATCCTGATGTGAATTGGATTAGTCTTTCATTTAGATGCACCTTTTTCTGTCTCTCTGGAATCTATTGATACAAAATTACTGCTCTTCTTAGCATATCTGAAACAGAATGACTTTCATGGCAATAAGAATGGTCTTTAAAGGTAGATTTTGGGTTTTAACTTGGCATGGTTTAATCTCAGAAGTACCATTGGAATGGTTTTTACCTTTTAGGATAGGCCTTATGGAAGCAATGCAGAAGATATGGTATTTACTTTCCAGCACTACCTCATATCATGTGTACTTGTTCCCGTTGTAATATAATGGAGAAATATAGGCATATAAGAACCTAATAGTTGTCTTAAAAAACCAGAAAGAATACAAAAAAGAAAAAAAATGATTAATATTCATATTCTTGAAAAATTGTGTTGCTTTTCTACTTCTTGTTGTTTTTTTTATTATTATTATTATTACTGTAGTTTGCTTCAGGGTTGATTTCTAATCTTGTATTACTGTTTCATTTTCCCAGATACGATTACTCAGGCTATGGGCAATCAAGCGGAAAGGTTTAACCAGCTTTCCCTATTCCTTGTTTCTAATGATCGGAAGAAATTTTTATGCCTGCTCTTAACTTTAGTAATTTTACATGCCCTTTGACATCTATTTCTGATGCATGCTTAGATATCCTTGTTGTTAAGTTTGCTTTGTTGGTATAATTATATCCTTGTTTCAGAGCATGGATATTCAAATTCAGAAAATGAAACATAAGTTCTCCTTATGCATTTTGATTTGCATATTTTTCATACTGCTTCCATAAAGCAAGAATTTTATGGCAGTATAGATGTGTATCAAATGCAACCATCGTATAACTTAAGTTTCTCAAACATTTAGCATTGTTTGTTTGTAATATATGGCATTGCTCTCAACATTTGTCACCTTTCATTTGAAACAGCCAACTGAATGTAATACATATGCGGACATAGACGCGGCATATAAATGCCTCAAGGAGCAGTATGGGGTTAAAGATGATCAACTAATATTGTATGGTCAGTCTGTTGGTAGTGGTCCCACAGTTGATCTTTCTTCACGTTTACCAAATTTGAGAGGTGTGGTTCTGCATAGCCCAATATTGTCTGGGATGAGGGTATTGTACCCAGTCAAAAGGACTTACTGGTTCGACATTTACAAGGTAATTTTTGGGGTGTTGATCCCATTAAACATCTGTTTGATTCTCTGTGCGAGCACTTATGTTACTTTCTCCTTTCAGAACATTGACAAAATTGGTATGGTGACCTGTCCTGTTCTCGTAATTCATGTAAGTATTATTTCCCCTCTTCAATTTTTTCTCTTTTTTTGAGTTGTTTATAATCTCTCTTTGGGTCATAATTTTATGCATTGCATGAGTTGGCAACTAGTGTGAAGAAGCAGCAGGTCTTTTGGTTTTGATGTTGTTCTTGTGCTAGATTACAAAATTTTAGACCATCATTGAAAAAAATTAGTAGCTGTAAAACCTTCAAAGATATGAATAAAGGAAATTTTTTAGTTTCACGGGTTTAACAAAAGCTTTCAACAGGATTCAACTCTGGTTGCAGTCATAACTCATAAACCAAAATTCTAGCATTCCAGAAAAAAATTTAAGGAAAATATTTTCTTAATAGCCATCATGAGCCTGTATTCAGTGTCAACATAAATCAATTTGGTCCTTAACAAATAAGCATTTCATGTGGCATTTATTGTCTGATGTAATTAATAAAAAAGGCAAAGACAAAGTAAAATAACAGAACGAGGATCTCTTTAAACCTCAATTTTCAATTCATCATGTGCTAAGGGTGCAAAGGTGGCCCAATTAGCATCTATGGATATGTAGTTTGCAATAAACTACTTTGGCTTTTGGGTAAATCATGTCCTTGCTTAAACTAGATAGTGTTGTATAGACAAGTCCAACATAGATTTTATTGTTGCTTCTATCAGTCAGAAGAACAAAACAAAAGGTTGATATTTGCTGACCCTCCATTCAATAGCTTAAATTTTCTTTTTAACGTTCATTTTGCAGTTATTTGTATGTACATTCCATTGTTCTGACATAGTTTGTAGTCAGAGAGATTTCTGTCTCATCACCCCAAAATTATGTTTATGGAAGTTAGAGATAAAATCATTATGCCAACATGTTTTTATGGATATAAGAGATTTTTATTTATTTATTTGCAAATTCAGGGGACATCAGATGAAGTTGTTGATTGCTCTCATGGGAAACAACTTTGGGAGCTTTGCAAAGAGAAATACGAACCATTGTGGATCAATGGAGGTGGGCATTGCAATCTTGAGCTATATCCAGAATTTATCAAACATCTGAAGAAGTTTGTTTTGACCATTGGCAAATTAAAAACAGCTACAAATGGTTCTAAGAAAACAACAGAGTCTGAAAATCAGAACAAACAAACTGAGAGTGGAAGCTCAGACACTTTTGAATTGGCTGATCTTCCTGTAATCTCTAGAAATAGTTTAGATAGCAGGCTTGAGAAGTCAAAGAAGCCAAATAAACCTGAAAAGTCTCGGATGAGCACTGATCGTGTTGATAGATTTAGAAGAAAAGGATTGGTCTGGTGATTATTTATACCAAGAGCTTCTTAAATAAAATGCATGCATTAGTTGACTCGAGAAGGTAATTTATTTTTCACTTCAGCTTTTGTAATGTGCATTGAGTCTAGTACAAATTATTAGATTGAGTGTAATTTTCCACATAAATATTACATCTGTATGAATGCTTACAGCAGGAGTCAAATTAAGCGAAATCTTGTATTTCAACTCTGCTGTGGAATCAGCTGCTGTTCATTTGAAGATGAAAATGATGTGTTCCCAATGATCATGTGTTGCAATTTTTCCATCTGAACCCAGTTTTTCGTACTCTGTAGATTTGAGGAAACTGGTATATGCCAATGGTAACTCGAGTAAAAAATGCTCGTCTGGTGCTGACCATTTTCTTTCTTGTTATGATCAACTTTGGTTGGGAAATGGAAAGCTTCTTACTTTCCAGCCTGGCAGTCGATAAAATTAGAGTAACGTTAAGGGTACATCCCAGGAAGTGGTTAATCTTTATATTTTCTTCCCGCTATCAGCATGAAGCTTCTTACTCTTTACTCAGTCATACTATTAACGAGTGGGATTTTGGAATGGTATTGTGCTGAAAAAAAATCATGTTCAATTTGCTCCAACACCTGCAGATTGTCACTGTAGCCTCATTCCATCTCTGAAAATGCAACACCATCTCTTTCCTACCATGTCTTGGCTCATCATGTTCCTGTTAATAACCTTCGTCAATGCTCCATCATCTGCCTTTGCCAATGATGATGAGCGATATCTGATCTGGACGGCTAATTTGATTGTGGAAATATTAAAGGTATCAGCTATCCTTTCTGGGGATCCATCATGTATGATTACTGTGGCTATCCAGGGTTCTAGCTTGATTACCGTAGACAAGATCCGGAGATCACAATCATGCTATTGTCTTATTGTTATACATTGAAATTCACCAGAGAGGTATGGAGTCTGGGCCAGGAAAAACATGACAAATCTGATTGCAGACCATATTTAATAAAATCCAGATTTACATAGGTGATAGGTCACCATTACTAGAAAACCTAAAAGAAAAAAAAGTTTTGGTAGAAGTCTATGTTGAAAAAGGAAATAGAGAGTCAATCTTTCAAAAGGCAGGGAAAGAAAATTAAGAGGAAGAACACAAATTTACGAGTAATGAAGAGAGGTATATAATATTTGAACTTCGGGTGGAAGAAGCTAATAAAATATTTGAAGAGAGATATATGATTTGTTTTTAAGAAAATGAGGAAAAACATAAACTAAAGATGAAAAATGATTGAGAACCATTACAATGCGGTCATGACAATGAATAAGAGATTAACTCGTGTCATTTTAGAGTCAAATGTCAAGAGAAAGACAACGTTGAGAGAAGTTTACAGCATGAGGTAGGAAAGTTGCAAAACTTAAGTAGAGAATCCTGTAAAGGGATGACAGAAGCTATATAAGTTGTCAATTCAAAATTGGATGCCATAGTAAGGAAGGGAAATGATGAAGTAATTTAGCCAAGAATAAATCAAGGAAGGACTTTAGTGACAGAGGAAGTGCATGGGAACTAGTTCAAAAGCTAGGTTTAGAGGGATGTCGGTGAAATAATAATCCCAAGTAACCTAGAACTGAATCGGTCTCCAGGTAAGGTAGATCCAGAATACATTATAGGGATAGTGAAACAAGCCTACGAACCAAGAGTTTAACAAGTTCATAGGCCAACGTATAGAAGACCATATTCATGCTGTAATGCCCTAAACTTTTCATGCAATTATTTTCCTTCCAATTATCGTTATCGTGTACGTGAAATTTAAGGGTATTGTTACACACACACACATATGGTAAGGTTATTTATATAATAATGAAAAATTTACAATCTTTTTCCGTTAATGAAATGACCATGAAAAATTAATCTCTTTTTTTTCTAGCATTTTTAAATGTATATTGAACTTTTTATTTGCTACTTTCTCTTCATCAACTGATAAACTACCATTCCCTTTATTATAACTCACCATCATGAACACCTTAAAATATTGTTAGATATGTATTAAATAATTCTTTTCAAATAATCATAAATCATGCTTTAAATTAGCCGATGCATTGTCTCATTTTAAAAACAACAACTCATGTTTTTAATAAAACATGTTAATTTATTTCCATACTCCTAACTTATAGTTTATATCAATTTTGCGTTCATTAATCTATTCCAATAATCATATTTAGTGCTTCAATCCGGTTAGGGATTCATTAATCTCATACCATACCTATAACTTATGTTTTAATTTGATTAGGGATCAATTGATCCCATCCAATTTCCTTTAATTCAACTTCTAGATTCATTAATCCGTTTATATCTTAGAATAACCACATTCATTTATCCAATTCAATACCTCACCTTTATCTTAATCATGGATTTTACTTTATAATAACCATATTGATTTACCCGATTCAATAATCATTATACCCCATTATTTTACATGGATCACTTGGATCCCCCGAGTCATTTTGGAACTCAAAATTCATACCTTACATGTACTGTATTCGCCCATTTATTTCAGTATTCATAATGCATGCTTTACATCAACCATAACTTCATTGATTTATTCTCATAATCTTAGAGCTTGCGGTTTACGTCAACCATGATTGTTTATTCGTTTTAATGGTCATCATTTCATGCCTTGAGTTGTTGTACATTCATAGATTTATTTCAATAATCACTGCTTGGAATTTACATCGGCTATATATATTCAATGACCCATTTCGTTGTTTGAGACCTATATGTTACCTGCACTAGCTAGACAATCATTAATTTATCTCAACACTTATAACATGCACTAGACATCAACCATGTACTTATCAATTCAATGCGATAATTTTGGTTTATGTTTTACATCATCTATATTCATCAATTCTTCTCATTACTTGCAGCTCGTGCCTTTTAACACTTTCTAGCCATTGCCATCACTACATACATAAGTTTAAATTAAAAGTCACTGCCATAAGGCATATTTCTAATCATGGCTTTTTTCATTCCTCATTCCCCATTCCAAATAATAAAAGAGTTCTAAATAAAATAAAAAAATATAAAAAACCTCGAACAATAGCTTTTGAAAATTATTAAAAGGTTTTATTAATCTCTGATTGCTATAAAATTTTAATTTTATGAAAATAAGGTCTATGGAATCTTCTATCAATATTTTAGTACAATTCAATGACCAAATTGAAAATTATATATATCCATTAACATGAAGTTGTAAGTTCAGAAAAAATCTCTGCATAATTTTAGAGGGACTCCTTCCATAATGAAGGCATTTTGAGCCATTAGGATTCTAGCCTATGAAACTCTGCACGGAATAGAAGAACTATAGTTGGAAAATGAAATGATTATACTTTTGATATTTTAGATCATCCTGTAATAAAACTAGATAAGTTTTAGGATTGAGGTTGTATT
>Ga0325410_1004894_pt1 | contig 14916 bp, 7 predicted proteins | sample PopdelMetagenome_16_FD_206182 | JGI IMG/M metagenome (GOLD analysis project Ga0325410, IMG submission 206182) | Populus deltoides microbial communities from Bellville, Georgia, United States - Xylem-PdIQD-R3 | ecosystem: Host-associated > Plants > Phyllosphere > Stem > Wood/Secondary xylem... | reverse complement strand
GAAGATGAAATGGATATAATCTCGACATGGACAACGTATCTTAAAGTAACATCGAAAGGGCAAAAAGGGGAAAAAGAAATCAAGTGGAAGCACTGAATTGGAATAATGGAAGGCAGGAGAAGGAGCATAAAAACGAGGATATGTTCATTGATACCCACAGGATAGATATTGTAGGAATAAGAAAGGGGAGGGCTTTCCCTTCACAATTTGCCCACAGAAAACATGGCTGAGAAGTGGAAGAGTCAGTACCCACAATCATGGTCAGTCTCATCTTTCTGCCCATACCACGTGCCACTCGCACCGTGGAGCGTGGGCTGCTGAGTTAGAAAGTGGAGACCTTTTTGTCCTCAGGCCCGACAGCTTTAGGCCTACCATAAAGCTACTTATGAAAAACCCATCTCCTCCCATAAATTTAATAAAATCTTACTATAATTAATTTTAATTACAATATCTGATCTGAATTTAATTAATTTTATTTTCTTCGTTACCCTTGTTATCTTATTTTTATTTCTTTAAAATTCTTTGAAAAAAAATAAATAAAAGAGTATTTAAAAAAGTTATTTTTAATATTAATTCTCTATTTTCATAATTGTAAATAAGGAGAATTGATCTCTAATTTATTATTAGATTTTAAACATGATATTTCATTAAAATTTATAAATTAAATTCAATTCAAAGTATTCCGAACATACTGTAAGTGATTTAACTATTAGTTATATATCACACAGGTTGTGTTTGAATAATATTCCATAATAGAAGGAATAAATATAGAAAAAAAAACACATACATATTTTTTTTCTCTCTGTATTGTATATGTTTTTTTTATCCCAAAAAAATAATAAAATAAAAAACTAATTGTTCAAATAAATTTAATATATATTCCATATTGATACTGCGCTGTATTTTATTTACACGTTCACAGGATTTTGATGTATTTAATATTAATCATATGTTTCTTTGACCAAAATAGTACGCCATAATTTATAATTTTTTTAACTAAAACATTCTGCCCTATAACTGAAACTAATTTTAAATTTATAAAAAAAATTAAAAATATTTTCTAATAAAGTAGTGAAAAAAAAAAACTCAATGCACGTGCGTATTTAATTATTCACGCACCAACACCCCTCCATATCCTCATATCCCAAAAAGATTAAATAAAATAGAAAAGAAATAAAAGATCACAAAGTCAATAAAAAAAGTAATTTAATAATAATAATAATAAAAGTAAAAGGATGTGAAAAAAAGAGAGACAAACACTTCACTGCATCAACAAAAAGCTACGCATACCTAAATAACGTTATCCGTTATTTCTTTCCCATACTTTTGGCTCTTTCTATAACGGAATTTTCAATCTTCATTCATCATTACCAATATACCCTTCAATGAACCTACATTTACCCTATGTTAATGGACAAGAAAGGCGGTAATCTAGTCATAACAAAAATACAATTGTTCAAGGTAGTTAAGTCATTTTGCAAGAAAACAATGGGTTTAATGGTAATTTAATAAAATATATGCGTGTATATATGGGCAGCTGTCTCTGCCACCCCACAAATTCTCCCCATTGCAATCACCGTACCGTGGCTTAAACTTCAACCTCTCTTCTCTCTGTTTTTTTTTCAACATGGAAGAAGGAGACCAAAAGGAGCTTCAGCTTCTCCCTTCACAGCTTTCCATAGCTTCTTCTTCTTCCTCGTCTTCTTTATTGGATTCTTCATTGAGGTACAAATCATCAGTGGTGTCTGATCACCACCACCATCACAATCAGTTTGGAGGGCCATCACTGGACTTGCAACTATCGATAAGTGTTAGGCCAATCCAGGCACAATCTAACTGTGTTTTAACAGGTCCCATTTGTGATTTCAGCGATGTGAAGACGGATACGAGCTGCGTTGAGGCCTTGAAATGGCAGGCTGCTGAGCAAGTTAAATTGGCAGCAATTGAAAAGGCTTATGCAGAGAGAGTAAGGGACCTTACAAGGAGGGAGATGGAGTTGGCGCAGTCAGAGTTTGCAAGGGCTAGACATATGTGGCAAAGAGCTAGAGAGGAAGTGGAAAAAGCTGAGAGAATGAAAGAGAAAGCTACAAGGCAGATAGATTCTACGTGCATGGAGATCACCTGCCAGTCTTGCAGGCAAAGGTTCAAGCCTTGAATTGATATCATATCATGCCTTTATGAGATTGAGATGAAATTTTAAACCTTTCATGATGAAGAAAAGTTGGAGTTATTCTAGAGACAAAGTTATCGAGTCTGGATTATATTTGGGTATTGGATTCCTTCTATTTCTTCTTTCAACAATGGAAGGGATAAGATTGATGAGAAAGCACACAGCATAAGTGGCAAGACTGAAAAGTTTCCAATGATAATGCCCATTCTGTATTTTATCATTTGTGATGTGTATGTTGATGAATTATTGGCTGCAAAATTTATTTCAATGATGGGATGTTGCACTGCTTTTCAAAAACCAAAATGGAAATTATGAAGGAAAAAAATCAATAATTTGTTGCTCATAAAAAAAGAGAAGATTCTGTCTCTAGCCACTCGTGTCCATTTTTGAAGCATTTACTAAGGATTGATTCTCAAGACAACAGACAGCAATTGCCATTCAACAAGTTGCAATTTCAGCAAAGCTATAGAGGAAGACTCTGTGGCATAACCATGTTCCATCAGAAAATTATTTCTGTCTTTAGTTTCAAAGAAATTCAAGACTCTGTGCAATTTGTTGAATGAAAACCTGCACGAACCTTGGGATTTATAATTTGTAACAGATTGGTGATTACAGTCTCCATGATATTTGCCTTCTCAGCCCTTTTCTTCTTTCTTGCTTCCTTCAATAACAAACAATCATCTCCCAGATTGATATATACATGCACCAAGAATGAAATTGCTGTTGCAAGATTAGAAACTTTAATCTGTAATCACGAAATCAACCCCTTTTTCTGGTCAATAAAATCACTGGATTTTCCAGTTTGTTAAACCATAATTACTCAGCGGAATGTCAAGGTGCATGATAAGGGATGCTGTATAGGCTTCCATGTCCTCTAACAATTAAGAAATAGACTCCTGAACCAGCTAATCCATATATATATTATATATTCTGCTGATGATAAATCAAGTACGGGAACCAATAGTAACCAAAAGATTAAGTTTATGGAGTTGGACTAGGCAGCCTGCCCTAAAATTTTGAGCTACAAGCTCAGAGAGAAGCAGTTTTTCGTAGCTCCTTATCAGTTTTTAGTGAATTGGGACTTCGCAGCCAAAATATTAAACCTATTAAGAACAAGTTCAACTCAATAATATCTGCGCAAGGAAGGAGGAGGGAATAGTGAGGCAGAAAGAATACAATAATTTATAATCTGCAAGTTCTGAGCAGCAGCCACCAAAAACCCAGGGTTGTGCTTGCAAGTAGAAGATTTGTAGTGGATGTGGATGCTAGTGAAGCTCTAACACATAATGTGGGCTAAGTGAGTCAAAACTGATGGCACACTAAGAACCTTGATTTTGATAGAAAGGCAAATGAATCAGAACAAAAAGCAAGTAATATCATCAAGATCAAGACAGGAGGTGCATAGGTAGCTGCATCCACTTGTATTCAACTTCTTAACTTTTGCTGATCAGAAACCAAACACCCACTATCTATGTCTGGGATCCAACACAAAAGAAACATTTTTTTGGACAGGATGACACATTTCAATTGAAAGCATCAGTCAGAGCAATGAACAGTGACACTGCCACCCCTTTCAAGATGTCGTGAGAACGAAAACTAGCTTAATTTGTCAGCAACCTCCAAACATATTTCTCAAATACAGTTAACCTGTCATGGCTGGCTTCAATAATACACTGAATTGATTCTTTGCTGAGGTCAAAACATAATCCAGTGGGGTCAGAGGATCTTGAAGTTTCAAAACTTTGGTCCTCCTAAAAATTACATCTGCTCAACAGCAAGGAAAGCATGGGGAGGAAAAATAAAGAAAGAAAAGGTAAACATCATCAATTAATTTATTGGCCTAAAGTTGCAGAATCTTGTGAAGGGTTCAACCTAATTAAAGATCAAAAGCATACTCCCCCTTTTCACTTTCTAAACATTTGTGGTCTTGCTTTAACGCTTTTAGGGCTAACCACTTCTAATATACCTTCAAAAAGACAATCAGTCCATCCTCAAGCTTTTTAATGCTTAAAGTTTCAACAAGATATAGAGCTCACACTCTTCTTTATTGCACTTCTTCTTTTGCTTTTCAGACTTGATAATTCCTCCTCTGCTTCGGGTATAATTAAGAATATGTAATAGTTGCATGGGAACCAGCTGAAGAATTCCCTTCATTTTCTTTCTTTTAAATCTACTGCTGAAAAGGATAAGAATCTGAGAATGCCCAGTACCTCAACGTTGACCGTCCTTGTCCTGTAGGAGACTGAACTTGTGTTTTATAAGTGGTGCTCTGCCATAAAGTAGGATGTCAATGATAGAAGTAAACATTTTCGGGCTGGAAACTAACAAAAAAATTGTCCATTCACTGTATCCTAATTGAGTTTCAGATTTACTAGATAATGATCATACTAATCAAAGATCCATACTCCTCCGACATATGACCACTTGCATTATGGGTTCCTTGTCTTTTATCTTTTATTTGGATACAATCAGAGATATGCAAGAGCTATCGATTCCTTGATAAAGTTGACGAGCAGGATAAAAGTTGTAGGACATACCCGGGGTGATCAATCAAACTAGTCATTATGACAAAACCTTAACATTTGTCTTTTCAGATTGTCCACATATTATGGTGAAACGATACTGTATTTCTACTTCAAACCGATGTAGATCTGTCGTGTCGAATCGTACGCCCAGCACCACAGTGAATTCTGCAGATGAGTGACCCTTAATTATCCCATTACCAATCAGAAAAGCCTGGCTGTCCTTGAGTATCTCCAGCACCATGTCCTCTGAAATTACCTCTTCTTGAATCTGACATGAAGCTCCCATCAGTCTCATTAGTGCCAAGTAGCCCATTACATCAATATACATGACTTGTCATAATTTTGCACCCAGCAATGCACAGCTTGAACAGCGCATTACTGCTATTAGCAGTAAATAATCTCCTGGTCTAGATCATCTAAAGGACAGCACCAATCATTAACATTTAAAATTTGGCAGGAAGTGAGAACTATTAGAAGTAAGAGGAAACAAAAACTGGTGGAGTGTATTTTCTGTCTTGTGAGAATTCATTAAGTAAAAACTTTTGCTAGTACTACATGGCACTAGTGATAGTTAATTCTCCACATACAACCAGACCATTCACAATCTCTTTCAAGGCAACAATAAGAGCAGAATATGAAATGTTTCATCATTTTGGTCAAATCTAAACCAACCAAGAAAAAAAAGAGCACATACCTTTAAAAGTCAGGAAAGCTTAGCTCATGGTGGGGCTCAAAGCTCTTAAGAGTCACACCATGTGGGACTGAAAACGATCACACCATTACATTGCTATACTGAGCTAACAGCCGGGGTGGTGAATCCTTTTATCTTTTTCAATGATGAAAAGCTAAAAGGAAGGATATGGACAAGAGTGGACATTGTACAAAGTTTCCATTTGCAGTTCACATCAGAAAATAAGAATTAGTCAAGCTATACTATGATGTCCAACCCATATAACATAAACATAGCCAGTTAATGTTCTTTAATTCAGAGGTGAAACCCTTTTTCCTGTAGATCATAAGTTAAAATGATCTGTCTTATCTAATCTGATATTACGTCTACTGATACCAGCTTCCAATTGTTGTGCTAGCAGCTTAATCCTGCATTTGATCTCTGCAGCTGACTCGAACATGTTTATCTGCTGCATTGAATGTTGAATTTTGTGGTTGCCGTTTGAAAAAAAACTGTATTTGAAGCATGGTATACTTTTTAGTGATTCCTCCATGCAAGAAGTAGTAAAATTATGATTTTGTAAACCTGCGGCATAGCTATAATTTATGGTGGGCCCTACCAGCAATAAAATTACGTTTATTGCTTAATCAAACAATAATATTTGTGGCTGCGGCTGAAGCTCAGCCGCAGCCACAATACCGGCCACTAAAACAGCTGCGATGGCTTTTCATTTGATCTTTTCTTTGGAAACTTGCTTAGCGTAGTCCAATGAATGCCATGAAAAAGACTACAAGTGGGTTTTTGAAAGAATCTTTAGATGTTTAAGCTCTTAATAAAGTCGCTCCATTCTGCCATAAAGAAGACAAAATAATTCCAGTCAAGATGGATTTCAACGCAATTAAAAGAGCTGAAGAACCGATATTTAACACGGCTGCTTTGTCATTGCACATTACCACTACCATGAAAAGTTTTAAGCACTCGTTTCGGAGAGCGACATAAACTGTGAGAACGATTAAAATTCAATTTATTTATATTTTTAAATTTTGATGAGTTAATATTAAAAATAAAAAATTTATTTTAATATATTTTTAATAAAAATAAAATTTAAAAAACGCAACTTAAAAAACGGAATATGCTTCATGAAATACTTTCTCTAAATTAGAGAATTGGCGGGAACCAATTTAGTAGAGAAACGCTGCGTTTCATAGACATAAAATCACAACAATGCATTACGTAAGAAACGACGTGTCATTGTGTGTTATCAGCATCTACTTTCCAGAAAATGTAAAATTCCAAGTTTTGAGTTACAGGGCTAATAACTAAAATCATCAGTCATCACCATGAACCAGAAGATGAAAATTAACAACAAGAAGAATAAAAAGAATGAAATGGAGTTTTGCGAAGTATGCAATTTGAATAACGATGAAGGCCAAAACCATAAGTACTTTCCAAACCACAAAAATTCACTCTCTAATTTCCTCTCTCGTTTCCAAACCAAAATCGTCGACGTCCGATTCTTTCTCAAAATCCCTACCATTCTCCGCCCTGGACTCTCCTCTCGCAACCGCATCTGGTGCGTCTTCTGCGATTTCGATATCCACGAGACCGGCAGCTCCTTCGCATGGTAAACAAAAAAAAAAAATTATTTATGATTGTCACTGTTTATTTTAATTATCTAGTGATTATTATTTAATTGGTAGTGCAAGTCATTAATGTGTTTTTGTATTCGCTAAAAAAATATAGCGCTAATGCGATAAGTCACTTGCCGAGTGAGGAACATTTGAAGAAATTGAAGCACTTTATGTGGAAATACGGTGGTGGAATGGGCTGAGTGGGATACTTTTCGGGTTTTAGAAGCTGATGTAGCTAAGGTGATGTGCTGAATCGTTGTTCAATGGAAGATTAGTGTTATGCTATTGGATTTCTATAAATGAATATGATAGTGTTGATTTGAAAGATGTGTAATACTCGAGACTAATTTAGGTTTCGTGTTTCGGTAATTGTAGTGGGACAAGTAGTGTGAAGCAGTGAGGAATGAAGGGGCAGCGTTGGCAGCGATGGATCAAGAGGGATGCAAGTTGGACCTACAAAAGATATCCTCAACCACGAACATATAAATAACTTCGAAAATAATAGTTTGGGTAATGTTAATTTGAATATTTCAAATGGTGTTATGCCTTTACATAATACAATTGAGTATCAGATAATCCAATTCAGGATTTTCTGCAGTTGCGAATGTTGGACCATCCATGTATTGTGTGGTCTCTACTTTGCCTGTGCATGCGCATTCTGGTACATGATTATGCAATCCTAATGAATTAACCGGTAAGAGTAACCTGCTTATTTGATATCCATTCCTCCAATGAAGTCGTTCTGAATGGAGATATACTGATACTAGTTCTGTTGTTTGTCCTGTGTTTGAAATTTGCAGCTAACTGGAATAGCCAACATTCTTTCCCTTATAACAGTATAAACTGTGCACCCAATCTCGGTAATGGACAGGTGAGTTTGGTCCTTTTCACTCTTTCTCTATGAAGCTCATTTCATTTTCTCCAAAATTTGGAGATTATTTTCTTCTTTTGTAACTTTTTTACCGTGGCTAATCTTTTGTAGTGATTTTTATATTATGCAACTCATCGGTTTAATAGCAGTTGGGTTTCTCATGATCAGTTTGTAGAATATACGGTACATGGCTGGCAGTGCTTTTGAATTTATGTGTTGCTGTGTTGGTATTTATCTTTAAGTGCTGCATTTATTATTTTTACTCGATAGGCTAAGCATCTCTCAAGGTTGTATCATAAGGGCGTGCAGCATTTTGTCAGACATCTTTAGCTAGGTGACTGTTCTAGTCATGGTGTGAAAAGTGACTGATTGTGAAACTAGTTGTGGTTTTCCATCCCTTTCCGTTGTTTAGGGGTGGCTTTGATAATTACAAAGCTATATTAAGTGGAATTTTTTCCCTCCACTTGTGAATACTATTTTCTGATCATTCCAATGAGGGTAAGATGAATATGTCAAGTGCATAAATCTATGTAGATGTCCTGTCCTTCATGTATTTTGACACTCTCCACCGGAATTATGATTTCTAAAACATTTTGTAGGAGTTATCCATTTAGTGTTAGGATTTGCAAGTTGTCATACTGTTTTGTGTATCATCTCCTTATTTAATTGCACGCCTGTAGTAAGTACCCTTTGACTTCTAAATGCTGTCAAGGTTTGTTTTTTGCTTGATGCTCAGTGATGTCAAAGGCTCTCAGCAAGGCTTTCTTTTCCGAGTATACTTGTTTTGGAGTTAAAATATGTGTAAACTTATATTGTTTGCTATAGCTGTGCCAGGTTTATCAGGGTGAAAGATCCGTACATGGAGTGAGCAGTTTATGGGGTAATGATTTTTTTTCAACATCTCATTTCTGTTATTATCTTATTCTAATTTAAAGTTAGTCATCTGGGTAGTACATGCATAATTTGAGTAGCTTGGTGGATGGGTCCTGTTACCATGGTGTTCCATGCGATGTCAATCCTCATCTTGTAATTGTCCTGTTAGGTTCACACAATACACCACAAGTTCCTGCTATGGCTCTACAATTGGCTGGAGTCACTCTAGTACCTGCCTTGACTCCACAAATGGCTGGAGGAAATGTGCATACAGGAGCTCCTCCTTGGTTTGAAGCAACTCAAGAAAATCAGCTATACATTCAAGTAACACCGATTTCTTCTAGATCTGTTTTGGTTGCAAATAAGTCTGGGAAAGCACACAAACTGAACCAAAAAAGGGTAGGGGCTGTTAGAGAGTAATAGAAAACTATTTTTGGGATCTTACCTAATAGTTTAAGTTATTGGGTTAAAATTGGTTGTTTGACATGATATCAGAGTTTTGATGACCAAACAGTCATGAGTTCAAATCTCATCACATCCATTCTAATTAATAAAAAAAATTAGGTACAAGGTAGTGTGGGGGCTTTAACTCGAGGTGGGTGTTAGAGAGTAGTATAAAACTATTTTTGGTACCTCACCTAATAGAATAATTTTATATCAGGGACTGCTTGGGCAGAAAGGAGAAAGATGGAGATGGCAGGTTGTCAAGAGCGATTGTGATGCTAACTGGCCCCCCAATTTTGGCAGAGTTTGGCAGCATGGCAGCCAAAAGGAATCTTGAAAAGAATTTGAGAATGAGAAACAAAAATTACCCAATGTGGAGAGTCATACTGAGATGCCAGTTAGGATACAGCCTTATATCAGCAAACACATGGTAATCTCTAAGCTCCAAGTCCTTGTGTATTCTGCAGTTCTTATTATGTCCCATCTTTTCCATTTTCAGGCTTGGCTCATTTTGCAGAGGTGATTGAAATATACATTTTATGTTTCAAACATCATTACAAGACATTGTTTTCTTCTTACTTGATTGTCCATGTTAGTAGAGAGTGACGCCTCATCACATATAAATTTGACTAAAGTACTTCTGAGTTCTTAGATACATTCTATTATGAATTGCTGTAATAGGACACCAGTCTACTTCAGCATAATGTGATAAAAGAAAGTTGGAACTAAGCATTTGCAGGTGATCAAATTATCAGAGCGTAGTTCACCTTTGTAGGTAGAAGTCTTGGCTAGTTTTAGGTGATGCTGTGTAAAAAACTCTTTGCTTCTTAGGCTGATGACATTGTATTCAAGTCTGGCATGAATTTCATTGATTTGTGGAACTTTATGTGATGATGGGCTTATGCAAAATTAGTTTCCTTGACCTAATGAATTTTTATCTTGTCCCCAACACGGAGGAGGGGTGCATTTGAATGATGGCTGCTGTGGTGATCATGACATGAGCTAACAATGCTTCTGGTGACAAACATCATGGGAGGTTACTTGTATATGCTTCTGCCACCCCCTTCTTAAATTTCAGATTTTAGATCTGAATGTATATATTTTTGTCAAAGGCAGCAAGGGATCATTAAAAACTTGAGCCCAGAAATGGCAGATCACTTGTTGGGTCCGTCTTGTAATCATTATATTGCTAGATGCCCTTTCCGTATACCTGAAATTACATTTCGCAGATCTCATGTTAAAGATCAGATTCTTTTTCTGTAATGTCAGATTTTACCGTTCACCAAAAGCTTTAGTCTAATTATTGTGGTCTGTCTAGTGCGGGCAACCGTGCCACCACTACTTTGTGTACGAATATTAGAATAATAAGCTATGGAACCAAAAACATGGAAATGATTTTTTTTAAGAACATGGTTAAAAGATTACATCATCTGCTAACAAGAGAGCCCTTTCTTTAATCATATAGAAACAGCTGTGGGACAATGGGTCACGAGCAAACCACAAATTTTCTACAACGCTGGTTTCATTTGGCAAAAACTGTGGCGGTATTCGATTCTTGGGGCTCCTACCTTGAACTTGAATCAACTTTAAAATAATGGAACTGCCAATGGATGACCGGAAATGCTTTTCAAGTGTGTCGGATGTAAAGCTGCTTATATTCTCTCTGTACTTTGAATCTGCCTCCGCGAGAAGACAGTGACCTTGATTGGCATGCTCTTGACTTGTTCATGGATAAAAACATGTCATGACATCTGCAGCAATCAAGATGTGCATGGAAAGAACTGTACAGACTAGCTCCTTTTACTGTGCGCAACAAAGCCATCACTCTATCGCAACCATGTGGTCTGAGCAAAATCCTGAAGAATTTGATTTACCTGAGATCCTAAAACTCCAGAGTTTCCCCTTTGAAGCAACCAAGTTCTCATCACACAGAAACTCCCAGGAAAACCACTTCTCAATTGTCCGATCAACATCATGTACCAGTACATCTGTTGTGTTCCCAGCTCTTGCTATCATACTAGCTGTGTAGATTGCTCCCATTCTGCCTGGTGCCTCTGGCGAGTGCCCACTTGGTCCATCCACCACCACCACATTCCATTCAAGCTCATATACTTCACGTGGCAGGTTTTTCAATGCAAGTTTGCAAGATGAATTCTGAAGCATTTCTGGGTTTGGTGCACAAGCTGGACTTTTCCTTGCATGCTCAAGCAGCTTGTAAGCCTTCTTTGCAGGTGTCTGGTAGTCAATCTTGTAGATTTGAGTGGTTTTGGATTTTGCTCTAGCAGCACTTATTTTGTCAGGATCATCCTCTAGAAAGATTGTGGTGCCACCTGAGTTGATGGAGGACAATCTCAGGTACTGGGGCTCTGCTCCAAAAACAAGGAGGTTGCAGGGGGCTTTGCGTTTAATGAGATCAGATAGAAGTTTAAATTCCTTTTTTGTGAGACTAGGTTCATCGGCAGCGATTTTCTGTTGTGCTGTTTGGTTGCTAGGTGTATGAGATGGAGCCTTTTCACAGGCCGGAGAAGGAGTAGAACATGTGTGTTGTAGAGTAGGAGGCAAAGGGGCGGAAGGTGAGGTGGTGATAGCAATTCTAAGAAGTCGGAGGATGGAGATGCATGCCAAGATGAAGACAACAGAATGTATAAGTTTTCTTCCAGGAATTGCCATACTCTTATTTCCTTTGAAATATTTGCGGCCAACGGGTATACTGAATTGTGATTCAGGTGAGCTTGGAGGTGAAGACTTCACAAGAGGAGTAGCAAGAGAACGGTAATGCGGTACTTCTGGGGGCATTTTTTCCCTCGCCTAACCCTTCCCGCAAAATCCCTGCTCTAAATCACTTCTCCTCTTAGCAAGGCATTGAACTGCTGGTGGCATTTTTTTCGTTTATCAAGTATGCTATTGAATACTCCTTAATTTTTCTTGAGTGTGGCAGAAGAAAATGATCTTTTGCTTCTGTTTCAAGTTTTATATTATCTCCACCTAATTGCTGTGGTTAAGCGTTGCAATTCGCTAATCAAAGTTGCCCAAGTGTGTATCTTTGTCAATCATCTCCATCTGGGCTCGTTTGGTGCTTTATTCGAGTGAAGTTGAAGGAGGCTAAGGTGTACTTGCTGGTTTGTTGGAAGGTTGCTTTCAATCAATTTTGACTTCATGGTACGCACCAATCATTTTATATATAGCTGGTTGCTGGTTCTTGATGTGAAGGGCGGTGGGCATGGGAGGTTGGCTTTTTGTATGCCATATCCCAACCAGTCAACTCAGTACTTTGGTGGCTAACTGATCCATAACCGAGTCATTGCCCCTAATTGACTCTGCTGGCGTAGGGCTTACAGCAAGGAGAACAGGGTAGGGTTTTATTTTTACAGGGACGAAGTCCCTTATGATCCTTACTGGTTAGCCACATACCAGAACCCTGTTTTATGGAGAGCCATCCATTTTTGCACCAGAAAGCAGCCTAGAGGTTGCCATTCTTCAATGTTTATCGAAGATACTACACCATCTAGTTGCAGACACATGGTCCCTTTTAAGGGTGGTGCAAAAAGAGAGACTGAAGTGATATCCTAGCCCAACCTTGCCCTAGGATAGTAAATTTAGGTGTGTAGAAGCATCTGTGCCACTGTAATTTGATTGCCATGCTTGTCTAAGCGATAGATCATCTACTACTAGGCGTCTGATTAATTTCAAGTTGATTTTGATGTTGGAAAAAGAATCGGTGACATAAATCATATATCTTATATGAGGTGTTTGAGAATGTACTATTACTTGTTTTTTAAAGCATTTTTTATTTAGAAATATATTTAAATATTATGAATTAAAAACCTTTTCAGAAAAAAAAAAAGAAAAGAAAAGAAGGAAAACACTCAAAATCTATAGTTAAAGAAACTAAAAAAAATAAAAAAAAAACTTTTAATGGTTACAATAGAGAGGAGATAATAGAAAACTTATATTGTATAATTACAAGGAAATATTTATATTATTATTCAAGTAATTTAAATGAATGTATGTGGTAATGCTTTAATTTCATATTTGAAAATGAATTTTTCAAGTAATAACACTGAGAAATAACACTTTTATGGTATTATCTTTGATACACAGAAAATATCCATCTATAATACTTAATTATAATATCTCCGTCCCTCTAGTTTCAGAAACTATAAATTAATTAGTCTCTTGATTATTTTATTTTTTTTAAGAACTCCATTATTCTTTTAGAAAAGGGCCAACTATATATCTCTAGCTTTTTATTTTTAAATATATATATATATATATATATATATATATAGTCAAAAGGAGATTTGGAAAAGAAAAATAATTGAATTGATGGTAGTTGAACACTTATTTTTTATTCAAGGACAAACGAATATCCAGATTGATTATAGTAAGAACTCTAACATGGTTTGTTTAGAAGGTCAAAGTGACGGAATAAAGTTAGATAAAAATAAACAAATCTATTATGAGGGTGTACCGGCGGGGGAGGGGGGGTTTATATTTTTAGGGTTTAATGTACTGGAAAAATAAATTTAAAAATTAAAAGAAAATGGTGAAAATAAATATATGACATCATAGGAAAAAATATTTTTTAAATAGGTATATATATTTAAATCTTGCATTTTCCATCAATCCATTTAAATTAATAATTTGATTAATTTTATCAGGTTTATGATTTTACACATAAATATTTAATTAAAGAAATCAATAGGTTTTGGTGATGTTCCTACTAGCGATTTTCAGTAGTCTCTAGTTCTAAATCTACTTATTTTTTGCTCTGTTTTCCGACTGAATGTGATAATTTTTAATATATATATATATATAGCTTTATTTTATGAGTACTCATTCATTCTTAATTTCACACTCGTATTCTATTGAATTAAATTATATTCGATATGATATTTATTTGTTTTAATATTCATGTGAATATCTTTTATATCTTGATATTTGTATACATGTCAGTAACTTCATGCTAATGAAGAATAATTAGTCTATATACACATAATAGTCGTATATCTAGTTGATGATAGAGGAACCAACATGTGGTTATTAATCATCTTATAGTGATCGAGGCCACAAACCTCATTTGTTATTTAAGGCAATGACTTTATCTGATTTCTGACATATATTTTATTATCATATGATATTATGCTTAATGTACATGTGTGTATCTGTTTTAATTCTTATACTTATAAATAACTAAAATATATATTAAATGTTATTTCTTTACTGATCAGTTGGTTGAACTCATCTTTTTATTTTAATATTATTTTAGATTCTTAGTTTCTGTTAGAAGATTGATTTTTGATTTAAAGTCACTGCTATTTTATTTATTGGTATACTTTACTTATTTCTCCAAGAGTTTTCTTATTTGTTGTGATTCAATATTTTATACGCTTTGCTTTGCTTTACTATTACGTTGTTTAAGATTTTTGTTAAGAAGATTAAATTTTATTAATATAATAACTATTTTGAACTATAAATTGTTTTATTAATTTTAAAAAATATTTAAAAAATTATAAAATAACGCGCGAAAAGGTTTAACATAGGCTTAATGTAGTAGGAGAGGTGTTATCGCACCTATGTTGCCGTACCGGGATTGGATAGTGACAAAAAAAAAAATTGTTTCAATTTCAAGGTGGAAAAGAAAAACAATGGTTAGGCAATCAGGAGGAGAGAGTGTTGTTTAAGTTTTGCAGTCCTTGTCAAGCTGAGCTTCGAGGAAAGTGGTATTCTGA
>Ga0325410_1004892_pt1 | contig 14924 bp, 8 predicted proteins | sample PopdelMetagenome_16_FD_206182 | JGI IMG/M metagenome (GOLD analysis project Ga0325410, IMG submission 206182) | Populus deltoides microbial communities from Bellville, Georgia, United States - Xylem-PdIQD-R3 | ecosystem: Host-associated > Plants > Phyllosphere > Stem > Wood/Secondary xylem... | reverse complement strand
GTGAATGGATATAAGTATATTGTTATTTTTGTGTATTTGTTTTATATATATATTATTTTTTTTCTTTATGTAATACATTTAAAACTTATAATGTTTTTATTCAATTTCAAGAGTTAGTTGACACTTAATTTGGAACTAGTATAAAACAATTAGTTTTGTAAAATAAATTCCTATTTTAAAACTGAAAGGATTGCTCATTATATGATTTGTTCTTATATGATTAATATTGGTCTCACTTTACTCAAACATGATTCTTTCTCATAAACATTTTAATCGTATACCTTTGAAACTATTATTTTTCTCATTAATTGAATGGCTACTCCAATTCTACAACATCAATATCCTTTTTTAAAACATTTTAAATGACAACCTATGAATTTTTAAAAAAACAATTAGTTGCTTATGCTTCTCATTTTTGTCATACAACAAACATAAACTTGATTTTTATTATACCAGCTTGTCTTTCTTAGTTATAGTCTAGATCACGTAGGATATTTTTGCATGGATATCTATACACGTCAAGTCTATGTCATTTGTCATTGCATGTTTGATAAGTCTTCCTTTCTTTTTCTATACCAAGTCCAATTCATTAGTTTCCTTTTCGTACTTATAATATTTTTTTTCTCTTATCCTTTTACTACTGATTCTTCATGGATTAGCATTCATGTGTCTACCCTATTACCCTTTTTTTATGGCCATCCTCACCTTCAATTTTATCTCCTAATTGCAAGACTCCTTATGATGATTCTTCTCTAATCCTTTTTTGATCTCTACATTTGGTTCCCATTCTACAACTCCAACATAGTCTCGTATCGTCTCTTGTCATATATCTACCTCTAGGATTCGACTCACTACTTTTAGTCTCAATGTTTTCATGAAAATAGTTGCTCTCGTCCATCTTCTTTTTCAAATATCCCATAATATACTCCTATTTATACTCATCCTATGACCATTCATCCATGTCAACTTAAACATTATCTTATTTTGTGTCTTTCCTCAGCCATGTTTGCTCTACCCTTTTTGTTACAACTTATTTGTTACACTAATATCAAACAACATCTCAAATGAAATTCAATGATGGCTATGAAAATCAATGTGTTGATCCTCAATTACACTTGGTCATTAGTTCTTTTGTATCTCTTTATGAATGTTATTGGTTGCAAATGGGTGTAAAAAAAAAACATAATGGGTTCATTAAATGCTATAAGATTTGACTAGTAGCCAAAAGGTATCATTAACAAAAGGATATTAACTTTGACAAAGCCTTTAGTTCATTTATTAAGCTAGCTATAGTTCAAATAGTTTTGGCTATTTTTATTTCATATGTGTCAGTTTATTTATTAGCTAGATTTTCAAAATACTTTTCTTAATGGTATTTTTACACTAAAGTTTATATAAAACAGTCTTTGTGTTTTGTTAATCATCACCTTTCTTTTCATGTATACAAACTTTACAAGTCTCTCTGTGGATTTAAACAAATACCGCGTATACGGTTCGATTAGCTTCATAATTTCTTGTTGAGTCTCAGCTTACATAAATGACAGACTAACACTTCACTTTTACATATGTATTTTTTATTATCAACATCTATATTCTAGTTCATGTTGATAATATATTTATAATAGGTAATAATCTTTCTTCTATTCATAGGTAATGAATGATCTTTCTTTTGTGACTTAGATGATTGCTCATCTTGGTATAGAATTCTTTATTTGAGACTTTGATCATCTGAGTTAGTTTCTTGGTATTGAGGTGTAATAAATTTCTCAAAGGCTATTCCTCTCTCAATCTCACTATGTCTTTGACATTCTGAACAAGGTTAACATATCCCAATGTTAGCTAGTTTCCACATCAATGGCTATTGGTTCTCATATTTTAGCAACTTCAAACAATAATTCTGCTTATTCTGACATAAGTTATATTGTCGAGTGATTAGAGCTATTTTACATAGTTGTGTTTTTCTTTTGTTGTTAATGAGATTTGTATAAGATATTTTATTTTGACTTATTTTTTGTTGCCTCTTCTCATATCGTACTCCATGGCTTCAATGGCTATGATTGAGCTGATAATGTCGATGATCGAAAGTCTATGAGTACTTATGCTTTCTATTTTAGTCATAACTTTATCTTTTATAAGTCTAGTAAGTAGAAAATGGTTGCTTGATTTTCTACGAAGGCTGAATATAACATTATTAATATAACATTATTGTTAATGTTGTTGTTGAGTTACTATGGCTCCTCCTCTTGTCTTATAGTGTGATAATCTTGGAGCAACTTGAGAGGCTGATATATTATTCACTCATGAAACATGTTGAAATGATTTTCATTTTGTTTGTGATATGGTTGGGAAAAGGGAATTACAAGTTTAGTTTATTGCCACTAATGATCAGATAGAGGATGTTTTGTGCCAAACCATTGAGCTTCGGCTATTTTTCCTTTTTCCAATTCAAGTTGGTTGTTTGCTCCTGCCCATGATCAACTTGCAAGTTCATGTTACAGCCCAATACTGATGAGGAGGTATAAGAGACACTTCCTAACACATACGGAGAACATTGAAACACTACCACTGAGCATTCTGCGTTTAGCTCTGCAGTAGATCCATTTTAGGAGTTATGGAGGGGCTGGTGAGTGATGGTTCGAGCATGTTTTTTTCAATCAGCACACCGATGAATCGATGAAACTCTATGAATCGCTGTTCAGAAATTGTGTGTTTGGCGTTGGAAAGTTGCCGAATGCTCTGCTTGTTTCTTTGTTCAAAGGCTCCTGGTTTCATGACACCATAAACACAAGTAATCTGGACAATTATTTTCCATTGTTAGATTGCCTAAGCTCCTTTAAGTTGTGCTTTTATGGGTACACGGATGCATGCTCGGGAGCCCGGCCAGACCCAGAAAAGAATCGCATGGACTTCGTCCAATTACAGACTCTACAGCAATGACTTCGATGGTGAAAGGCAATACAAGTCAGAGGACCTTGGAATCTGCGCGCTATGCACACCGCCAGCGGTGTGTGAATACTGGCACTGCAGATGTGTTTAAACTTAAAAAGTCCTACCCAAGTTGTTGAATGAGAAAATAATGAGTGAATTACCTCGGAATAGATGTTCTACAAAGGACGAATGAAGAAATATAGTTGACCATGCATGTGCAATCATACTCGTAATAATCAAGAATATTCCAAATAAAAAGAAAATCAGCTGCATCGCTAGTAAAAATGCCTTCTACATCAGTCATCATAGGAGGAATGATGAACAGCAACACATCATGGATCAATGGGATCTTCAGACCCAGAGCAATGCCAATTGCCAATATTGAAAGGTTTGGCCAGAATCAGGAGTATTCATAGCACATATAGTAATACACTCTCAAACTTCCTCAGTCAGAAGAGCACGAATGACTGTTTCATCAAGCCTACTGATTTCAAACATTTACATGAAGATATTAAATAAGACTGAGGTTGCTAACACAGTGGTTTCGAAGAAGCTTCTTCTATGTAAGCAATGGCTTCCTCTTCTGAGAGTTGTCCACCTTCAACCAGGCCCTTCACTAAGGTATTGGCATACTCTTTAGAAGGACGGCGCAAGGGAAACTCTCCAAGTTTAAAGCTTTCAGCATCAGAAATCGAACACCTGAATAATCACAAAGTGCAAAATGCTTAGAGAAAAATTCAGAAAAATAAAATCAAACAGCAAAGAAAAAGTCTCAGTGTGTACGTCATAGTCAGTATAGGAATATCACGCTCATTTCCCAAGTAAACAACATTATGGTACCAGCCGCTCTGCATGAGAAACAAAGTGTGAATTTTGCGAGCAATACAAAACCCACAATGTAAAATGGTATTTTACTGTTGTCTGTTGCAGCCTGATACAAGCCAGGCACAACAAACATGTCATACCTTGAAAACCTCCAAAGAAATGGACCCCTTGTTCTTGATAGACTGTAGTGAAGCCAAATCAAATACAGGTGAATTCATCCTATAACTCGATACATTTTCTTGAAGCAAAACATCATTGAACTGCTCTAGTCTGTGCAGAGAAGGAAAAAAAAAGGAAAGCTAGCAAGTGAGAAGACAAATAAAGTGGATAATAAAAAGAAACCCTAAATCATTTTCATGAATTTTCTATTCATTATACTGAAAATCTAACAAAGACCAAGATTCACTTCAAAACATCGAGAGGGAGATATATACATTAGAAATTTGAAAGGAAAAAAAAAAGAAAAGAAACAGGAACATACGTTATTTTATACAGGCACATGTAAGTTTTTTCACCAACACTACTATCAGGATGAAGAAAAGCAACTCCCCCAGGGCCCCATGTACGTGTAGAATCACGACCAAAGTATAGTCTGTGTGGGAAATTTTTCCACAAAATCTCTTTTGGCAGGTTTTTGTCCATTGAACCAGTACATGGCTTCTTCATACCATCTACCTGAAGGTCATTTACAAAAGTGGAATTGATATATGCTAAAGCAGGTGGACTCTTTCAAATTTTCAAGATATTAATTGCACAAACTTTAAAATGCATAGGACCAAAACCTAAGAAATGCTTTGAATCTGTTAAAACTCTGTTCATTCAGTGTGGTATCATCACTATGATACCAAGTATAGTACCTGACCGCCTTCAATATAGCATAGGAATCTAGGCTTCCACATATTTGATCCAAAAGAAGCATACCAAATGTCAATCTTTGAAAGCTCAGATCTCCAAGAGGTAGAAGATGTAGCCACTTGATCTGGCATTTAGTTGACAATATGTAAAATGAAACGAAATTACAGAATAATTCAACTTTGACGTCTTCTGGCTTCAAATTATCTCGTTACCTTGGTTATCTTCAACTTTCAGCTTCGAAAAGGGTTCCATGACCTCCTGAACAATTTCTGACACAATATTTGGAGCCTTTTCATCCTCACCTTCAGAGTCAGAGTTTGAGATAAGAATATGCTGGAATGAAAAATGTTTATCTTAGCATGGAACACAACTGAAGAGTAGAAAGAACTGCATTTTAGGCAAAAACATTAAAATGAAAGCAGTAAGCAAAACATATCTAAATTACATGAGGAAATATAAAAAATTAAGTTGAAAACTCTTTTCCTTCAAGAACAACATTTAGATCACCAGCATTCAGGTATTATGTCTAATAGTAATTCTACAATCATGTCCTTCAATGCCTTGCACTATCTACTTTTTTCCCCCACAAATTCAAGTTTTTATTCACCCATAAAAAAATTGTCTGCTTTTAAATTTGGTGAGACTATGACGTGAAAGACTTGCAAGAGAAAGGATGTTCCTTTTAAGAAAAGCCTTACCGGATGAGGGGCATTTTGAATAGTCAACTTTAATGGTAATTCATCTGCAAGTGCAGGCCAGTAGGGACTTAATTTCTTGCGAACCTGGGGAATAAATGATACATGTTTTAGTCAAATAGAAAATAGCTGACACACGTCGCTTGAGATTGAAAAAAACAATTACAGAAATAAGCAAAATTGATACTGGTGGAGGAAAAAGATAATCTGGTTTAATTCAAATATGCTATTTTACCGCTTGTATCACACGCCATGTCGACTCAAATGGGTATGCCTCTACAGACCCACTGACAGGTTTGTCTTCAAGAAGAACTTTCATGCATGCAAGAAATGAATTTGCTATAGAATCAAGGTTGTATCCTCCTTCTAATGCCAACATAATCTTACCTTGTGCAAAATCCATCAACTGAAAAGAAAGTTAAAAATAAATGAAGAAAGAAAAACGTTATGTTCTCATGCAAGTAAGATCACTATAAAAAAACCAATCACCACCCATAAAGGCAGTTCAAATAAAACCTAGAGAATTCAAAAATAAAATTAAGTTTCTCATGCAAGTAACTTCCCTGTCAAATGTGCTACTGTACAAGTCCAGAAGTCTTTACCCCTCAGTTGGGAAACATCACTATGAAAATACCATACAAATTTAAAAAGAAAGAAAGAAAAAGTTAACTGCAGCAGCAACCTTTTTCAACATTACTGAGTATCCATATGGAGTGACACAACATCCACCAAGAGGATCACCAACAGCTGTTGAAAGATGTAAAACAACACTTAATAAAATAAAAAACAAAAAGCCAGTTATCTCATAAAATTATTATAAGCACACATCAAATCAACATACAACAGGGAATATGATTTCTATCTTATACATAAATTACAAAGGAATGCCTAGATATTTAATGTAGAAGTAAATGCAACCAAAAGAACATTTTAACTAATATAATGAATTACAATATGGCATTAAGCATCCAATGTATTCAGAAAAGTTGCTTAAACATGCATTACTAGGCATAACTACACCAGCATAAACAATCAACTGAATAAAAAATAGATTTGATTGGTACAAAGGTTTCATAAAATCAATACTTTCATTCTTGCTGTTAAAAAGGCTTTGTTGAATTGAATTAGTTTCTATCATAAATATTTATCACTGTTACTTGTGATGATCTGCTTGTAAGGAACAATCAACTGAATAAAAAATAGATTTGATTGGTACAAAGGTTTCATAAACTCAATACTTTCATTCTTGCTGTTAAAAAGGCTTTGTTGAATTGAATTAGTTTCTATCATAAATATTTATCACTGTTACATGTGATGATCTGCTTGTAAGGCCGCTGTGTTCAAGGTCATGTTTAAGGCATATGAAGTCTGCTTGTAAGGCTGCTGTGTTCAAGGTCATGTTTAAGGCATATGAAGAAGAATAAAGTGTGTATTCATGCATTATATACAATGTGTGAGCATCTGGTAGTCAAGGCTATTACACTTAACAGAGCTTTGACGTGTATACAAAGCTAAATCTCTATACCTAAAACACATTCATAATAAAAAAATAAAAAATAAAGTAATTGCAGAAATCAGACCTGCATCAAATCCTGCAGATACTATAATCATGTCAGGATCAAATTTCTTAGCAACAGGGATCAAGATGTGATCCCAAACAGCAAGATAATCTGCATCCCCACATCTTGCATGCTCCCAAGGGACATTTATATTATATCCCGTACCTGGTCCTTCTCCAATCATAGTATAAAAGCCATCATCATTCCCTGGGTAAAAACTCCCAAACTCATGCCTACATAAATTCACAATCCACATAATCATCATGATTAGATACAAGTAAAATTATTATCCATAGCACACATAAATTACAAATTGAGTGTCAACTTAAAACATCCCAACAAAAAGAACAAAGATAAAATTATGACAAGATAAAGCTTGATAAATCACTTCCTAAAAAGCTGAAGTTGGATATATCACTAACAATCTGTAACGAACATAGAAAATTACCTCTCAAAAAATGTAAATGCTTCAATGAAAACATATCAGAATCAAGAGATAAAGATATAGACAACATATTACTAAGGTTACATTGCCAAGTTGGGGCTTGTGATAAAAGGATGATGGAAGAGAAAATTAAGAACTTAAATGTATACAGTACCTATGAACAGAGAAAAATAAGACCCGAGAATCATTCCAAAATGTCTTTTGAGTGCCATTTCCATGATGAACATCCCAGTCAACAATCAAAATCTTTTTAACACCCAATTCTGGCTGTCATAGTCAAAGGTAACAAGTATAAGATGAAATGTTGAAAAAGACAGCATCTTAGTAAGAGTTTAAAAACAAAAAAGTAGATTAGTAAACTAGATTCAAGGATAAAATAAAATTTGAACATATGTAAATACAAAAACATAGTTCTCACTCTTTCATCTAATAGAAAACTCGCTGCCACAGCCACATTATTGAATAGGCAAAAACCCATCGCCTCATCATATTCAGCATGATGTCCAGGAGGCCTAACAATCGCAGCACCAGAATTCAAATCCCCTTTTGCAATTCTCTCAGCAAGCTAGTTGAAAACACATTCATGATTATAAATAAATTTGACTGATAATATATTGTTACTAAACTAGTCATAATTCACGACTCAATGAAGTAAAATTAGCTTCGTATCCAGTATAGAAATTGCAAGTTGCAAGCCAAATGTAAAGCAAGACGTAATAGTCAGCCTAGTAATGAATCCATTTGGAACACTTGATATTCTGAACTTACAATTATTGTCTTTACAAGAGCTTAAGAAATCATACAGAAAAATAAAACCACCTTAAAGTTGGACACTTAATTTCATAGAAACTTCTCTTACCAAACACGTCATCTTTGTGTGAAATCTTCAATAAATCTTTACAGTATTGAAAAATAAGATAGAACACAATAAACAAAGGACAAGCATCCTAAAATACGTCAAAATATTAATAACAGAAAAAAACATACCTCTAAAACCGAGCCGGCCGCATGGTAAGCAGCTTCAGATGATCCCTCATTAAAGTAAATTGAATTCAGTTTTGAAGCAATCCTATTTCTTCGTGAATCAAACTGTTTGGAGCTTATATTTCTAATCAAATTAACATGATTTTCAGAGTGAACGGCCATTAAATATTTATCTTCTGCTTCTTTCCCACTCAAAACCACACACCTGAAAGATTCAAAGGTAATAACAATAATAATAAGTCCAGTCATAAACCATCAATACTATTTACCCAAAAAAAAAGTTATAAAGGGAGTACCTATGAGGAATGTTATTGGCTAAGAGCTTGTTCCAAATAACCCTAATGCGATTGGGATTCTCTGGATGAGAATCACCATCAGGAGTATGATGCTTACACATCTTCTCATCATAAATTATTCCCACGAGCCTTTCACTGCTATTCATTTCACCGGATTCCTCCACCTCACCCATACTTGCTGATCTTACTCTTTCTTACTCTCTCTGTCTCTCTCGATCGCTTCAAACACCCACATGAGAAAAGGGTTTGGGTGAGTTAATCATTTATGTGTTCATTGTTATCAGCTACTTGGAATTCAAACAGCTAAAGTTAAAAAGATTATACCTTGCGTTGGTTGGTGGAAGGGAGAGAAAGAGAGAACGATGGGAACTCTGTGGCTGACCTGTGAGGGAGACGTGAAGGGCAGTGGCAGATTCGCTACTAAGAATTGCTTGCTGTACTTAAATTCTATATTTTATGACATCAACCAAATTTTTTTGTTGCATGATTATTTATTTTGCTGTGTAAAATAAATAATAATTTCTCTTACTTTTATGGGCTTTGCTCAATAATGGGCAAATCAAGAAGAGAATTTTGATTGTTAATAATTAATTTTTAAATAAATTTAATGTATAAAAATACTATAAAAATAAATAAAGGTTAATATCTCTGATTTATAATTTTAAAAATATATATATTAATGATAAAATTAATTTTTCTAAAACACCTTCTTTTTTAGAAATCTTAAAAAAAATAAGATAAAGGTAATGATTGTAATATAAAATATAAATTAAATTAAATTTTACCTCATCCAAATATATATAAATGCTATTTATTTATTGATTAAATTAAAAATAAATACTATAATTAAATTCAATTATAGTAAAAAAGTAATTTTAAATAACATAAAAAATTAATTTTAAATAAAAAAAATTCAAATTTTATTGGAACTCCAATGCATACGCAGCTAATATACTAATATATATCTGTAAATAATAATGATTCAAGATTTTCTTATTATGGATGAGGGAGTCCACTGGGAATACAAAATGGCCATTATCTTAATTTCTGGAAGCACCATTGTTGATTTCAAGCGCAACGATATGGAATCTCGACGGAGGAGAAGATTACTGCAGAGAATAAACGGGCTGAGAAAATGCGACTAATTGCATCCTTGTTGAAGGTGTGGTACCGGGTATCTTGTTTTTGTATTGCATGTACTTGAAGTTCGTATCATGTTCTTCAGTTTTTGTATTTGCTGCATGGCAGAACCCTCCACAGCACAAAAAAACAAGAACAAAACATGAAAATCGATCATACTTTTGCCGATGAGTTCTATAATTCAACTCAGACGCGGCCATTGTGTTTGAGTCTTATTAATATTTTCCTTCTATATGATCATTATATTACTAGCTTTTTTCCTGTTTTACTGAGAATTCAGAGAACTAACGAAAAGCATAGATGAAGTAGTTCACTGATTTTGGGAATTCTTGGACATTTTATATGCATGTGAACACTTCAGACACATTACAGTTGTGCAGCCTTTTCTGTTTTTTTTTTATTATTATTATTAATGTGGGTGTAGCACCTCGACTAATCTTATAGGCCCTGAAGTTAATGATTATGTAAGCTTTCAGTAGCTTTGAGGTTTGTGGGGCTCAAACTGGTGACCTCTAGGAAGTAAATTCAAGGCCTGACAATTTGAGCTACACCCCTCGGAGTTCCTTTTTTCTGTTTTTTGTACTTAGATTACACGGGCATTCATGAATTGTAAGTGAATATGTTGTTTTGTCAATCAGTTATTTATACGCGACACTAATTTTGTTTATATAAAATGTATTTATTATTAATATGGGTTTTTTATTTTTAATATTCATTTATATTTGATTAATAAATCTAATATTTAATTACTGAATCTAGAGTAAAGATAAAATTTATAGAACAAAAATACTTTATAAATAAAAATATAAAGTTATTATAATTATAAGGTTCCTATTATATCAAAGTTGTAAACCCGGTTAAAAATTTTATAGTGCTAAAATAATATTATGATTTTTAATTGGCGATAAATAGATTAAAAAAAAGATGGAAATCTAGTTAAAAATCAATAATGGTATTGTGAAACGGTAATAAACATAAAGGTGAAAAGGTAAAATAAATATATTTTAAAATAAAAGGATAGTCCTAAGAATTTAGTTGAATAATTAATACGATACATGAAATGATAAAATAAGATATTCGAATTTTTGTGTAAAATCACCTCCCAACCAATTTTACGTTATTAAATGTACTTTTCAATTTGAGTGTTTAATTGGGTTAAAATTCTACAAGAAGTTTTGTAACATATTGAATTACTGTAAGATAAAATTTCAAGGCAATCTGAGTTCGAGAAAGTTGCAAGAAAATATTGACAACCAAACAGGAATTTAAAAGGGTTCATTAAAGGTAAAATAGTCACTTAAACTTAAAAGCTGGAAAAGTCATCCTCTTCTTCCTTAAATTGTCAAAAGAATTGGAAATAAAGAAGAGAAAGAGATAAAGAATTGTGAGAGTTAAACACTAGAAATTATTGAGGAAAAGTAGAAATTGAGTAAGATTTATGAGTTAAGAAGTGTGAAACATCAATTAATCCATTAAGCAAAGATTTAAGAGGAAACTAAGTGTGGAAGATTAGGGTTGTAACTCACGGCAAAGAGGAGAAAAATTGAACAAGTGGAAAAAACTTTAACCGGTTAGCTTTTGAAATGAAAATAAATGGATCTAATGCATGATTATTAGATTTTTGAATTAGAGTTTTTAGAAGAAAATAGGGGGGAAATGTGAAATTGATGTAATTGTGAAGAAATATGTTGTAGATGATGTAAATAATGAATGATTGAAGAAAAAAATTGGGGTTCCAGAGAAAACCAAGACCGGCTATTTGGAAAAAAATAAGGAACATCGAAATTTAATAAATGTTTGTGTAATTAATATGTGTTGATGTATTTATGGTGGATTGAAATGGATTTAATAAATTTATTTAGTTGTGATTAAATATTGAATGAGAGAAGAATTTGATGAGAGATATAATTAAGATTATGAGTTGGATTATAGAAATGTAAAATAGATGTTGATGAGGAGTTTTGAAATGAAAATTGGATTTATGAATAAAAAGAAATAAGGCTTTTAGGACCGGCTAATCGAGGATTTTTATTATAAATCATAGTTTTGAAAGTTTTGATTGTTATGTAATAAGTATAGAATTGTGAGTGTGAAGAATAGGAGAATTAAAAGGATGACTTTATAAATAGAAATTAAGTTACAAGTATGCATGCTAAAGTAAATTAGAAAGTATAAATGCTCACGTAAGAGAAATTAGAAACATGAATGTTTTATTAATTTGAAAGAGTTAATAGTTAGTAAGACTTTAGTATTGTGATTGAATGAGTATATGTTAATGAGAATGTGAAATTTGTATGGAAAATAAGATTGACTTTTATGGGAAGTGGATGACAAATAATATATTGTTCATGCTAGTATAAAAGAGTTCATGGAATCTACTCAGTAATGGGAGACCATTTTATATGCTCAGATATCAAGTAAGTATTTGGCATTTTATAACTAGAATATTGTTTAACTGTGTCTGTAATTCTTCCTTAAATATATAGTAACTTTATTTGATAAACAATAAATTGTTGAAGAAATCAGTTACCCTGATAAATAGAACTAGTGTCCTGATTAATAGGCTATTAAGAAACTAGTTATCCTGGTTAATGAGACTAATGCTCTGATAAATGGGCAGATGAAGATATTGATTCCATGGTTAATGAGATTAATACTCTGTTTAATGGGCAAATGAAGATAATGATTACCTGGTTAATGAGATTAGTGTCCTGATTAATGGATAGATAGAGATTTTGGTTCTCTGCTAAATGAGATAATTCCTTTATTAATGAAAAATTAGAGAAACTAGTCCCTAGTATTACTGGGACTAGGTCCCTAGTTAACGAGCAATTGAAGAAATTCATAATGTAGAAATGAAATTAAGTGTTGGTTTGGCAAGAAAATATATTGTATCCTTAAATCATGTGAATTGTATGAATTGAGAGTAATTACATATAAAAGTAATAATAGTAAATATTCTTTGTTTATAAACTACTTATGCTTAGTAATATATAAATTACAGGCACTTCACAACGTCGTAACGAGTAGTGGATATATCATTTGTAATTTTGTGAAATTAATGTATGTTTTGTTATGTAATATAATTTTGTAACCAAGTAGTGTATGAATCTAAATTAAATATGAATGATCTACCTTAATTAGTTTCTTTTGAACTTATATGACTGTAATTATATAGACTAAGTTTTAAGTTTGATTTGCATTAATATGAATATATGTTGGTTTCATGTCGTAACTAAGTTAATTGTCCCATTACTTGAAATATTTTGGAATAATATAATAATTGATTTGCTTGAGGAAATTTGAAAGAAAAGAAAGAAGTTTTTATTATGTTAATGGTAATATATAAATATGGAAATCCCAAATGATGAGAATATGTTGAAATTTTATTTGCAGACAGTGAAAATTGATTAAGTCGATAACTTGATATTAAAAAATATAAAGGAAATTTTGCTGAAATTCTAGTAAAAAAAAAAATCTTGTACCATAAATGATAATACTATATGTTCCTGTAAATATGATAAAATAAAATTTAAGGTTATTACAAAATCATTATTCCTAAATATTTTTTGTCAATGTTATATTAAAATTGGACGTTAATTGTAGATGTTGAGACTTATGCATATTATATTTTTTTTTCTTTTTATAAAAGGAAGCAACTGCTCCAATAAACTGAGATATAAGAGATACTTGCAACTAATATGCAAGTGCTTGTAAGATGACATGTACATTAAACTGATCCGCAAGAGAATTCCATATAGAGAGATCATTTATGTCTATAGAAAGGCTCACGCAACAATTGTGTAAGTGATCTTTAAACTTGAGATCACTGAGTTATTGTATATAGAAAGTGTTATGCTCTGATCTGATCACACGTCCTAATCAAGGGTAACAAATGAGCAGATATTGAGTATAACATAAACTATATGATGGTATTTGACTAATCAAGAAAGAATTCATCATCCTAGATGAATTAAAAAAAATATTTTATTTGTTCTCTAATAGTATTGATTGTGAAATTCATTATCAATATAGAATGTGTTTTGAAACGTGTTTTGAAATCTTATTTAAAAGATCAACGACTATAATGTTGAAAATTAACATGATTCAAGAAAATAGACATACTTCATGCTATAATGTCTAAGTTGAAATATTATCGATAAATGGATAATAATTATATTGAGAAACTACACATTAAAAGGTTAGATCAAACCACTTATGACTTCTCTAATATTTGGGGGATCATGTCAAGTTGCTATAATTTATACTTGATCTTTAATTATAGATTAATCAATTATTAAATTGATAATAAATTAAATTATTTAGTTTATTTAATCTTATTTTATTTAGGATTATGGTTTATTTTGGGCCAACTTATTAGGGAATCTAACCGGTTATACACATAAGAACCATTGGTTAAAAATTAAAATGGAATGATTAATCAAGTGTGACTTGATTGTAAATAAATTTTATAAATTGAGAATGAACATGTAATTAGCATAGAGGATTACAATTGTAGACTTAGAAACAATCAAGTAATGACTTGATTGAATAAATTTGTAAAATTAATCTAAAATAATATATGCGATATTATTTAAGGGAAAAATTAATATTTTATCATTTATAGGGTTTTTAGGTTTTTTTATAAGTAGAATGTTATGGTTCTTATTTTCTAAGGTGAGAATAATATAGTACAGAAACATCTAAAAAAAAAAAAGAGTCAATACTTTAAGGTATAGCAATTTCTCTCTCATAAAAGGATTTAGAAGATTTTTCACTAGTAATTCGTATATAGATTACCGTTAGAGGTCGGATAGTTGAACAGCTTGTGTTTTGCGACAACATAGCTTTTAAGCAAATATCTAAAGCCGAAAAGAATATCTAATCTCCAGGTAATCTTTCTATAAACCTTAAACAACTCTGAATCTGTCTAATAAAATCTTTAAAATTTAAAACAAAATTAAATTTATTTTTTTTTACTACGGGTATGTATATGATTCAAAAACACAACAATTTTTACACGAGGAAAGATTGACAGTAGAATGGCTCAACTAAATGCAATTCTTATTTATGTTTCTCGGAGTGATATATATGCCGATGATATATTTAGTTAAACATCCCCAAAGGACTCAAGCTTAATGGATATCTTTTCTTTTACTTTGTTCTTCATTTACAACAACCTTATTTTAAAAAATAA
>Ga0325410_1004891_pt1 | contig 14924 bp, 7 predicted proteins | sample PopdelMetagenome_16_FD_206182 | JGI IMG/M metagenome (GOLD analysis project Ga0325410, IMG submission 206182) | Populus deltoides microbial communities from Bellville, Georgia, United States - Xylem-PdIQD-R3 | ecosystem: Host-associated > Plants > Phyllosphere > Stem > Wood/Secondary xylem... | reverse complement strand
CTTCAATGAATCAACAACCACAGTATTCTTTATTTGGGACTTGATCCGCCTGCAGTTTTTTTTTCCTTTAAAAACGATCTCGAATAGAGTCACAAATGAATTTTCAAAGGGCAAGGAGAGTGAGGGGCCAATAGTCTAGAGTAGAGAGAAAAAGAAAAACCAAATTGAGGGATTCAGTTGAAGATAAAGAGAATAGTTGGTCTCAAAAGACAAAATTAGCATTACAATGCTCTTGTATAGTCAAATGATCAAGTAGGTTTGCTCTCTTCCTTGTATTTTCAAGTTCAAACCTTGAAGCAACTTTAAGAAAATCTATACCCCTAAATGCAATCTTAAAAGGAGACTTAGTCTCAATTAATATGTAAACTGACCCTAAGGATACCCTCTACCATCGAAAAAACAAAACAATGCTCGAGTAACAACAGTACGCCTTGGTTGCATACCTTCACACGTAAAAGCTTATGAAAAATTAGATCAACCACAAACGGCAAAAAAGTTTAAAAATGGGAACAAAGGTAAGCAATCAACGAGAGATAATGTTAGGAGGATATAAGATATTAGCTTAAAGACTTAACCTTAAACTGCTCATCCTATTAGCAACACCAAGATGGCCCGAGTGTCAATCCTGGTTGTCTCGAGCAATTACAAGTTCCTCACTGTAGAGAGCATGTTTCTACCCAAACCATTGTCTGCAAATGTACATGCTTTCTTAGGTCTTTTAATTGAGTGAACGAGAAAGGACATGGTGCCTCACACATTTTCAAAGTGCAAATTGAAGTCGAACTTACCTCACAACACACCTCCTATCTCATGTTGTGCCAAGTTAAAACTCAATCCTTCTCTTCTGTTCTTTTGAGCTGCACCACTTTCATTCTCACTTTGTTTCAATTTCTTTATGCTTTGATTGCCACAAAAAAATATCATAGCCTTGGCACTCCATACATTGAGTGATGACTTCAATAATTGCAATCCAGTTTACTGTTTCATTAAATAAATTAGTAATCTTTTCCTTATCAAGAGTATCCACTCCTCCAAAACTATTAATGATTGGAAAAACTAATGCTCTCGTGTGCATCATTTTGGTTCGTTATGAAAAAAGATTATTAATCCAAAGCTCCTTTTAATCATTTTGGAGAAAAAAACTACTAATCATTAACCCCGAGGAGATTGGCTAATTTGAAGTTAAGATACCAGTTTATAACCCATTTATTGAATGAATGAGTAGCTATATGAACTCAATCCTAATTAGAAATAACCTACCAATATATGGATTTAATGCTAACAAGCTTCTATTCTCTTTTATGCATATGTAATTCACATAGAAAACTACATAATCCAAAGCTCTCTTTGACTAATTTATCACCAAAATATGAATCCTTAAGGTCTAGTTTTTCACTTTTGCTGGTTTGTAAATCAAATTCAATGGTTTACCTCCAGATCCATCACTTCCATCCTCCTCGTCTTTGGCATGTAATCCTACTATTTTATTTGCTCTTTTGTAAGCAAAGGGGTGAGTACCAACAAATGAATTAAAATCATGACAAATATCAGCCCTAAGCCCATCAAAGTAGCAAACTGCTCTCTGTTGGTCTGATTCCTCAATATGGATTCAAAGAGATAAGCTAGAAGAACAAGTAAAGATGGAAGTCAAGGAGATCAATAGGATATTCTCGTGATATGATAGGATTACACGCTTGAAACTTGATGGCAAAATTAGTCTACCATATGTCAGCACAATCACATGGTTTAGTGGCTATTAAATTATTGGCCCGCGCCAACCGATGTGATCGGGTTAACTAAAATATAAAATAAATTTGTAATTTAAATCATGAGACAATGATAATTTCATGTAAAAAAAATCAGAATAAATTATAAAATTCAATTTTCAATCAATCCAATGTTGAATAATGGACTAGAAAAAAACATAATTAAAAAAAACACTCAAGTCAATCCGAGTTAACCTATCAAATTCATGACCCGTCAAGTTAAATTATAAAACTTAATTCTTAATTAACATAATGTTAAAAAAATTGAAAAAAAATCAATTAAAAAAAAGACACAAAAAAATAATTTGAGTCAACTTAGGTTAACTCGTCAAATCCATAACCTCGATCACAAGACTAAGATAACATCAAAGAAAAAAAATAAAAAATAATTCAAGTCAACCTAGGTTAACTTATCAAACCCGTGACCCGGGTCATGAGACTATAATAACCTCATATAAAACAAATCAAAATAAACTATAAAATTCATCTCTCAATCAACCTAATGTTGAAGGATGAACTTAAAAAAAAAGACTCAAGTCAACCCGAGTTAACCTACCAAAATCACGACCAGTTATAAGACTAATATAACCATATAGAAAGTAAATCAAAAGAAATTGTAAAGCCTAATTTTCAATTAACTCAATGTTGTATGATAAAATTGAAAAAAAAATCAATTAACAAAAAAACACCAAAAACATAATCTGAGTCAACTCAGGTTAACCCTCTAAATCCATAACCTTAGTTATGAGACTAGGATAACCTTAAAAAAAACCAAAAAAAATAACCCGAGTCAACCTAGATTAACCTGTCAAACTCGTGACCTGGGTCATGAAACTATGATAATCCAATAGAAAGAAAATTAAAATAAATTATGAAGCTCAATTCTCAATCTACCGATTGTTGTTGAAAAATGAAATTGAAAAAAAAATTAATATAAAAAATGGCATCATAAAACAACTTGAGTTTACTCAGGTTAACTTGTAAAATACATGACCCGCGTTATAAAACCGAGATTATCTCATAGAAAACAAACCAGAACAAATTATTAAACTTAATTTCTAATCAACTTAATATTAAGGATGAAATTGGAAAAAATGTCAATTAAAAAAAAACTTTAAGTCAACCGGATTAACCCGACAAATCCACAATAAGGGTTACAAGCCTGGAATAACCATATAAAAAACAAACTATAATAAATCATGAATCTCAATTTTTAATAAACCAAATGTTGAATGATGAAATTAAAAAAAAACATAAATTTAAAAAAAAATTAAATACCAAAAACAAATTATCACTATGAATAGTGTTTTGTGAAGTATTAGGCCAAAACATGTTGATAGGGACACTGGATCTAAGACATGATTTATGCACGCGTATGATCATCGACAATTGAGGGTAGTCCAACTCCTTGTTCTTTGGTTGAGAAATTAAGCACATCCAAGCCCAAATTATTAGATTTTATTTATCTTTGTTATTGGAGTTCAGTTTATGTTATATATTTTATTAAACTTTATTAGTTAGTGGGTTTTAAGCTCAAATTTGATTTTGATTAGGATTTTATTATTTATATGTAAATTTTTAACATTACGATTAATTTTTGATGAATTGAATAAAATTTGCAAAGTTGTTGATTTTATTATTTGTGTATTTTAGTTTGTTTTCTTTTGATTAGTTGTAAATTTCCTTTTATAAAAAAAAAGTTAAAAGTGATAGTAAAAAAAAGAGAGAAAAAAAAAGGAAAAGTAAAAGCAGTAAAAGGATATTATTTGAGACATCACGAGGGCAACTCCATGAAATCAATGACAGCACACGTGATCCAAGTAGTCTATTGTCAACATTAAACAATTTGTTCGGTAAATTGCTCACTTTAGATTTTGTCATTCAAATTTTATCATTAGTTTTTTTTATTAATTATGGAGCTTATTGAAACGAATTATAAATTTTAACTTTTATTTGATTAATCATTTACATTTAAGGTATAACGTTGCATGCTTAAAAAATTTCTAGTGTTTTTTGTTCTTGATTAATCTCCACGTTAAAAAATAAAAAATACAATGAAATTTTTTTTTTTTTTTTATATTGTGATTCACTTGTGAAAATCGTATATGATTTCAATTCTATTTCTAAATTAGTGTTGCATGCATTTATGTCATAATCTAGTGTCCAAATTTAATTTTACACTTACCGTAGACCTAGCCCTTAGTCTCTTCGTGCCATTTGAAAGGAACTGCAAACCCAAATGACCAACATATTTAAAAGAACTTAACCCTAAAAGGTTTCTTGAATATGACACTCAAAAACCAATAAATATCACAAGAATAATCATTATAGACAAGTTCACCCCGAGTGCCACCAGTATGACTCATTTAAGTTATTCTAAACATGATCTTGGTACGCGTGTCATAAGCCCTAACAAAATAAAAGCCTCTATTTTTATGGTTATCATGATCCTTGGATCTTTGATATGTGAATTCTTAATATTGATCAATTATTTGAGTGACACAACTTGTCTGGAAATAGGAGATTTAGATTTGCTAAAATAACACTCATTGGTGAAGTCAAATTTTAATAGGGAGATGTTGAGGATTGTCTAGAGAAAAGAGATAAACCTCTCATAACTTATTGAACTAAAATGAATCAAAAAATACAAGAGAAGTACCTACCTTAGTCTTATAGAAATAAACTTTTAGACCTATGGAACAATATAAGATAAGAGAACAAGTTTGTCAATAAGTATAGAACACAATTAGTGATTGCACGATGAGATGTGCTATGAAAAAAAATAAAGTCATGACTCTGTATAGATTTTATAAAGGTTTGAACAATGATTTCAGAAAAGTGATCAGGCTCATTGATGATTTTACTCTTAACCAAGCCTATAATTATTGATCAGACTAGACTATGAGTTACTTATACAGAATAAATGAATAAAGCATCAAGACCCTTATAATGCCTCTTTTAGATCTAAAAATAGAAATGATAATTCTTTGTTAGGTGCTTCATCATATAGACTCAATCCTAGTTGTGCCTAAATTTATAAATAATATAAGAGAAAAGGTGTTGTTAATGATACGTCTAAGTTGAGGTTTAGTGTGCCAAAAGTCAAGATTTTGATTATATATTTTTCAACTATACCTTTAAACCCTTAATCATCGAAGAAAATGAAGATACAATTAAAAAGAAAAACTATTGTGTGCAAGTGTATGAGCTCAATTCTGATGACTTCAGTGACTTAGATGAAAAGGTTGTGCAAGAAACGAGACTTAACACTATAAGTACAAATGAGTCTTAAAATGAGATTGATAAAGAATATAATAATTCTGCTTTAGTGATAGAAAAAAAAGTTTTAGTAAACTCTATATGGAATCGTTTGAAGAGGTACGTATGGTCTCAGAAGAGATGAAATATTAGTCATCTTAAACTACCTGATTCTCCACCCACCATGCTTGATGTCCAACATGTCAAAGGTTTAGAGCAACATGCTTCTCACCCCCTCATGTTTGACGTCCAACACGTCATAGGTTTAGATTATAAAACAAATTCAAGCAAGTAAAGAACAACACAAATTTCAAACTGATTTATATAAGTATCATGATGATTTTTATGTTGAAAATTATTTCATGATACAAATTGGACCTGAACAATGTCATTTGAAAACCAATCATAAATTTCAAATAAATAATGTTATACCATTCAAGGTGTTGCAAAGAATTGAATTAAATAGTTATATCATTAAACTATCATTAAATTTTGATATTAACTTTACTTTTGATATGAAGAACCCCATTATATATAAATTACAACATATCTTTGATGCTTTTTTGAGATTCATACCTCATTATCCATATCATTATCATACAAAAAAATATATTAATGCTACTTTGGATGCACAAGTTGTTTTTGCTAGGAATTATATATAAGTTAGGTGACCAGATTCAGACTATATATAAATTACTAGAGAGACATCACAGTAACTTGATCATGATCTTTAGGAGCATTTTCAAAGCCGCCTTGAACAATATTCAACGAGATCAAGTTCTTCCAATTTCAAGAGAGTTGATTGAGACACTAAATCCAAGAACATGATGCACACATGTATTTGATCATCGACGATGAAAGATAGCCCAACCTAGTTCTTTATTTTTATTTTAGATTGGACTCTTTTAAGCCCAAGATATTATATTTTATTTATCTTTATTATTGAACTTTAGTTTATATTATTTTATTAAATTTTTATTAATTTGTAGGTTTTAAACCCAAATTTAATTAAGATTAGAATTTTATTATCTATATGTAATTTTCTTGACATCAAGATCCTTTCTTAATGAATTGAATAAATTTACAAATTTGTAGATTTTTTCCAACCCCTACTCTCTCTTCTTCACTTTTTGTTCTTTTTTTTTTTTTTTTTTGGCTTCTTCTTAGCTGCTTCTTTTCTTTTTTTTTTCTTTAGCTTTAAATCTCCTTTTATCACATGCTCTATTTGACTTTCCCACTCATTAAAGTATTCCAGGTCTTATTCTTCCTTAAATCGGGAACAACAATCTTTATACATCAGTCCCCAACACGTTCCAGCAAAGTAAGCACTTGGGAATCTTCATAGATAGTGCGGCAAATTGTGGCAGCAGCTGGGGATGAAATAAGATGATCTCGCCTGCTTTATCTTTTCTTCTAATTAGAGACTTCAACAAAAATCCAGAATAAACAGAACCCAATACCAATCAGCTTGGTATGTTCATGATGCATCAAATTTCCAGCCGAACCACAGATGCCACTAGCAATCACAACATGCAAGAAACAACTCGCATATGTTAGTCCTGACTCATAAGCGCTCATATAGTACTTCAGTGACACTCCTCCGGTCGACTGAATATCACAGAGAGATTGTATCCTTCTGGAGTTCACCTGGATAATTAGAATCAAAGATTGTCCATGGCGCCACCAATAGCACTACTAAACTGACATGCACTACAACTCCCAAATATCTTAGAATCCATTTTGTGACTTACGAATGCGTTTTTCATGATTCCCAAGATCAACTCCGTAGCACAAAAACAAGGTAAAAATCACTCTCTATATCAATCTCCAGTGCCAACTACCACAGTGAAAGGAGCAACCTGCTCAGAGCTTGCAGGATCAGTAAAACAAAAGAGAATATAATGGACACCAAGCTTGAAGCCAAAGAAATCCGGACTTGGATTATCCATTCCAAATTAAGAATGCATGAGGATTCCGTAACATGAGAAGCCAATTGAAAATAAAATTTGTTTGAGATAACATTCACTTGCTTCAAGAGAAATTACTAAAAGAGTTAGTAGGTTAAGCCTAGAAAGATTCAGGAAAATGGACTCGGGCATTGGCCTAATTTTGATAGCATTCCGTGTGGCCAAATATTAATAAATGCCTTGCAATAAATGCAATCTATAGCTAATACAGATAATGCCTTCATCTATGAAAATCCAATTTCAGCATAAATGGCAACCAATATTTAGTTAGAAAAGTTTTCAAATGATAAATTGCAAACCTGAAAAATGAAAAGCCTTAAACAAAATTATAAAAAGAAATGCAAAGAGAAATCAAAAGTTTGGACAGATCATTGAAATGGATGAATAAAGGGTGAGATTTCATTTATATCTAATTGCATAAATATAGTGTACCTGAGTAAAGTTACAGTGTGAGGCAAAGTGCCCACCTGTGAGCTGAACTAAGATATTTTATGGACAAGTGAGATCTCAATTTGTGAATCAAGGTTCAGAAGTGGGGAAAGAACCAGAGAGGAAAAGAAGCTGAATCACTTAATATTTCTTTACGGCTGTAACATGAGAGAACAGTACAAGATTATAGGACCATGGAAACAAAAGAACAAGACCCTTTAGCATTGACAGAATGGTATGCTAGATGAGCAAATTGTGAAGAGGAAACAACCAGTCTTCAAAAGGATTTCACACGGGCATATCCGGTAATTGAGAAATCTCTGCACAAAGGAATTGGAAAGGATTATCAGTACAGGGTGCCAAAGGAAAACTCTGCTCAAGCAGCATTTTGCCAAAAGAGTGATGTGATCTCAAAAAAAAAAAAAGGATTTGCAAGAGGAAAAATAAAAAGCAAGAAAAATAAGATCGAACCAGACAAACATGAGATACAATGGAAGATTTGACAGCATGCACTGAATGGAGAAAGATAAAAGGGCAATATAACAAAGAAGTCTTGAAGACACGAGTGTGGTAGTGCAAATGCGTGCCCATCTGTGGATGGGATCAATTTTCATGGAATGAGATGATGAGACCATGAGACATTCGATGGCTATATTCCTTGTCTTCAGAAATTATATCTACAACCAACTTATCTCAAAGTTCCCAATAGTGTTTGCTTCATGGCTTGCATTTATTCAAATATTCTAAGAACTTGAGGAGTAACAATAATATTTTCTTTGTTACAACCTTTAAAATCTCTATTGACCCAAAGTGAATTATAGTTGATTCAATTAAACCTCATTTGTTTAGTTGAGCAACCAAAAACAATTCTTGCTAAAGGAAGTGTTGATTGCCTTATTCCCATAATTACTTGAACTCCATGGTTATGTATTTCTAGAACACTTAATTAAAATGTACATCTCAACTCAACTAAGCCTGGACCATAAATTAACTGGAATACACTACATTAATATCCTTCCTCTTTTTCACCAATTCTGAATTCATATTCGTTGGATTTAATAAAATTATATTTTCTACTATCAACCTACACATCTTTATACTGAATTGGGACATGGCATGGAGAGACACATGACTAACGAGAAAAATGGATGAACTTCAATGAATTGGATGAGGTTAAAATAGAAAATAAGAAATGTGGTGTTGACTTCGGTGCATTTTGATAGGGCTTCATGACTTCTCAGGATTGAATATAATTGATGAGAGTGATTTGGGATAGAATAGTATGATATTCCTTTTGAAAGGCTTCATAAGGAGTTTCCTTAGCTAATGCTTAGAAATGTTTCAGTTATTGTTTTTGTTTGCTTTACTTGTAGGAGGATACCTCATTCCCTTTGTTTTAAAAGCTAATTTATCTCTTTTACAGTTATATTTTTCCTTTGATAAATAAATTAAATTTTTTGTAGTTTTGCTTAATGGACAAACATGGGACAAAGGGAGTATATTGCTAAAGACCATTTCATTTTTAATACAAAAGAACATGTTTAGCAATAGAAGAAAATAATTGAAGTACTTTTAAAGTATGTGATTTCAAACTATAGATTTTCATTGTAGAAGAGCATGTTTCTTTGGAACTCAAGAGCACGTCACAACAGATAAGCATATACGTATCGCAGTGTGCCTGTTGTGATTCAATTTGTGAATTACAAGTTAATTGAAAGGATTTAGTTTTGTTTGCTACCTTGGGAGAAATCCATCATCCAAGCCATTTAGCATTCTCACCATAATGGCAGAAGATAGCAGAAGTGATAGTTTAACAATAGCAAAAGTAACTACAAAAAGCAAAGTGTTCAATTCTTCTCGGGTGGTCATTCAGCACCCAGGTGAACAAAAATTATCAACAAGTAGCAGCACATCATTAGTAGGTTTCATAAATCCAAGTATCCTATGCTTTGGGAAATTCGTACGCTTGGGCACCAGGTTGATTAGAAGTATATACAGGACTAAACCAGTTTAGATGTACCCCACACCTCATGGATTCAATGCTTTCATTGAAATGAAAAAAACATCTCTTCAACATTTTGGTTTCTGATCCTTTTCCCACCAGAATAATCTACCATGGACACTTCTTCCTTGACTAAAAGAACTTTGAGTAATGGAATTACTGAGTATTTTAGTTGAGTTTGAGGGTAGAGGCCATGTGTTCTCTGCTAGAAAAAAAGAGGCAGAGGTAGACCAGTCTCATAATTCTGAATAAACTTTCATTCAACTCAAACTCTCTTAATTCAAACACATCAGAAGACACCTAAATAGACTTGCTAGGATAACAAAGTTACAGAAACATGCTGCAGAACTTCCTGAATAACTAACCACTAACAAAGACACTATAAATATATTGCTAAAGAATCCCGACCACTTAGACATATACTGGCCCGCACTACAAGAAAATACTTGAGCTAAAAAGCTAGAACTTGGAAAACATAAGACCAAGTCAGCTACGTTAAAATGCTTCTAACATGTTCTTCCATCCTCATCTTTTTTCCTAGCACCCCTTCTTCCAGCTACTCTATTCTTTATTGCTACAGTAACCTCGGATTACTATTTACAGCTACAATAACAATCCCAAATTTTTTATAGAAGACATCATTAATCAATACCAATTCCATGCACATCAAACTCTAACCCTGATTCTCACCTAAAATCCCAAATTCTCCACTGCCCACCACTAATCCCTTTGTGGGACAAAAACCAAACTTGTCCTGCATCAAGCTCCTTTCTTATTTAGCTTTCTCATCCAAGTTACATAACTTACACAATGTTCTCATGCCACTATGACCTAGTGGTGCATATATCACTATCTGGGTTCTTCATGTGATTGTACATGCCCTTCTTTCGTGTATTATCAACCTTGTATTTTGTGCATTAATAAGCCACACTGGATTCAACAAACATGAAAGAGAAGCAAACAGACGAAGTAGACCTTTAATTCTGCTCACCTCTTTTATTCTCCTTTCCAGTCTGTCAATTCACTGCGTGGAGCATAGAGCTTTGCAACTTGCTCCTCAGCTTCTGTGTCATTAACCACACCACGGCATCGAGGGAAGCCACAATAGCATGCTAGTTTTTCTTCAATTGAGAAAAATCTGAAAGAAATGAAGTCAGCATCCCAGGGGAATAAAAAGGAACTTTTGTCACATAGGAGTCGAGGGAAACCTATAATCATATGTGAGCTCTTCCCATCTTTTAATATCTCTCTTTGCAAATATAATTATATGCTCATCACCATTAACGCTTATAACTCTCGAATAGCAATTGGGCTGCAAAAAAAGCAAAAGGAGATAGCATTTGGTAAAGCAAATGTAGAAATAAATAGCAATATCAGAAGCATATTACCATGTGACCTTTCATCTTCAAGCAAGTTTGAAAAGTTAAAGCGAGAAAAATGCTATAAAGTTGGATAAATTTATCAGTCATAACTTAATCATAAAGCTTTTCTATAAATCATATATGGCATAGACCTTTTCATACATATTTTCATATCCAATAGAAAGGCTATTAAACAGGATGAACAGATGATACACACCTCACACGAGTGATTAATCAGATGAGCAATACTTCCAGCCCTTGTGGCATCAATGACTCGTTTATCATCAATTCTAAACATGTAAGTCCCAGCACCCTACATTAACAAGGAAAAGAAAAGGTAAACTTCAATCTCAACAGCTTTCTAGAGGACTTCAACACAGTAAGCCAACCTTTCAGAAATAATCACATTAGTTTTAGGATGATAGTTTGTAGTTGTGCTAGATGACAAATACATGCATACAAAGAGTAAGGACAATGGCAACATGCTCAATAGAAACATACCACCAATGAATTGTATATAAAGCGCTCTCTCCTATCAGCTATTGGAGGTCTGACAAGTTCACCAGTATATTCAATCACCTAAAAAATCATGTATTTGTAAAGAATCAATTCCAAATACAAGTCGAAAAGAGAAATATCATATTACATCAGCAAATTAATTTACCATGTCCCCAGCCCTATGTGGATGCTTTGCAAAGATGCCGAATCCATGGATTCCAGATTTGCCTATGGCATGATATATTTTAATGATCAACAAAAGAAAAAAAAAACAACCACCATGTAGAGTCCCAAATGCTCCTTCAAATAAACTGGAAAATTCAAATAGAAATTTGAAATACCAACTTACCAAATGCTAATCTCTTGCGGAAGGTCTGCCGCATGTGTTGATACTTTTCAGCCATAGAGAGAATGTTACTAGGAGCACTAAGCCGAGAGGCTTTTAGCCTTTGAAGACTAGAAGAGAAGACAGACTTTATGAGTCCATTGGAAGCAATTTTACATCCTGATGATTCATGTTGAGAGTAACCGCTAACCAAGTACGGCTGATTCTCTACAAACAATCGCTTCAAGGATGCAGCAGCAAGGGCTTCCGGTTCTTTCCGCCCCCTTCTTCCAAAATAATTGTAAGGCTCTGCAAGGATAAAAAGAAAGATATAAACAAAAATACTATTCAGACATTTGAACTGATAGATTCTATAAAGCAGCTACACATATAATAAGGAAAAGTTCGCCAGAAAAGATGCAACTACTATATGCAACCAAAGTTATTAACAGTTCATATAAAACCCTGCTGCCAACTCAAAGACCGGAAACAAAGCCCGAAGGAAGGCATGCTTGAGAGAGAGTGGAGATGGGTAAAAGGTTCACAAACACGTCATTGCACACACATAAGTCAAAGAGTAGGAAATAAATATTTTACGAAGTAATTGGCCTTGTAGCACTGCAAATAGAACCACACAAGAATACAGAAAAGCGTACCAGTACGAGCACAGCCAGACGGATTACACGGTGGGATGTAGTCAGAACACCGACGAGGAATTCGACCAACCCGTTCATCTGTGACCATACGGTCATTAGAAGGCTGCCTATGCTTCTTGCAAAAGGAAAGTAAGCGAATGCACTGATCTGCGTCATCTTCATCTAGAGAAAGGAGATAGAGTCTGTCCTCATCCTCAAGCTATGCAATCATAAAAGAAAGATAAAATATATAAATGCAGACATGCAGGCAAGGACAAGTAAAAATGAGAATGAGCGCACACACTTGCAAACACAGCACAAATCTCTGAATGCTTGATAAATAATACCTCGACGCAAAGGCCAGCAGCACGTGCACAAAGTGGATGATATGCTACCCGACAAGTATTATTTGAACACTGTATACAACAAGCATTTCAAAAGGGTTACAACTAAGTACTAAACAAAAAAAAATGAGAGAAAGAAAGAAAGAAAGGAAAAGGGCAAGGGATGATAAGATACAAGTGAATCGTTAGATAAAATGGTATTAAAAATTAGCTATTTTATCCTTCTCTTGCTAGGCAAAAAGGTACCCAGATATTAGCCTTCTTTCATTGTTTTCATAATTAATGAACTATAAAGAGCTGATGATGGCAAAAAATAGTGCACCCAGTAGAAAAGGTTAGCCCTTTGTGAGAAAGCAAATTCCAAACAGAAACTAAAATGACCAATCAGTCCCTCAGTTCCAGAAGGCATCTGCAGAAAAAGAAGTCGTAGCTGCATACTTCAACTTGTACTGAATGATTATCACCAGAAATTTAAGTGTGGGAAATTTATAAGAATATACACTTCTTAAATAGCTATACAAGACCCTATCACCTAATATGTGCCAGTTGTCACGATAGTGGAAAGATGATGCATACTTGTCTATTCTTAAATTGCCCAATATAGCTAGAGATATGTGGGACGGACACGCTTTTGATATTTCTAGAGAATCTCCAGAGATCCTGAATAAAACAGAGGAAATTGCATGGAAACACTTCATGAGCTCTAGAAGAAAAAGGCTTCTGAAGATGTACAATTTTTGCAATTATTTGCAGTATCTGGTTGAAGCAGAGGTCTTTGAGGACCAATCTCCTTAACAGCAATTATTAAGGAACATGATAGTTTTACTACCTTTACAAAATTCTGATTCAAGAACTTCCAATATCTCTGAAATTAATGTTCAATAAGACTACAAATTGCCATATTTTTTATTCTTACTTTTTACTCTAGGAGGATGCCCCATTCTCCTTGTAAGCCTTCATTCTCCAGCATAGTAATTCATTCTTATTTCATCCATAGTTGATATTTTATAAGAGTATTCATCTTAGAATATGTAAAAAGTTGAATCCAAGGAAAAATTTTATACCAACTGTTTTAAAGATTTAGAATCTCTCATGTACTTCCTTGGAATGGAGATTGCTCGGTCAAAAAAAGGGATTGTTGTCTCCTAAAGAAAGTATGTCCTTGATCTTGAGGAGACTAGGATGAGTGGTTATAAGCCAACAAGTATCCCAATAGATCCTAATCAGAAACTTGGTGATGACAAAGAAGGCGATCTAGTTGATACAACACAGTATCAAAAGTTAGTGGAAAAACTAATCTATTTATCACATACAAGGCTTGATATTGTATTTGCTGTGAGTTTAGCAAGCCAATCCATGCACTCACCCTATGCAAAACATCTTGAAGCAGTTTATCGAATCCTTGAAAAGGACACCAGGCAAGGGTTTACTTTTTCATAAGACAACTTGGCAGACAATAGAAGCATACATTGATGTAGATTGGGCAGGTTCAGTCATTGATAGAAGATCCACATCAAGATAATGTACTTATGTTTGGGGAAATATGGTTACATGGCGAAGTTAGAAACAAATGTGGTTGCAAGAAGTTGTGTTGAGGTAAAATATAGGGCTATGGCTAATGGAGTTTGTGAAATGTTATGGCTAAAGAGAATTCTTAAAGAGCTGCAAGTGTCTATGAATATGTCAATGAAGTCGTATTGGGACAACAAAGCTGTTATAAGTATTGCACAAAATCCAGTACAACATGATCGTACCAAACATGTAGAGATTGACAGACACTTTATAAAAAAATTTAATAAAAAAGATTGATAGTGGAGTTCTATGCGTGCCTTTTGTTCCTACTACTCAACAAACAGCTGATATCTTCACCAAATGACTCTTTAGACCTGTTTTGAGTTCTTTATAAGCAAGTTGGGCGTGATAGATATCTATGCACCAACTTGAGGGGGGTGTCGGATTATTATAAAATAAAATAGAAAGTGATATTGCAAATAAAATCTGGAATTATTGTTTCAGATTTTTAGGAGTTTTTGTTTCCTATTTTCTACCCTAGAGATCTGCTCTTTAATTTGACTTCTTGATGTTGTGTCCTTCCTAATTTGGTGGCCTTTTCTACTATAAATCTTGTAATCAGAACAATTGAATAAATAAGAAAGAAAGTTCTTCTTCAAAAAACTACAATAAGCAATACAAATACAGCCACGATTCTTGATAGTTTAAGTTTAATGTTAGGATCCCATTCAGTTTCTTCCAACTCAAAGCTCACATCTAGAATTTTCCTTTTGTATGTCACAGCTTGCCCTTTCTTTAAATAACTAAATAAAATTTCTAATGCATTT
>Ga0325410_1004890_pt1 | contig 14924 bp, 10 predicted proteins | sample PopdelMetagenome_16_FD_206182 | JGI IMG/M metagenome (GOLD analysis project Ga0325410, IMG submission 206182) | Populus deltoides microbial communities from Bellville, Georgia, United States - Xylem-PdIQD-R3 | ecosystem: Host-associated > Plants > Phyllosphere > Stem > Wood/Secondary xylem... | reverse complement strand
CATACACTTCACTTAGTACTAGCACGATGCTACAAGACCATCTCACAAATCTATTTTTATTTAATTTTCTAATGAATAAAATATATATTTATAAGAATTCTAACTACTTAAATTCTAGCAAAAAAATTTATTTCTTAATTAAATTTTTTTATTCATAATTATTTTTGAAAAAAAAACATGTCTTTTTCTTAGCAACCTGATTTTTTTAATAAAAACTTAAAGCAATTAAAATAAATTTAATAGGAATTCCAATTATATGAATTAAGAAGGAAAAAAATTATTTTATAATCAAAACTCCCTTTTTAATTTTTGTATTTGTTCGTTTATGAAGCATGATTTTTTAGATTAAGATTTGTTATGATCTAGAAGCAAGCATCAATTAAGAAAAGGGTCTTAATTTACATGTAGCTATATGAAAAACAAATTGAGAGAAGTGTATAAGAAATTTATAATAAAAAATAAAAATTTTATTCTCATTAAATATTTGTAAGCAATTTTTAAAAATTATAGTTAATATATAAAATTCACAAGGCAAATGGTAATATTACCATTTAAGGCTCTAATCTTATTTAAAAAATATGGCTTAATCTTATCTTAGCTTAATATATAAAAGTCTTTGCAATAGTTTCTTTTTTCAGTGTATGGGATCCTCTGCAAAATAGGAAAAGCTAAACTGAAAAAAAAATTATGTTAGACAATTGTATCACTTCCTTCTTGACAATGAATTCCTAATTAATTAAATTTTTTATTTTTAATTTCTAGAATTTCTTTCAATAATTTTAAAATTTTGCTTGATTCTTCTATTTATTTTTATTTTCCCTTTTTTATACTCTTCCCCTATTATTATTTTAGTCCCTACTTTTCTTAGTTCCTTATTCTCTTCTTCTTATTTCTCTTCCTAAAATATTTTTTATTTTTTTTATTATTATAATTTTTCACATAGAAAATTTAATGGTCAAAAATAGGTTATGATAGTATCCTTTCCTTTACAATATTTATGGCATAAAATTATCAAAAAATCTATTTTCTTTTAACTTTTTATAGTAAATTTGTAAAGAAAAACAATAATATTAGAAATGTTTTTCAAAATGAAATTGTCTTGTTAAGAGGCAAACAATTTCGAAACAATTAAAAAAAACCAAAATATATCTTTTTTGAGAGGTGATTACCCTTAAAACAATTAAAAAAATAATCAAAACAAGTCTCATCAAGAGGCGACTACCCTTAAAATGATTAAAAATTAAAAAAAAAATCTTATCACATAGCCTCATCAAGAGGCGACTACCCTCATAATCAAATCATCAAATAAATAGTCTCATTAGAAGAAAACTACCCTAATAATTAAATAATCTCATTGGAAGGTGACCATTATTAAAGCAGATAAAACAAAACATAGTATCATCAAGAGACGATTACCCTCATATCAAATAAACAACCATAACCTCATTGAGAGGTGACTGCTCTTATGATCCAATAATAAAATAAATAGTCTCGTTAGGAGGTGACTACCATCAATTTAAATGATTAAATAAGTAGTCTTATTGCAAAGCGACTATCATCATAGTAAATATAGTTGTCCATGAAATATACAAACTTTCTCGTATCATCTAGCTTTTGACTGTCATGATACTAGGCTCTCCAATTCACTCAATTTTGGTTTTTGATGAGGTCATATAATTCTAAACTCTATTCTGCTTTAGGTTCTCATATTTCTTATTTCTAATTCTATCATTTTATTTAGAAATATATGTTGTAGAACCCTATCTACCTAGTATCACCTCAAAGTTTACTTTTTATAATTTAGTTGCCTTTATTCCATGTGATCTTTCGATGCTTCAATCGTAATTGTCTTCTTTTTAGCCGAGAAATAAAATTCATCTTTTTTTTTCAAAAATTTTTTTTATCAAGTTTATACAATTAATGTCAACATTGGTTATGTAGTGGATCAATAAACATGAGCATTTTAGAAATCTAAAGTGAAAAGTCAAAGTAATAGTTGTATTAAAAAAATAAAAGAACATGATAAAAATAAACATTTTATATAACATTTGGCCAAATTTTAACTTTTGTATTTGCATTGGATGAGAAAAGTATAATCTCAAGCATAATAGTTCTTCATAACATCTAAATTTACGGGCTTTGACAATTATTTCCTATCTATCACTGATAAGATAAGAGCTCCTCTTGCAAATACCTTCTGGACTAAATATAAGCCACCATAGTTAAGTTCCCATTTACTTTAATTTTCATTAAGGATAGACAATATCTTTTTTTATATATAAAATTCTAATGGACATATGTTCTTGTTGTAGGTTGTAACTATTCCCTTTTGATATAAATATCCATGATAAATTACTGTAACTTGTTCTCATTAATCAAGTTCAACTATTTATACTAAATAATAGACTATTCTCACTCTTCTAACTCTATTTCTTTTAGTATCCTTAGAGAAGGTATCTTTACTTTAAAGAGCACCACCTTCATTCTGTATACTAGAGAAAAGATTTGGTCTTATAGATGTTTTCACTACAGTTTAATAACCATGCAATGCATAAGAAAGCATTACATGCCAACTTTTATAGGTGATGACCATCTTATGCATAATTTTCTTTATATTATTGTTCGTCATTTAAATCGCTCCATTCATTTTAGGATGATAAGACAATGAATTAAGATGTTTGATCTTCCACTATTGGCATAAATCCTGAATCATCTTCCTATTAAAATTCTAAGTGTTTCAATCACTATCACTTATGACAAATAATATCAGCAAATAATGTCTTTCTCGATAAATCTTTAGACTAGTTTATAAAAAACATAGGTGTAGTAAGTTGTTTCAATCTATTTTATGAAATAATTGATTGCCACAAAGATAATTCTATGTCCATTACTTGCCTTTGGATTTATTAGGCTAATCACATCTAATTCCTATATTGCAATCTTTCTCAATTATTGTCGAATCCACTCATTTGCATTTATCATATCATCATGTGCACATTGGCATGTGTAGCATAAACACATTTATATTAGCCTTCTTTATTTCTTTATCATTTAAGCATATCAATAAAATCTCATTGAATCCTCTTTTGTATAGTATCTTTTCATTTATAAAGTAGTCCATTACTAATATTCATAGAGTCTTTATGTCAATCTTATTTATATTGGACATACATTCTCGACTTATAATAAACTATTTTATTTTATAGTATTAAGGTTTCCCTTCTACTTCCTCATCAATTGAACAATAGCAAGCAGAATGATTTTTTATCTTGATGGATACAAGTTACACCTTTTCATCGTAACTATATGGATCAATTATGCTAATATGATAAGTGCATCGATAAACTGATTCTTTGCTCCACTCAGATGAGATATTCCTAGTACACCTTTATTTTCTCGTCTTTTATTTATTACTCTCATTCCACCTAGCAGATTATCAATAGAGAATCACCATATACGTTAAGCTTTTCTAACTTCATTTCCAAAATAGCCTTAAGCTTGTGGATAAATGCCTTTATACTTTGCTAGGTTATTAGTGCATTCAAACTATAATCTAATCGCCACTAGGTACTAACCATCTATTGGTGAAATAAATATAACACCCACACTATTACCATAAATGTTTATTAACCCGTCAAAGTATCTTCATCTGAATCTTCTCTATTTTAATCATGATGATCCCTTTATTCAAGAATTTACATTATAATGGTCATCAATTGTATTATCTGCTAAATGATTCATTATAGCACTCTTATTCACTGATTTCTAGTCATGTAAACTATATCAAATTCTACCAGCAATTTTTTGGATAAATTGTGTTTTCAAAGATATACTTGATTAGATCCATTTTGGATATCAACCAAATTGTGTAATAGAGCATGTATTGCTTAAATGTTTTATGCACTCTATCTTCAGCCATAACAAATATTTCCAATGAAAGTGTATTGAGATTTACAATAAGCAAACTTCTTGATCAAGTATTAAATTTCTTATGCTTTCCTTCTATATTCATCATGTTGACCCAAAAGACATCTTATAACAATTTTTTTCTAGTCAGATACATGATTAACGGTTTTCCTGGTATTGGTGGGAAAAAATGGATTTTATAGATATTGTCTTATCTTTTCAAATGCTCATTGATAGTCTTCATCTTTGAATTATTCTTTCAAAACAATCAGAAGATCAACTTATAAGTCAATGATAATTGTGAGATGAACTGAGTTTTGTAGTTCAAATACCCTAGAAAGCTTCGTACTTTCTTTTCTATCCTAGGATATAACATATCCTATATTGCTTTAACTTTGTTGGGATCAATTTTAATACCTATATGGCTCACCATAAACCCTAATAATTTTCTTGTCTTCACCCCAAATGTACACTTTGATAGATTCAACTTGAGCCTATACTTCCTTAACCTCTCAAAAAGCTTTTCTCAATATTTGGACATAATATTCTTGCTTTCTTAACTTGTAGACCATGTCATCTACATATACTTTGATCTCTTTGTTAATCATGTTATGGAATAAAGTCATCACTACTCACTAATATGTTGCCCTTACATTCTTCAACACGAAAGGCATAACTTTGTAATAAAAGGTTCTCCATAATGTGATGAAAGTGGTCTTCTCGTTGTCTTTCTCCACCATTTGAATTTGGTTATACCTTGGAAATTCATCCATGAATAATTATATGGAATTCTTGGCAGTCTTGTCCATAAGTATATCATAATGAGGTAACAAAAAATCATCATTAAGGCTCACTCTATTCATATATTTGAAATCTACACACATTTTGAACTTCTCATCTTTATTTTAGAATTGTTAAAATATTTGATATCCACTGATGGTATTCAACCACTTCTAATAATCTTGCGTCCCACTGCTTGCATACATCTTCCTTTACTTTGATCATAATATATGGTACCGTTCTTTTTAATTTCTGCTTCATTGGCTTGTAATTTGGAATTAATGGTAATTTGTGTGCCGATATTAGTGTCTAACCCTGGTACATCCATATAAAACCATGGACATAAATTTATATATTCTTTTACCAAAGTTATAAAGTTGCTTCTTTCTTCTTTAATGATCAATGTCCCAAACTTTAGTTATTTTTCATTATCCTCAATGTCTATATTTACTAACCCCAACTCTTCTTGATTTTGTTTTATAAGCCACTCATTTTATTCAATTAATTTGTAAAATCCATGCATGTCTTGCTAACCCCTCTCTTCCTCATCCATTGTAAATTTTCATCAAAATTAGGCCAAACCTTTTCAAAATAGTAACTCTTTATTTTTACATAATGGTCATTTTAGATATTCCTATAAAATAATCTTATAAATAAAAAGATGGTAAAAAAAGCAAATAATATGTGCAAATAAATGAATTGCATGATCTTTTATTAATATTAAATGAATAAATTATTTACGTCAACAAGTAAAATTTTATTTCCAACATCATAAGATGAATGCAAAAATAAAGCAAATGATAATTATTTAAAAACAATATGGATTTCTTTGGTGAACCAATTGTTGAGTTCGTTCACTTCATGACATTTCTAAATAAGTTGGGCTATATCTATATCTTTGCTTAATGTGTTGATGGTTAGCTGTGGAAGAATTAGAATTTCGGCATTCATTAAGGTAGGTATGAGAAGTTTCACCATATTCTTAGCATCATCATCTAAAAGAATACCCATTATCATATCTTGAAACAACTTATTCAAACTTATATGTTTTTCTAATGGATTGATGATGTATGCATTGTGAAGAAAGGTCTTATGGATGTGAGGAATATCCATTTTCTCATCATTAGCCTTGCTTCCTCCAATCCAAGCCATTCTCTTTTCTCTTTTTAACTCTGTCATCCTCTAGTTGTCCTTTTGATTAGGTTTGAAACTGAAGACAAAACATTGATCGGTGTTCTTTAACTTTATATAGATCATCCTTTTTCATAACCCATTCTCAAAGATAAGAGTTAGCAGTATCCTTTCTCGTAACCTGCAAAACGACTTGGAATTATTGTGGCTTGATTTCCAAACAATATCAATATCACTAATAACTTGCCTTTGTGTCCCATCATAAGCCTAAGACATCATCTTATTAGTTCGTATATGCATCCATCAGTAACCTTTCAAAACTACACTTTAAAGGAGATTTAGAAATGAGTCATTATCAATAAAGACTTTGCCAATCATATAGTTCTTGCACTTGATTGTGATATACAATGCCTTGTTATGCCCAGTACCTTTCGGACCCAACTCATTTTCTTTAAAGTACAAGTAATTGGTGGTCTCAATCTTGCTTTCCAAATGCTTTATGGATTTGAAAGTAATGTCTCGAGGAACATGGGTTTCATTTAAGATATTTTATAATGCTTATGGTGTGGTTTTGAGCTCAAGATTAGTGAAAGCAATGAGATTATGGTTGGGTTCTTCTTAACTAACCAACCATACTATATTTACCATGCTTTATCATCTTGAGGAGCTTGGTAGCCTTATTCTCATCCACCAGTTTCTTCATCTTAAGTTCTATCAGTTGAACATTCAATCTTATTCCTTTTTTTTTTTTTTGCTTTTCAAGCTCTCTTAGGGTGTATCATCATCCATTTCAAGTTAAGCAGTCCACTTCTTTCATTTTAGTCATAGAAGTTTGTATGATCATAAGGTCTGGTCTATATGGAAATGATATATATAATCATGGGGGAGTGCTTGATAATTATCATAATTATGAGACATTGTCTTCTTTAAAATCAACTTAGATGGTTTATCTTTACAAGATTGGTATGATAAGAAGCATACTCAATCTTCTCAGTAATTACCATATTAATTTATTATACTTCTTTACCATTTTCAAACATGAATACATCGATCATTATCAAGGTCTTAACCTCTGGATGGAAATCTTCACAAGCATCGATATCATGCCCATACAATGGTGAAATATGCAGAAATATTCTATATGCAATGCATGTTGTATTGCTTTTGAGTTGTTAGCATAGTTGATGATGTTCAATATATAAAACAAAGTGGTCATTGGTATGTTCATAATTGTTTTGTCTTGATTGATCATTGTATCTTCAAATATTAATATATATATATATATATATATATATATACACACACTCTTATTATTTTGGTCCATATGATTTGGAAGGGGTTGGTTTTTATATTAAGTGAATTTGAGTTTGCTTTAAAAGTTATCCACCATTGTTTAATAAGTAGACCAACTCATTTCAAGAATGCATTGCAAGTCTTAATACTATGGATTATCGCTTCTAAATGGTAATCACATTTCTCCTTTGGCTTGTACTAGTATAGGTAAGGTGGTTGTATTAGACTATAAGGCATTAGAGAAATTTTTCCTTGCTTGATCATGTATTGGTGTAACTATTTTAAAGGCATGAAAATGGGTGGTAATTGCTCTTGGTATCTATTTATGTTTTGATTACATGATTAATTATTATAGTAAGGTCAAGAATTTTAGCAGCAGGGTTGTGGTTACAATAAAAAGGTTAAATGTTTTGGTATTATAGGAATTATGGGTTTTAAGAGAATATGCTAACCATGGTTGTGGTTTGTATTTTTAATGGCATATGATATGATGGATAATGTGTGGGACATGATGGCAAATACAATGGCTAGATAGAATTATTTGTTTTATTTTGAGATAATTATGGGAAAAAAGATGTATTTCAATTATCTCCATAATTATTTGACTAATAGGAGTAATCATCAACTTGTTGCACTTGCATATCATTCTTTTGTCTAATTATTCAATTTCTTCCTTTTATCTTCTAGCCTTGATGGCCTACTCCACTTGTTAAGCCATAAATACAATGTCCACAAAACTTGAGACTTGTTTCCTAACAGGTACTTATAGAACGAGCTCTCAAAAGTGTTGATGAAAAGAGTGACCGATTCTTTTTTAGAAAAGTAGGTTGGATCTGAGATACAGTTTCTTGTCAATGCTGATCATATTTTTTTTTATTGATTCCTTGGCCTTCTTCTCCATTAGTTGTAAGCTTATTTGGTCAAGGGCCACATCATTTTTGAAATTATACTGATGTATGAATGGATATATTAGATCCTTCTAATGTTTATTCTTACTTCCATCTAGGCTCATATACTAGGAAAGTGTTACACCACTTAAAATTTCATAGAAAAAATGAATGAATAATTTATCATCCTTAATTAATCTTGTTATTTTACTATAATAGATCCTCATGTGGGTTTTGGAATATCCAACATTGATATACTTGGTGAATTCAAGTACTTTAAACCTCCACGAGATAACTACATCTTGTACTAGATGCATTTCTAAAGCCTTTGTGGAATCATTTATTCCTTCAAATGCTCTTAGGTGTTCTTTGATGGAAGAGAATTTCTTGGCTTTTTTTCTTCCTTATACTTTTGATTTAAACCATCTTCTCTAGTTGGATTTGGAGTAAAAGGTCAATATTACTTGTTGATTTTATAGTAACATTAATAGACTATATAAAGCTTTTAGGAATTGAGTATAAAGTGACATTTTTGGAAACTCAACATTAACTGTGGCTTCTAGCTGTGTACTACCTACTAGGTGAGGGTGAAAACCTGATGGTATATCTAGCATTCTAAAAGCCATGAAAATATGTTGTGTACTTTCTTTGTTCTTCATTCTTGTTCTAATTTTAATGTTGAAAGTGATCGAAGGAAGTTTAACCTTTCGAGGACGAGCTATGTTTTACTACTTGTCAATGAATGAATGAGCATATAAATATGCATGTTAAAACTTAGATAATAGGTGACAAGAGTTGTTAAATTTTTTGATATTATTCAAGAGATATTCTCAATTTGTGATCTTTTAAAGGGGGATTTTTTATATGATTTTTCCATGATCAGTGTTTGAATTCAATCACAGGGGAGTATTTATAATGCAGATTGATTGATAACATTGACCTAGAAAAACATGTTAATCCATCTATTATGAGAATAAAACTTGAATTTTTTTTAGTCATTCGAAGATGTGGGATATATTTTAATGCATTATCCATATATTTTGGAAAGGTGATATTCAACCTCTCTTCATCCTACAATGTGAAAATAGCCTAAATTACTAACACCTACATTTTAAGAAGAAAATATTCAATATTAGATTCATTCAAAAAATAAGGAAATAGATAAAAATAGTTCTCTAATACAATTGACTACTCCTTGTCATATGCTCTATAAACTCTATTACTCTAAGACATCTCCTCTATAAAATCCTGAGAGTTTGTCAAGTAGATCCTAAAATATCTTCAATGACCCTCACCCTTACCTTTAACGTTTTTATCTTATCATACTTGACATCCTCGGAGTATTTTATCTTGTGAGACTCATTAACAGATGCATCTATAGTTGTTGGGGCTGACGCAGGTATGGTCAGTTGCAAGAATACCATATTGCAGTTGGATTATAGCTTAAGCGTGGGCAAAGGTCACAGGACGATAAGATGGGCATTTACAAGAGATATTTTTAAGTGTTTGCTCGAGTGGACTGGTAATGCAAGCCATGATAAGTTTCAAGGAATCCAACTACCCTTGAAAATGGGCATTATGACGAGCACATTCCTTATCTTTCATGTTTCTTCGTCAAAGTCTAGTGTTATAGATTCTATGGGTTTGAATTTTGCAAGGACCTATATTTCAACCTATATATGCACAAATAACATTTAAAACCCCAAAGTATGTATGCATGTATGCTCATATATGAATACAAATAAAAGTATATATACACATAAAGAAATAAATTAGCCTGTTTAAAAAGCTAATGCATGACCTATTTTTTTAATACGAGTAAAATCCATAGTCTGATGAATCTGAAGAGATCTTTTTCCAAAACTTCATCTCGGTTAAATCCCATACATGTTAGAGAGTACAATACCAAAAAGTAAGATTCCTATACATCTTTGTTTTTAACATGTGGAGAGATAAGATTCCTATACATCTCTATTCATCATCAAAAGCAATACCCATATTGGCTACATTTTGAACGAAGGCTGAAACATCATTAAAGTATTCCTGGTATCTGTTAACACTATTATTGATTAGAGAGGCCTATACTAGCAGTTTATTTGCCTTTCGAGCCACTCTATCAGTTAACATGTCAAATATGGATATCAAATATGTTGATGCCCTTTACAGTTTTTCTTGCTCAATATCATGTTCAGTTATCTTTCTGTTCATTTGGATATCAAATATGTTGATGCATTCTTGCCATTCTTTAACTCAGATTGAGAGATTTATTCAGAGAAAAGATTTATGCAGTTAACTTAGCTCTTCCTCGACCTCTAGATATTTCCCTCTCAACCTTTTTAATTCCTCTTCTTGTATTTCAAGCTCATATTAAACCATGGTGACTCGTTTTATTAGGGTATTTGTTCTATCTTGGTAGTCCTTCATGTCTGATTCATCTGTTTTTTTTTTTAATTTCTCTTTCATCATCAGCTTGATCCATATACTGAGCTCTTAATCTTCTCTTCTTCAATGTTAAGATTAACTAACCTATTATTTTCTTTCTCAGCTTTTAACCTCTTTCTAACACTATCTCTTTCCTTTTTTAAAGAAGCAATTATTTCTTTGTTAGCATTTGTTTTGCCCTCGAAAACCCTTTTTAGAGTACCTAGTTTTTTTTCCATCATCACATTTTGTTCACCAAATCATCGTACTTGATCACCTTTTTTTTTTTCAAATGCTCTTAGATCTCTTGTGCAATCTCCTCAGATTTCTTGTCTATATTTTGTCATTCATTGACAAAACTATCTTTTCATGCCTTTTTCTTAGCTATTAGCTCAAAAGGACCTCTATCATGTCCTCGTCAACAAGTTCATTTTCTAAAAACTTCTATTGACTCTTGTTATGACTTAGCTCAATAAGTTTATCCAATTCATCTTACAACTCCTCTTCATTGCTAATTCCTTTTCTTTTAGGTTCTTCGATGACAGATGGTCTAGATTTATCAATTGTTATTGGGCTTTATACTTCAAAGCTATCAAATTCTCTAGATAACCCACCATTTTTCCAAACTGAATAATTAGGACTAATTAGGAATTAGACTTTTCTTCACTTTTGTGAACCAATACAAGTTGGCTCTAATCTTGTTTGATAACTTTTAATTTGGCTAGAGAATCAAAATCCTTGAACAACCTAGTATATTTAGCTAAAACCTGGGTTCTTGGTACATGTTTAATTCCCCCAAACTATCTAATAACCAATGAAGGTGGATAATTAATATAACTAGATAGTCCAATCAACAAGACTCATGTTTTATCTCCGCAATTAATGACATAAAAGGAGTTTCCTACCCTATAGGCTTTCCATATGAAATTACTATAAGGGATAACCTGATATTTTTCTACCCATACTCTTTCATCTAAGCTAATTCAATCTTTACTTGCAACAAGCTTTAAAGATCTCATGTTGAACTACTAAAAAATATTGAAAACATCTCTCGGAGTTTCTAAATGGCTTATCACCCATATAAACAGCAAAGGAAAAAAAAACATTACATTGCACCCCTTTCATGTAACCTATAATGGTTCAATGACAGAGTAGTCTCAACTATGATAGTTGTAATGGGGTTGCTCTTTGTTCACTCATATTCAATAAAAGCATTAGCGACTTCAACACTAATAATCTCAGCAGCTTCTGATAGAAACAACACTAACCCAGAGATGGCAAAGAAAATTGTTTGGTATCTTTCATCTTTTAACTTCCCTTTATCTTTATTTGTCTTTAACCTAGCTTCAATACGCTTCTACTTAAAAACTTTCATCAATTATTCTACATCAACCAATTTTCTCTAAGTGTAGTAATTTAGCAACTACATCAGTTGTGTCTCCAATTCTTTGTCTAAAATAAACCTTAAGGAAATTCAAAATCTGAGCGTACTCCTTAATAATAGGGGCCATGTCAATGTCTCTAAAGGTGAAACATATGTAATTTAGGTCCTAGAAATGCAACAAGGCTTTGACTATTGAAATTTATACCAGAATCTTCATTAGAAGAGCAATCATTCCATGTATCCTTTCAAAAAGAGTCTCACCCATATAACCCATAATTGACACAAGTTTCTCCATACTATTTATAGAACATTGTACTTTAGTTATGTGCGGTAATTCTTTAGCCTTGGCCCTTGGGAAATTCTCTTTAGTTGATTGTATTATCTCAGATTTTTGCTCATATTCAAAAAAGGTTATGGAAGTCATGGTCTTAGCTCAGAAAAATCCTGCAGAGTTTAGGATTTTTTATCAGGTTTTCCTTAATACAAAATGAATTATTAGGGAGTCAAACATTATAAAGGTAGGTTATAATCATTACATAAGGGGTATGTTTATTACATGGTCTCGAAAAGGGTCTATGATCTTCCTATAGTGACTACCTCTCATGAAGGCAGTATAAGGGTTTATAAGAAATGGTTGGGGTATAACATGATTGTCATTACAAAGTAAACACTCAAATCATAGTTGGGTGTTTCACGAATCTGAACCCCAACTAAGTTATATGGCAGACCAATAATCCCTCGCCTAACATATAATCGAGTTTATACTCTCAAAATTAAAACACATGAAAGAATAAATCATATTTGATGTACTTGTGCATGGATAATATGTAAAAAAAAATACATGCTAAAATTAAATCACTTAAACCAATAAATAAATGGCATATAACAAATAAATAATCAACAAAGTTTAGTCCAACCAAAGATGTCCCAAATAGAGTCGTCATCCTGTCATGACATGCGCGATGTCAAATGACTGATCTTCCTCCTAGATCAAGGGTGTTTTGGATGTGTTGGGATTAATCATGAAATCATGATTTGAAAAGTTGATGAGCCGATACCTAATATTATGGTTAATAGAAAATCTACTGGTCTATAAAAGTCTAGGTAATGAGACTAATTATGCATGGGAAAGACGCATCACCCATAATGCACCCCACCTATGGTAAGCTATATTATTGATTTATTGTTTTCTTTTAAATCATGTTTCTATTTGTTAGTCTATCTAAGGTTTAAGAAATGTCATCCTCAATAAGAGATCATTATCTTAGGGATTTAAGGTAGATCCTTATTAGTAAACAGATTTGCTTACTAAACAAAGTATTAAAACATGTTGGACTGCCATTTAAACATTATTAATAACATCAAATTACAACCTTAAAACAACAATGTATGCCTCGAATCCAAACTTGAACACATATATGTATATTAGTTTAAATATGAACAAATGCACTTAATCACCATAGTTATCAAAAATATTAATAACCAAAGCATAATGTATTAACCAACAATCAAACAATAATTCAATAAAGCATTGAAAGAGGGAGAGTGGGTGTGACCATTGAGCTACACCCCTTATCAAAGTTTAAAGGTATACCTTGTAAAGGGAATATTGATTCCTTCTCTAGATTATTTGTTTTTTTCATCTAGATTATAGTTATTTTCAATCTAGGATTGACATTGACTTTTTTACCTTCCTTCTTTCTCAACTGAGCACATAATTATTGTAGCTTCTCTCTTAATCAACTCTAGGGTTTTTCCTCTTAATCATTCTATGTTTCCTCCCTTTTCTCTCTGTAATTTTTTCTTAAAAAATCCACCTCCCCCTCTGCTCAAGATCATATGCCCTTTTATAAGCAAACTAATATTAGAAATCTTGAGACGCTAGTTGGTTAACTTTGACACCAGCAATCTTGTTTGGTTTCTCCTTTAACCGCTCCCTTTCTCTGGGTTGTTAGGCCTTGCATGGCTTGTCTTTGGGAGCATGTTCCCCTTGGTTATTTCTGTTTATTTGGGAGCCTGTTCCCTTATTGCTTCCTGTATATTTTGTATATGTTTAATTCCTGTATATTTTGTACTCGCTGGTCTTCCAGCATGGTTGCTTGATCTTAATACATACTTACATTTTGATCAAAAATAAAATATTAGAAATCTCAAAACTATAGTGGTTTTTTCTAAGAGGTTGTTAGGGAAGATTCTTATTATTTCTCTTCCAAAACCTTCTTTGCCAAAATAGGTGGTGTCTAGTCCTCCTTTGCACTTTTGTAAATCAAAATCACACATGGGACAATAGCTTGGGAGTCTTTTCTGTCATGGTGAGTTTTTCTTCAATCATAGATGATTGGGCTTGATACTTTGTTAAGATCATTGTGTAGATTAAGCCATAAATGTATATTTATTTACCTAAACCTTGTAGAGGGTATGTAGATTTATCATTAGAAACAAATCATACTAGATTTAAAGGTCTAAAACTCCACATTCATTTATTAGAAAGTAAGCTCTCGATCAGCTTGAATTTGCCATTGCAAAGGTGGCTGATCAATGACAAGATGTTGTCGAGTGCATTGAGCTGAATGAGGTACAAACATGTGATGAGGATAGAGGATCCTTGTAAAGGAGATGTTTCTAAGGTGAGTGGTAGTGGTTGGAACCTGTAAAGTAGTCAGAGATGCTAAATTCATTCGTTTCAAAATGGCAACTCGATCAGCCTTCTTGGCTGAAGGAGATGATAAGTGGATCAGATGGTGTGTTACTCATTTATTCATTAAAGTCTAAGGGACGCGTCGTTCATTTAAAACCTAAAAATTAGGGTTTTTAAATAAGATTTTAGGAAAATTCCAATTAAATCCCTGTCCTTCCAATTTAAGCATATGAATCCTCATTTAACCCTGAAACTTCTCAATTCTAGCAATTGCACCCCTGAAAACCTTGATTTAAGTCCTTTAATTTGATTTCATTTTGCTTTTTTGGCTTCCAAGTTATGCAATTTTACCCTATCAACCATTAGACTTTCATTTTTTTTTTCAAATAGACCCCTGACTTGATTAGTTTTAGTCCCTAAACTCACGCAAAATTATGAATTGATTTGAGTTCCACATGTATTTGTAATTAATCTCTTAATTTAA
>Ga0325410_1004888_pt1 | contig 14925 bp, 5 predicted proteins | sample PopdelMetagenome_16_FD_206182 | JGI IMG/M metagenome (GOLD analysis project Ga0325410, IMG submission 206182) | Populus deltoides microbial communities from Bellville, Georgia, United States - Xylem-PdIQD-R3 | ecosystem: Host-associated > Plants > Phyllosphere > Stem > Wood/Secondary xylem... | reverse complement strand
AAAATATTGCAAAGCAGAATATGAAAAAGGTAGAAAATAATTGCAGTGAAGAGATAGCACGTAAAGGTGGCTGTCATCATCAGTGGACCCTACCAACCTCATTCATCCCTCTTCCCTGACCCACCCAACCCTTACTTCTGAGTTCTGATAAATACCTCCAAATATAAAAAAGAAAAAAATAAAATCAATGGACGATATGGTATCATATGTAACTAGATTTGTTTTTCGCGCTGCTTTGATGTGGGTTAACTGTTTTTAAGATGAAAAAAAATATTTAACCAATAATAACTCAAATGAATCTAGATTAACTTAATTAATTAGTAATTAGAGATAACTTCAAAGAAAAAAAGACAAAAAAAAAAGAAAATTTAAGGTCTAGTAACTTTATATCAAATGATAAGATAAAAAAAATATCAGGGTTAAATCAGACTAATCTTTAAAACCAGCAATTTTAGTTATGAAATCGAGATGATCATACAAATACTATAACAAATTTTGAATAAATTTTTTAACGATAAAAAATTAAAAATAAATTAAATAGCAATCAAAATAATGAGAATCAAATCTGGTATAAAAACTAATGAAATAAAATAACAAAGGACTTAATCAAAAAATAAAATAAAAAAGGATAAAAAAGAATAATTAAAAGAATGAGAACCAAGATTGGATTAAAAAATAAATGAAATAAAATACTAAAGGAAAAAATTAAAAAAAAATTAAGAAAAGAATTAAAAAAGAACAATTAAAATAATGAAGACTAAATCTAGAAAAAAAGAGGAAGGAAAAAATTGAAAGGAAAATAAAAATCAAGAAAATAATATATAAAAAAAACAACAATCAAAAGAATGAATAAATAGGAATCAAATTTGATTAAAAATGAGGATGAAGATTAAATTTAACAACAAAAAAATAATTAAAATCAAATGATGAAAGATGAGATAAAAAAATTCAATTAGAAAAAAAGATTAGAAGCAAAATAAATACGAATCAAATTTGATTAAAAAACATAAAAAAATCAAATGTCAATAGATGAAATTAAAAAAACAACTAAATCAAATTCAATACAATTAAAAGATCGAGGACCACTTTGTAATTTTACAAGGCCAACACAGAGGTGGAGGAAAGAGAAAAAAAAGAAAAAAATTTGCCACCGGAGCTTCACCGTACTTGACACACGTCAGCCCACCATCCTTGAAGGTAACCAGCAACTATTGGGAGATGTTACTTGAAATACGTGGGTGTTTCCCACTTGTTGGCCAATCAATTTTTTTTAAAAAAATCATAATACCTTTAACTTCATGGGATAATTGAAATACAAAAATCGAGGTAAAAAAAGACTATGAGATAATTAGATTGTATAAAAATTATGAAATTTTAAAAAAACTCCTTGGACATTACCAGTGTTTTTTTTTTCAAGGACATAGTAATAATTACATTGTGCAATAAAAATATATAAAAAATAATATTATTCTTGAATGTTTGTTCAACTATTTAATTTTTTAATGAAAGCATTAATTTTTTTATTGGATTAAATTGTGTGCAATCCATAATAAAACACTCATACATTTTAATTTTATTCCAGTTTCTGATCTTCAACTAAGATAGCAACACCAATGTCAAGGGTTTGATTCATTTAATTTGCTGTTCAAATTTTCAAATTAATTACTTGTAAATATGTTAAATTCATGTTTAATTATTAGATTAACATTTCAAAATCAAGATAATTTACATCAATCAGATTTAAATTAAGAGTTACTTGGACAGAGGTCCAAGACCACCACTTGACAAAAGATCTCAAATACAAAATAAAAAATATCCATGTTTATAAAAAATAAAAATCATCCAAAAAATCATACATAAAAATAATAAAATAAACTTTATTTTTGAAACATAATGCCAAACGTACTTGTGTGGGGGCGAGGGTGCATGGGATTTAAGAAGATAGCCGCCTCCAAAAGTCCAAAACTTGACTAGAACCATCAACTTTGGATGACTAATATATTGTAGCACAGACCTGTGGACCTCCCTTTTTTCCCCTTCATTATCTTATCGAAAAATTAAACTTTATCTTCATCTTGCCCATCAATCTTTTTAGTAGAAAAAAGTGTAGAATATTTCTTAGCAAGTTCCAAGTTGAGTCCATTAATGGCTGCACAAAATCCATGCCTGTTGACGCGCAAAATATCCGTGTCATGTGGCACACAATTGCGCACAGGCGCAGCTTGCAGTGGTCCGAAACCGCTTGGGATTGCAAAAATGGGCGGCTGGAGATTTTAGACTTGCAGACTATTTCAACTTTCAAGGGGTTCACGGCTGGCAGTGGAGGATGCATGAGGACGGCAGACCACCAAAACAGCCCCACCTCGCTTTCGGCCGCCACAGTTTGACAAAATTGCCTTTACAAGGACATCTCCAAAGAAGAGCGAACTCTTTTTCAGGTTTTATTCTTTGATTTTGAAGCTCCAAGATAATATCTAAATAAAAAGATAATATAACTTTTTTATTAAGAAAAAAATCATTCCTTATATTTATTAAAAAATATCAAAATCATTAAAATAGATTATTTTTAAAAAATCCTTTATTCATCTCCACAACTTTTCTCAATATTTTTTTAAAAAAACTAGAAATATTAATATTAAACATATTAAAATACAATTAAGTTATTAAAATGATTTTTTATTGAAGTGCTAAAAAGAAAACATATTTATACTATTAAAAAAACTATATTAACAATTTAACTTTTTTTAAAAGGATTTTGCCATTGAAGATGCTCTAATAGTTAGAATATAAATCTCTTTTCACTAATCTGTCATCACTGGGAGCAATTAAGCGCACTAATATTTTAAGTATTGCTATAACCCACAAAACATCATTATTATATGTTTTAACACCATTTGTTAATTGTTTTTTCCAATTTTTTCTATTCTTTATTATTATGTTTTTTCTATTTAAATAGAATAATTTTCTATTTTATTTTTTAATTTAGTATTATTAGAGTTTTCTTAATTCTTTTGTATAAAAGATTGTAATAATTTTTTTTTAAAAAAGTAGAAATTTCTGAAAAAAAAACCAATCATTATCATAATATCAAACATTATCAAATAAGAAAAATAGCTGAGGTTAGGTTGGTGGACATAAAATGATGTTAAATTGGCTGGACGCACTTATTAAAATTGAATTATTGTACTTTTATTTTAATAATAATAAAGATATTGTATAATATTCTACTGTTGTTTTTGTTTTTGATGGGCATCTGCAATATATTGCTCTTCTTTCTCTCTGTTTTTTAATTATATAAATAAATAAAAAACTCATTCTTTTTCGTGTTTATGTTAGCAAGCCATAAAATAATTAAGAACAATTTTTTTATTTCCTTCTTATTCTTACCATGCTTATTTTATTACATTGAGGAAAGAAATTTGTTTACGTGAAAGAGAGGATACGTGCATGCATGGTAGCTTGAGAGTTAAGACATTGAATTAACCTATTCTCTATATAAATTTCAAGCTGTTTTTGTTCCTCATGCACTGAACCAAGGCGGCAATGACATATAGAATTAACGAGAAGAATGAAGGTATGTGGAGATTTAATTTGGAGCACACTGAAGTTGATCACGATGTATAATTAAGAAACAATTAATATTGACAAAATTGTATATCTATACTAGTTTTAACCAAAAGATTTATTTAAAAAGCTTACAAGAAAAGAATTACACTACGGAATCTAGTCCAAATTGCTTGAGGACATAACATGCATGCATTAAATAAAGGCACGACCATGTGTTCTTTAGAGATTGGTCTTATAATTATCTTTAACAATATACAATCCACATAACCTAGAACTTTAGTAACTTTTATAGAATCCTATTGTCACTCTAAGCCTCTATCACCGAGTAATCCAAAATTATATGTGACAAGCACAAAGACCACTCTACCCCTTGCATAGATATACATCCAAGTGGTTTAAATGCTATATAAACCATAGTTATCAGACATGTCACAGGATCTAGGTTACAGGTTGGTAGGGTCATAGAATATGCCATCGCCATCACCATGGCCATCATCACCATCACCACTCTCCTTCAAGGGAAATCTTTAAGTGTCTTCGGCAAGAAGAAAACCTATATAAAAGTCAAGTTCATGGTGATATAGGGTCCAAATGCATAAGTGTATTGCCTTTATCATGTAAGGGCCTATTCGCTAGACTTTGTTTTGGCTGTACAAAAATGAATACCTATTAGACACACAAAAACTCCTTGAAATGCTGGTTTAGAGGCATAATAGACCACAAAAATCCCTTGTAATGGTTGAAGAAAAAAAAATAGAGTTCTGATGAATTTATAATGAATCTAGGTCTATGTTGAGGTTTTATATAATGGCATGGACTCCCTAAAAATTACAAATAAAGACAAAGGAAAAAACTTATAGAGCTTTAGTGAAAATGATAAGGGAAAGCCAACTCCTAACTTTATATAGGCCAACGACCTCATTAAATGAGCCTAATTTATCTCGATACGTGTACCATTAGTGGAGCTCATAGCAATGCTAGGATGGTTGGTTTGAATTTTAAAAGGTAACAATATATGACTTCCTCACACCTGTCCATGTGATAACCTTTATATTTTCGTATGTGCTCTCTCATAATGATTATATTAGAGAAATGAAATGGCAAGAACATTATAAAGATAGAAACACATGATTAGATAGCACTTGATATGAGAATTGAAAAATAATAGATCATTGTTAGGTACCCAAATGCAAATGGCATCATCCTGGTTGCACCTGAATAAGAAATAAAAATACACGAATTAAACGCACATCACTATTGAATGTGAAATGAGGCATTTTCATGCTCTGTGTTAAGTAAAGTCTGTGTGTTAATCACACCAAATAAGCTTGGAGGCAAATGATTGGTCTATGATATACACCTCTGACCATACAACCTATGTCAAATATTATGAGGTAAGGCCATTAAAAGACTCGAGCCTAAAGAATTAATGGAACATGAAAATCATATATGAATCTAATAACCAAATATAGATTGCATAATATCAAACTCAAGCATATCATATAACCCAGTGCTCAACTAAAACCAAGATAGTTAATTCAACATTCTATAAGTCTTGTTGACCTAACAAGCACACAACACGTGTCTTTGAATTGGACCTAAGGTGTTGTTAAAGTCCACCAAGGCAACACCTTTAGATAAAAAACTCACTATGATCCCAAATGGGCCAGACATACCTGAATACCAATCATTCAACCTTTGATGCATCACTCTTAGGTTAAATTTTGTCCACTCACCACCAACCACACAAAAGAACTTATAGAAGCCATGCTTTTTGGTCATGTGAACCTTATAAATTGGTCTTACGATCATCATCAACAGTACATAACCTATAAAACCTAGAACTCATGCAGCTTTTGTAGAAGCCTATTGTCACTCCATGCCTGAATCCTGAAGTAATCCAAATTTGTAAGTGACTGATACATTAACCACTATATCCCTTACATAGACATATCCATGTGGATTCAGTGCTATATAAATTGTCTTGAGCCCTAAGGTACGTCATCTTATTTTGGTTCTTCATTTTCTTATAAGCTATCATTTCCTCTGTAATCATCTTCTTTAAACTTTTAAACACACACAACACAACCTTTACGACTTCATTCCTTATTTACTAGTAATAATTTCAGCATCCAAAGGTCTTTTACAATAGACTTGTTTTTATAGATGTTTGTGCTATTAAGGTTTAACATTCTCAATTGGAAGATATTGATTACCATGATACATTTTTTCCCACGGCTAAAATGACTACTATTTATTGTTTATTACCTTTAGCAGCTGCATAAGATTGGTCTCTTTATTAGCTTGATGTTTACAATGTTTTTTTTTTTCATAGTGATCTTCATGAAAAATTTTATATGTCCCCACCTCTTGGTCTTCGGTGACAGGGGGACAACTTAGTGTGTCACCTTCACAAGTTGTTGTGTGGTTTAAAACAAGCCTTACGACAATGGTTTCCCAAATTCTTTACAGCTATTTAAGCAACTGTTTTGGTTCAATCCAAGACATACTACTCTTTATTCACATGTCGCAAGGTCAAAAAATTTATAGCATTATTGATATACATTGATGATATCTTTATTACCGAGAACAATGTTGCTTTCATACTAGCTCTTAATCAGTTTTTGAATACTTATTTTCATATTAAAGTTTTGGGCAATTTGAAGTACGTTTCGTGTATCAAAGTTTCTCTGTCCAAAATGATTATTTCCATTTCACAATGAAAGTATACTTTACAAATTCTAAAGGACTGTGGTTTTTTAGGTGTCAAGCCGATAAATTTTTCAATGGAGCAAAACTTGAAGCTCTCAGAATAAGGTGATTTGCTTAAAGATCCTTTTCAATATAGACGACTAGTTGGTCGCCCAATTTACTGGACTATTACCCAACCAAACATTACCTATTAGGTTTATATATGAAGCATATTCATGCATGCACCACGCAAACCACATATTGAACCTGCTTTACGTGTGATGCGTTACTTGGAAAGCAGTTTAGGACAAGGTTTATTTTTTCCTACTCAGAATAATTTGTCTTTACAAGCCTTTTCCGATTCAGATTGGGGTGGATGTCCGGCATCACATAGATCAACTACAAGCTATTGTATTTTCTTGGGATCTGCCTTTATTTCTCGACGGACAAAGAGGCAGAAAACTATGTCCCTCTCTTTAGCAGAAGTCGATTACAGAATCATGACAGAGACATGTTGTGAATTGTCTTGGCTATGATTGTTGCTATTGGATTTAAAAATATTGCGTCTGAAGCCAACATTGTTGTCTTGTGATAATTTAACAATTTTACACATAGCAGCCAATTCGGTTTTACATAAAAGAACTAGACACGTAGCAGTAGTAATGGGCTGACATTTTATTCGTAACAAGATACCAAATGACCCATTTAAAACAAAATACTTTTTTTAGTAAATCAAATTACAAATATATTTATAAAGCCATTGGAAAATGAAACATTCTTGACTATGATATGCAAGTTTCCCGTTCATTACATTCGATCTTCAACTTGAGAGATAGTGTTAAGAAATATAAGATAATTTATAAAGAATATATCTTATTTAATATAATAGTATTTAGTTTACTTTTATAGTTAAACAATTTAGAATAAAATAACATAATTCTAGTAACTCTGAAATGTCTCCTACTTCAATACAACTCAAAATAAATAAATAAAAAATTTCTATTCTATTTTCTTTACACATGGGACTATGGAAAATAGTCCTGATGACAAATTGACAGAAATTCCATCTACTACAGAAACTAGTCATTGTCAGATTTGAATTATCAGCAGCCCTTTCTCACTTAGTTTATTTTCTTCGGTTTACATTGGACCCAGTAATTGGGATTGAGGCTTAGGTAAATAATATTCGACCTGAGAGGTTTCTTCTTCTTCTTCTTCTTCTTCTAATTTTCTGAAATCCTTTCTAAACTTAAATTATTTGAGAATCAGAGAGGTCAAATCGAAAATGAAGTATACATACGAACTACCTGTTAGAGAACTTTAAGTTCAGCAGAGTTTCGATAACTTATATCTTTTTTTTAATTTTTTTTTAAAAGAATGCAATAACAAATATCCAATTAACATTTACATACAAACTATTAATATGATAAAAAAAACATGATCTACCTAAGTATATATATATATATATATATATATATATATATATATATATATATATATATATATATATATTTTTTTTTTTATTAACGTGGGTGTTCGGGTCAGCTTGCGTGTACATCGACTAATCTCACGGGCCCTGAAGTTAACGACCATGTAAACCTCCAGTGACCATTATATTAGCAACCACATGACTCGAATTTGAAACTATAAAAAAAACAAACCCCTTAGTTCCAAGCTTTTATCACTGGAACACTTGTTAGATAGTTGCTAAGTATATATTCTTATACGTATGCATGTAAACATACATTAATGATACAAAATAAATAAAATAAGGTAAAGTCATGCACATCAATAAATATATTAAGATAAATAAACTGGAAATAACACTGTTTAGCAAAAAAAAAATAAATTCATTGCAAATACAAAAGGAAAAGTGAAGTAAAATAAAATAAGATTCTTCAAAATATTTCAGGTTTTCTGTAATAATTTTTCAATCAATTGTTAAGGTATTTGAAAATGACCACAGAATTATATTGGTTCCAGTCTTAATTTCCAGTATTGGAAGACAGATTCATGTATCTTCACTCTTAATTTCTGGCAAGCTCGCAAGAGAATCTTTAGGGAAGCAGACTATGAAATTGATTGAGATGATAACAAAATCTGATGAAGACAGACAGTCCACAGGTTTCATTTATCATGCGCCAAACCATTGGCGTTTAATTAATTGTTTTTTGTTTTCTTATTTTTGTCTTAAATTCTTGAGACCACTACACCTAGCATGCATGTGGCAAGCGCATCACTTGTCAATTTATACATTGGTGTTCAAGATAGTTTATGTTTATGTTTTTAAAATATTTTTAAAAGTATTTTTGGTTTTAAAAAAATATTAACTAGCAAGAAGAAATTATCGTCAATTTTCATGAAATGTTTTTTTTGTTAAAAACCCCAATGATTAAAAAGACTTGTAGAAGAAGAAAGTTAGAATTTATTATATACAACTTGTTTGATATTAAGATAATAGTTGTTTTTTTAAAGTGTTTTTTACTTGAAAATATATTAATATATATTTTTTAAAAAAATTAAATTTTTATACCAGTACATCAAAATAATTTAAAAACAATAAAAAAATTAATTTTTTTAAAACAATAATTTTTCTTATAAGAACAAATAATGTCATAATGCAATAATTGTATTTGTTGACATTGTAGTTAATGAAGCACAGCCGGTATACTAAGTACATTTTCTCAAAAACAATATATGGTGAGAAAAAAAAATTATTTATGTAGCATGACGGGATCCCCAGATTGTCTCGGGATATAATTTTTTAATAGAGGATAAATATAATTGCATAGACAGTGCTCCCTTTCCAAGAGTTCTTTGGATTCTATCATTCAAAATAATAATAATAATAATAATAATAATAATAATAATAATATAGTGTTAAAAATATAGATGAAAATAATTGCGAGTTGCAATATTATATACAACTTTTTTAAATTATAAAATTGTTAAATACAAGATTTAATAATAAAAAAAATAAAAAGAAAGGAAATAAAAAGACCCTGAAAATATACCAAAACCTCAATGACGATACCAATAGCATTATTAGAAAGATTTTAACAAAATAAATCTAATAATAATAAGAAATATCACCAACAAGAATTAGAGTGGACTACATAAGTGCTTTAAAGATAAATGACCTTTTTTGATATTATTGGATTCATTTCGTTGAGATTTTTTTAATAATATCATCAACATGTCATCGGAGTTTGGTGTGTATCTTATAATTTTTTTCTTTGTTTAATTTTTCTCCACTTATCTTTTTATTGAATTTTGTGTTCAAGGGAATCACAAGTATTATCATGAACTCTTGTGCTAATTTTTTAAATGTTTTTATACTGTATTATTTTATTAAATTTTTATTATTTTACCATGTTAGAATCCCAAAGAACTCCCTTTGCAATAGACAGTAGACGGTCACCACTAACGTGCTAGATGCAAGAGATTAAAAAAAAATAAAAAGCAACAGAGAAGTAGTTAGCTTCCAAATCGTGCGCCAAAAACCAATATTATAATTTATCAGATTGATTAAAAAAAACTAAAATTGGTTAGTGTTTTACTTTACAAGTTCTTAATAAAACGCTGAATAGTTTTTTTTTTTTATTTTTCCCATTTATTTTTCTGTTTTTATTTTTTTCCATTTTTTTTGTCTTCTTCTTTTTCTTTTTTTTTCTTTTTAATTTTTTCAAATTTTTTCTTTTTTTCTTTTTTATTTTTTTTGGTTTTCTATTGCCTCTATGAGTTTTGTTTTGCTTTTTTCTTTGTGTATTTTTCTTTTAATGAATTTTTTTTGTTTAATTTAGTTTGTTAATGTTAATTTTTTTATTTAGTTATCAAATTTTCATAACACGGATTCCGGGTTTGACACGTTAACCTGGTTTGACGAGTTAACCTGAATTTTTTTTCTTTTCTTTTTAATTAATTATAACATATACTAAAACGGATCAGTGTTTTACTGTGGACTGCAAAGTGTAGTCCACAGTAAAACACTGATCCGTTTTTGGTTTTTTTTAAATTATCTTATTTTTTAGCTGTTTTTTATGCCTTTTAGGATTTGTTTTGCTTCTTTTTTTATTTTTTTCTTCTAACAAAAGTTTTTTTTTAATTTGGTTTATTACTGTTAAATTTTTTTATTTAGTTATTAGACTTTCATGACACGTTTTCCGGATTTAACGGGTTAACCTGATATGACAAGTTAACCCAGAAATATATATTTTTTTATTTTTTTCTTTTTAATTAATTTTTTTCATTTAGTTTAGTTTGTTAATGTTAAATTTTTTTCTTTTTAGTTATCAGACTTTCATGACACATATCTCAAGTTTCACGGGTGAACCCAGTTAATTCTGGGTTGACCCGTCAATTTTTTTTTATTTTTTATTTTCATAATTTTTTTTGATTAATTTAGTTTGTTAATGTTAAATTTTTTTTATTTAGTTATCAGACTTTCATGACATAGATTCTAAGTTTAACGGGTTAATATGGTTTGACAAGTTAACCCGGATTTTTTTAAATTTTTTTTGATTAATTTTTTTCGTTTAGTTTAGTTTGTTAATGTTCACTTTTTTTTTTATTTAGTTACCAGACATTCATGACACGGATCCCGGATTTAACGGGTTAACCTGATTTGACGAGTTAACCTGGAATTTGTTTTTTGCTTTTTTTTCTTTTTAATTATTTTTTTTCGTTTAGTTTAGTTTGTTAATTTTAAATTTCTTTCTATTTAGTTTTTTTTCTTCTTAGAGGTTTTTTTCTTTTATTTTTTTTAATTAATTTAGTTTATTAATATTAAAATTTTTTAAGTAGTTCTCGGCTGATGCCTTTAGTTTTTCTTTTTGTTTTTTTGTTGTTTTTATGTATTTGACTGTGGACTGCACAGTGCAGTCTATAGTGAAAAGGTTCATCCTTTTGTTTTTTTTCTTTTTAATTAATTTTTTTTGTTTAATTTAATTGTTAATGTTAATTTTTTTCTATTTAGTTATCAAATTTTCATGACAAAGATTCCGGGTTTGACAGGTTAACCTGGTTTGACGAGTTAGCCCAGTTAATTCTGGGTTAACCCATTAGTTTGTTTTTTTTCCTTTTTAATTATCAAACTTTCACGATGCGAATTCAAGGTATGACGGGTTAACCTGGTTTGAAGGGTTAACCCAGTTAATTCATATATTTTTTTTTCTTCATTAATTTTTATTTTCCTGTTGGTTTTTTTTAACTAATCTATTTAATTATCACACATTTATGACACGACTTTGCAGCTAGACTCACGTCCAATACTATTGGGTTTGATATTGCAGTCAAATTCACTTAAATTTATGCCATGCAAGTTTAATATTATTATTAATATTATAAATATTATTCTTAGATTAGGCGTTGCAACTAAACTTAAGACTCTTATATACAACTTTGCAGAAAAACTTAAAACTTTTAAATCTTAATTTTTTATAAAATATAAAAAATAATTAATTTATGATATCACGCGAGGCATATAACTATTCATGTTATATCAAAGAGTGTTTTCATAAGAGCTGAGGTCTTAAATTTCTCTCAATAATGTTTGCACGCATCTCTGAAAATGTAAACAAGGCGACAAAAACTCTGAGAAAATGTTGTAGGCAGGACACATGTCTACGGTCTTATCATGGACCCCAAGAGACAGAGACATCCAAGAGAAAGCTAGCAGTATGTAAAATGGCAGAGACTGAGTCTATGAGCATTATTGCAGTCTCTTCAGCCTCTGAATTATGATTTGGATGCGACAAAAAAGACAAAGTTTCAGAGCATGTAGTTCGACAATGTGTAGCTAATCTTTTGATGCCACTGGTGAATCTGTAGAGATGATACACATTACACGAAAACATATTCCATCATGTGAAGAGATCAATCCTTCACACATTCTAGCTTTAAACAAACAATTGTTTTCTTAAAAAAAAATACATCATATAAATACAATTTATTATATTATATATAAAAGAAAATATAAATTATAATAATATCCTTGAGATATTATAAAAATACATATTAATTTTAAAATAACTACTATTTAAAAATAAAACAATTAAAAAACAAAGGGAGATGATGTTAATTTAAATCGAAATAAAAAAATAATATAAACTGAAAAAATACATATTAAAAGAGGGAGGGCATTAATTAAAAAATTTACAAAATAATAATAATATAAAAAGGATAGAGGCCAGGTTGTGCCTAGCCAATTACCCAGGCTCGGGCGCCCTTGAGATTGGAAACCAAGGCTTATTTTTTGTTCTTTCACAACTAGGGGTGAATAACATGTTGTCCTCCCTTTTGTAATTAAGCAAAGTTTAAAGTAGAGGACACATCTCCTACTACCCAGGTTTTGGCCACCTCATGTGGGTGGGAACCTGCTGGAAATTCGAGTTTTTGATTTTTGGGTAAAAAAACCCATTTCAACAAATATTTCGCATGAAAAACCCGATAAACACTATAGAATCCTTAATAAACCGATTTATGACTTTAAAATAGTAAAAAATTAATTAAAAATCACAAAACAACCTCAAACCACAAAACTTCCCAAGCCACAATCTACCTTTTCCAGCAAGATGAAAGCAAAAAAAAAAAAAAACCACCATCATCAAACACCTTATGTTGAATATAACCTTTTGACACCAAGTTTGACCATTGTGGTTGCTGATATTGTGACAATCAATAACTTTATTTCTCTTTTATCGTTTTCTAATGGCTTTATCTCTCCTCTCTCAAATTTAGGGACTAAAAAATAAAAAAAATTATTTTTTGATAAAAATAAAAATTGGCATGAAATTGGGATTAGTCATATATTTCCTCTATATTTTACATTACAGTCCTCTGTCTTTTAGTTTGATCTTTCTACCACAATTTCAGAAATAATCTCATTTAATTAGGTATTAAAAATATTCAATCGAAAGAAAGAAAAAGCTTGAGGATAAAAATTGGAAAAAAAATGATGAAAATGAAAAACAATAAACAAAAATCAACAATGATCCACCTCAATTTTTTTTTTCATTTGTCTTTCTTTTGTCATTTGACTCACTTGTTTTTAAATTCGATCCTTTTATCTTAGGTTGATTTGGGGTTGGGCTTGGTGATTTATTTTGGTTAGATTGGTATGAAGTCTTTCCAGTGTCGGAAAAAAATGTGGTTGGTTGATGCTCAATTTGGAAAAATCAAAGTCAAATTTGCTGATTTTTTTCTTAATTAAATCCTTCAAGGTTTTATTTTTTGTCATTTGATTTTTTTTGGTCACTTGAACTTTTGTTTTTCAATCTAATTATTTTACTTTAGATTGATTTAAGGTTAGATTTGATGATTTGTTTCAGTTGGATTGGTATGAGGTCCTCGAGGTGACGGGAAACAAGTCCAACGCTCGTTTGATACTCGATTTGTTAAAATCAAATTCAATTTTGTTAAATTTTTCCCCGATTGAATCATTGTGTTGCCAAATTAATGAGTTATTGTGAGATTTATAATTAACCCGTCTAACCCATCTCCTATGTCATAATACTGTGATAACTCCATATAAAATAAATAAAATAATAATAATGAAACCCAATTATTAATCAACTCAATGTTGAAGAATTAAATTGAAAAAAAAAGAACAAAATATAATCCGAGTAAACCCGGGTTAACTTGCCAAGCTCGGGTCAAGAGACTAGGATAACTCCTTAGAAAGCAAATCAAAATAAATTATAAAGTCTAATTCCCAATCAACCTAATATTGAAGGATAAAATTAAAAAAAATATTCAATTTAAAAAAAGACGAAAAAAATTCGAGTCATTCTAGCTAATTAATTTGTAAAAATCATGACTTGGGTTATAAGATCATGATAACCCCCATAAAAAACAAATAAGAAAGCAATAATAAAGCTCAATTCCTAATTAATCTAATATTGAAGAATGAAGTTAATAAAATATTAATTAAAAAAGAAAAAAAAATGACTCGAGTCAACAAGGTTAACTCGCAAAACTCATGAATAAGGTGATAAGAACGAGATAACTCTATAGAAAGTAAATAAAAAAACTTATGAAGTCTTATTTCTAATAAATGAAGAATAAAATTAAATAAAATATATTTAAAAATTAAAAAAGAGTCCTCTAACATTTTCAGGGGTAAAGTGAAAAAGAGTCCTCTAACTTTTCACTATTCATGGCCTCAGTAGCACTTTTATTCTATGTTTATGTTTGGCCTTATTGCGCTAAAGCAATTCATTCAACTGATTATAAGAGAAGTGAAAAAAAGGTGTTTTTTTCTCATAATTAATTTTTATATGATTTAACCAGACGCTTCTAATTTTAAAAACTAAACTGAAAGCTATTTAATTTATAAATACAATAGGGTCAAATGGAACTTAAATGAGCACAATCGCCACCTTTATAGATTGCAAGAGAAATTGTGAGTCATCCAATAATTCATAATTAATTGCTCGGAAGATCATTAAATTAAGTCATTATATAAACATTAATGCACCCACCAAGATCCTGGTGGAGAGGTTTGATGAAACTCCTCGAACTCTTCAAAATCAATAATATAACTTATATATATCTCAATTAATTTTATAAATTCTAAAATTAATAATAATATAATCTTCAATGATTTCAAAAAAAAAAAAAAAAAACTCAAAGTCGAAATCATGATTATTGAATATAAAATCTGGACTG
>Ga0325410_1004887_pt1 | contig 14925 bp, 8 predicted proteins | sample PopdelMetagenome_16_FD_206182 | JGI IMG/M metagenome (GOLD analysis project Ga0325410, IMG submission 206182) | Populus deltoides microbial communities from Bellville, Georgia, United States - Xylem-PdIQD-R3 | ecosystem: Host-associated > Plants > Phyllosphere > Stem > Wood/Secondary xylem... | reverse complement strand
TTTTAAATGATTAATTATATGTGAGGGGATAGAATTATTGATAAGACCTTATAAATCTTAATTTTTCCTTCTATTTTTTATTTTTTATGACTTTTTTCAAATATAATAAAGCATATTTCAAAGTTAATATCAGATAACATCATTAATGATATGAACAGAATAGATTAATTTTTTTTTTTTAAAAAAATGAAGGATGCCATTAAAAAAATGGATAATACGTGTACCCAAATCTCATTTAACCATTGTTGAGCAACCCCGGGATCATTAAACCAACTTTCTCTTGTGTTCATCTCCCTTGATCACTAAGAAAATCAGGCTTTGAGGGGCTGGTTAGTTTCTTAATTATAATTAATTAATTAATTAATTAATTAAGAAGGTGGGCATAATTTAAAATTAGAAGGATAGGTATCCGAGGTTTTCAAGCTTCATATTCCCCTGACACGAAATTTCATTAGAGACAAGCACTTAGGTAACCTTTCCACGTGAGGTTGGATTTGTATATTGCAAAAACTAGGGTTACAAAATTATATGCACGTGTGCACACTATTTCTTTCTGCCTTTATACATGGGGAAAAGGGTCATGGACTCTCTTGTCAAGGCAGACAGACAGCAGATAGATCTTTTCATTTTGCAGTATTTATAATCATTACTCCTCCATGTCCATTCTCATATATTCTTTGCTAATTAGGGCTCCTCTCTTAGTGATGGACACCTCCTATCTACGTGCAACGTTGTTGTAAAACCTAGCGAGTTAACTGGCGACTCGCCTAATCACGAGTTGACATGAATCAAGTTCAATTCATGATTTGTAGGGTTTTTAATATTATGACTGTGGTTATTTTTAAAAATATTTATCATTATCATATTCTCAAGTATCCAAATAGAGTGAATAGAGCTCGGCGAGAGTAATCAATGGCTGTCCAGATTGTCCATTAACAGCATGCTCTTGTCCTGATTGGAAACTGGTAACAGTTGTTTTGATATAATATAATTAAATTATTTCGCTAAGCATTTTAGCCTGGTAGAGTTACTATCTAATAAATAGAATGATTGATGAGTGCCTAGGATGCTCCTAGCTAGCTTGCTTAAAAACGGGGCGCACACACACGCACAAGCACACCACTTGTAGAACAAGACATTGCTGTATTAATTATATCAGAATCGCAAACTGTTTCCAATAATCTAAGAGGTAATTTTCTTGATCAAAGACTATAAAATATGAGGCCATGAACCCTAAGACAAGGACAAGAAAGCACAATGCACCATCTTAAACAAAGTGATGTGTTGGTAAAATACAGCCTTTTAATATATATATACACGGAGACTTGCTATTTCAAGAGTAAGTGCCTTCTTGTAAGTGTTAATGACTTTGGTCTATGATGAGATCAGAGCAAAGCACTTGACAAAAGTCATGGAAATTTAAGATTAAATGAAAAGGAATCCTATGACGTTGGCCATTTAAATAATTACGAGATAAAATCTTACAATTTATATTTTAACTATTTTAATTATTAAAATTAAGTATAAGGTAGTTGTGGGTTTAAGAAAATGTGTTAGAAAGTGATGCAAGAGATTATTTGAAAAGATAAATATTTTTTGTAGCTAATTTTTTATTTTGTATTTTTGTGCTTTTCTAGTTGTTTTTTTTTCTATTTAAAGGGAATAGTTTTCTTATTTAATTTTTTATATTTGATATAATTAGTGTTTTTTTACATGAAAGGTTATAATAATCTTTTAACAAGTGAAGAAGTGAGGATTTGATTGAATAAAATTAAGTATTTTGAGACTTTTTCTGTATATAGTTATGGTGTTCTAGGTTTTTAAAAAATTAAATGAATGTAAAAATGAGTAATAAAATAAATAGAATAGAATAAATTTTATCTTTTAAAAAATATATATAAATTAAATTTATTTATTAATTAAATTTAAATTAAATTATAAGAGAATTCATTGGAAATTCAACGAAAGAAAACAAAAGGATTGTAAGAAAGAGAGAATGCAAGTGGTATTGCATGCCTAGCCTCTCGCCGCTCTATTTTGCTATTACACAACCAAAACAGAAAATCGAAACCCAAAAAGGCTCCTATTTTTTCTCTTCTTACTCTTCCATTTACTTGTATTGTTTATACTTCAACTTTCACAGTTTAACTTGCTACTCAATCTATAAACAGTCCCCTTTCCTTCTCTTTAACTCTTCCATTAATGAACCCTTTTTGACAATGGTATAGTCCTTAGCCTATCTTTTTGCTCTCAAAACCACCTTGTTTATCTAAGTTTTGCTTTGAGAGTGTAGTACTTCAACAGTCCAAGAAGTAGCTTTTTGCTTTTAAAAATGTTTCTCTCTTCTTGAAGTCTTGATCTTTGAACCATTTCTAGGTGTTTTTTATTGGCGGGTATCTCACTATGTCTGTGAGGGTAATTAGTTCTAGGCTATAAGTTTTGGAGAGTGTATAGACTTCTTATACTGTTCGGGTTCAATGGTGGAGCTTCCATCATGTGCTAGCTTGGTCAATGCTTCTGCATTGTGTTCAATAGAGCAAGAAGTGAAAGAAGAGAATACTGTCAATGTTATTGCAGAGATATCTGCAGAACTACTAAGGGAAAGAGAAAAGAATGCTGAGCTTATGGAGAAAATATCTGTACTTGAAGCTCAAATACAGGAAAGAGATCACAAGGGGTCCTTGATCACACACAGACAAGTATGATCACCAATCTCATATTTAAGTCTTTTGACTGTCAAAGATGCTTCATGTTCTTTTCCTTTTTTGAACAATCATTAATGTTTTAGTTTAAGCATGAAACAAGTCTTTGTGAATGGATGGTTGGTGATAGTTTAGGACTTAGGAGCTGCTCTTAATTTAATAAATTCTATTTTTCCTGTTTCTGATGATCGGCCTCTCACTTGTTTTTGAGCATCTATCTATCTATCTATCTATCTATCTTTGATCAATGATCCAGGAGCCTTATACAGAAGAAGTTTATAACTAATGGATTAAGATATCAATAAGTTTCTACTGTTAAATTAATTCTCTTGTGCTCTAATATTGTTAGCAATTTTATGCGAGATAAATTTTAATGGACAGTCTTTTGCTCACTCTCAGGGCAGCTCTATCAATGCAACAGAAAGAAGGCTTAAGAGGTTCAAAAGACAGAAATTAAAAGTGGTCCAAAATGGTGTTCAAAATGGAAATGTAGTCGATGTTGGGATGGTTTCACAGATAAAGCATGAGATTCCATTCAATATTCCTCCCAAAGATGCAAATCTTGAAGACTGCTTAGTCAATTGGATGAGCATGGATGAGACTCAGTTTTCGCAGCTTGAAAAACTGAAAGGTGATGACTCTGCTGCAGATTGTAATGATACAGATGATACTGATGAAGAAGATGAATGTGTAGAAGCTGATAATAAAATTGAGCACAGTAATGGACAAATGGATGTGGTCCATGTGGGAGCTATTGAACTAAAAGAAAATCTTCATGAAGATAGTGTTGGTGAGGCAATAAAGTTACCATGCTTTGAAAGTTCCTTTGGTGGACAGAGGGAGCAAACATTTCAACATCTGAACCAAGCAAGAAATGAAGATAGAAAGAATGATGGCCTTCCACCAGAGAAACAACTAGTTCATGATTGCGCAGATGCTCGAAATCATGACAACAGAGAAATTAAAAATAAGGAATCTCGCAGGACAGAAGCAGATGATTTTGTACCTAAGGAGGCTTGTCACACTCGACCTGGAAATGTATCATTGCTTAGAAAGTCTCCAAAGATAGCTTTCTGTCCCAAGGAAATAAAGAGGATACTCGAGTCTGAAGTCCTTCTATTGAGAAATGCTCAGTCCCACACCATCAGAAAAATCATAGTGTTTGCATCTCTTGGTATAAGGCATGGTTGTGATGACATGTATGAATTAGACTTCAATCATTTTAGCATTCTACGGAAGGGTGAACCATACGTCTCACCGAAAGATCCAGGGGTAAGCTATTCTCTTTTGAAAATCTGCGGTTTTCTCCTCCGAATAATGGTATCAGAATAGCTGCTAAAAAATATGACTACAATGAGAGTGCTTATGGTTTCAGAATTAGTACTTTATCCTGTTTTTATTTGCCAGCCTTTCATTACTTGTAATAGACCATGTTAACCTTCCATGTCTACAATTGTTTCAACGTAAATCAACAAAAGAATCAGTGACAGGGAATAGTTTGTTGACAGGAGTATGTGCTATATGAGAATCCAGGAATTCAAAGGAAAATATTTTATCCAAATCGGCAGAATCCAACGCTATGTCCAGTTCAGATTCTTGAGGAAGAGAAGGACATGCGCCGATCAGATCCTAGTTGCCCATCATGCCTTTTTCTTTGTATTAAGTATGGTGGGAGGACAAGAAATCTTCCTCAAAATGAGTAAGTACTTATCTTCTGGCATTTCTGCTAGGTTCTTACCGAGTTGTATACTCTTATAGCCTGATCTAAAGATATCTGTGTGATCATTTCTTTTCAGATATGTCAGGCAGCGGATGGGACGAAACAAGCTCAAGTCTTTCGGGCCACTGTTGTGCCGAATGGCAATGCTAGTTCACATACGCAGTGGGAGCTTCTTCTTCAAGGCCTTAGGAATCACACTTCTATTCATGGCTGGCTTTCCTGATGACCTGGTACAAAGAGAAACCAAATACCGGAACTTAGACTTGCTGCAAAAATACTACAGGTAGATGAATGCTCAAAGATTGAAGCTTAATGCTACATATTGAACCACATGCATTGAACTTCTGTTCTGAAGTATCATATATACATAAACTTGAACAATACAATGATTGAGATAAGAATTAGCAACATTGATTGAGATGGTCATGAACAATACAATGAACCATCTCTTCTGATTTGTTAGGGTGGACTTCAGGAGAAGGTCAGGACTGAGGATTTATGAAGATTAATAAACTTGTCTCTTGCTCATTCCTGTTCTTTGCTCAACACCTACCGACTCTTAAACTGCTTCATCTTCGAGAACATTACTCACATAATGCAGAAATTCTCTCTTGCAGGACAGATGAGGACGCAGAAGGGGAGGAGTTGTTTCTTTCACCGGAAAAGACTTGTGATGTAGTAGGATTATGCCATCTCTTTGGTGATCTCCTCTTAAGAATTTAACTACTTAAATTTGATTTTGTTGCTTTCTTGCTCCTTGGCAGGCCAGTCCAGAGTCAAAGAAGTTAACAGGGAAAACAACTTTAACAAAATCAAAGGGAAAGAAACAATCAAACTCCTCAAGTAAGCCTCATAATCTTCCAAGATCATCAATTCCCGAGTCTGTGCCATCAACCTCTGCACCTCCCGCCCCATTTGGGCATATGGGATATTCCTCAATGCAAACCCATGCAATGGCAGCATTCCAGGCCATCCCATATCAAACTCCACCTGATACTCCAGCAGTCCCAAGCCAAGTAATTGACAGTCCTAATGTCTCTTACCATAACCAAACCCCATATCATATGTTCCCACCACAGCCAGCAAATAGTTTCATGCCTATGATATATTGGTCAGCACCAAGTGCATTTCCTTCAAGTCCTTATGCCAACACATATGGTTATCGACCTTTTCCATCTACTGCAAACTACATTTCCATACACCATCAGCCTTATTACAGCCATCCTTCTTTGTGTTCTCTAATTCCCAAAGTGCCAGAAAAGAATGAGAAGAATGAAGTGACCCTGAAGGAATCTGATATTGACTCTGATAGCAGTTCAAGCAGTACAGAAACAAAAGTCCCATTACTAAGCTGAAACCCATGGATCGGTAGCCATATATATATATGTGTGTGTGTGTGTGTGTGTGTGTGTGTGTGTGTGTGTCTTTGATGACATCATCTAACACTTCTAGGAAATAAATCTTATCATAGGAAGTTGCAATGTGGTGCATTTTTTGTCTTCTCTTGCATAGCTGGTATGTAATTCAACTCGCTGTAATTGTTCTATGCCAGTTTATAGTGAAATGCTGCAGCTTAGTCACTTCATCATTGAACAATATATAAATGAACTGGACATGTGACTTGTACTGAAAATTAATATCTCAGAGCAAAAGAAACGGATACAGGATCAACAAAAACGTAGTTAATTGAAATGATAAAAACAAAGATATAAAACAAATATCTCTGAAATAATTTTGAAATGAATTTTTGTTATTTTAAAATAGAAGGTACACTCTGTTTTGTTTTTTTAAGACAATAATTAAACGCTACTTTAATTTATTAACAAAAATCAATAATCCATGTATGAAAGGCCACTGCCACTAAATGATTTAAATTATCCCTTTCATAGATCATTCTTGGTCCTTGGATTACAATTTATAGTTTCACCTTCTTACAGTGGTCAAACTACTGCCATGCTTGTACTGTAGTGAAGAATAATTAACTCTGTTAAACTGATATTTTGGCATTAAGTGTGTTTTTAATTGGCAAATCACACTCAAAAAACTCTGAAATAGAGAATCTGCAGTCTCCCACATAAGCAAACTTTGGATAGATGGATTCGGAAAGTTCAGTGTTGAAAAAAATCTAGATATATTGCTTTTACAGGCTCTAATCCTCGTGGAGATAGCTTGCTAGTGCTAGCCATGCCCAAATTAAAATGTTGTTTCAGAATTTTTCTTATTTTCCTAGTTATCTTCAAATTTCCTTCTTTATTTTTCGTGTTATTTTAAATTTTTTTTTCCTTTTCAACTTGTGTCGGTTAAGGTTATTTTTAAAATAGTTTCCAGCATGATGCTACACGTATATAAAATGCAACCACTTGAAAATCCCACATGAACAGAAAGAAAGGAAACCAGAAGCCATCATTTACTAACGTAGTCACTCACTCCCTCACAAGGCTCACTTCCTTTGTCCTTTGTCTCCAAGTGTGTCTGAGGCTGAGACCCACACCTCTTCACTACACTCCACAACTGCATGATCTGTCTCTTTTACCTACCACAAAAGGGACATCTAGTGCGCAAAAATCCATAAACAAACATTATCTCAGATAAAAAAAACCTTGTCCTTCGTGTTTCTCCACCCTTCTTTTGCTCTTTCTTAATTCTTTGTTTGCCCTTTCTTATTTTAGTCATCTTGCTTGATGCCATCTAGCTACATTGTGGGTGGGGGAGCTGCTGCTTCATTAAATTCCAATTCAATTAAGATATTCAAAGAGGGAGAGCCATCAATGGTGGCCTATGTGATAGAAATTTGCAGACATGAATCATCAATAACTTATTATCATTTCAAAACACATGGATCATCACACACCATCGCCACCATCTACCATCTATACATACATCCCATCAACCCACCATGACCATCACCAACATTAATCTCACAAACCACAACAACAAGAGGAGCGGGCCTAACCAGGCTAAAAACAGGGCAGTTAAACCAACATTAATACCACAACTATCTTAATTGCCACTGAATAGCAATAACAACACCCATTTCTAAAGAAAATATCTTATTCTGCAAATCTCAGACTCTTCTCCCTCGTTGTAAACAAGGAAGAGAAGTACTTGAGTTTGACATGTAGCAAATCAAAGTTTCTAGTGGTGCTTGTTTGCAACAGTGCACTGCTTTCTGATCTCACCCTTGGTACCGGTGAGTGGGTTGTTCTCAGAAAGAATGGTGATAGCCCTAGAAAACTCCTTAAAGAAGTAATCCTGACTCTTGGCCATTTTCTTCACGTAAGGCTTTGTTCTCTTGTCAGTGGCTAGTTGGTGATCCACTATCAACAAGCCCTTGTTGTCCAATATGTTTCTGTAGTAGTTGTTGTCTAGAACCATGGGTGTGCCTCTGTCATTCCTCACATATTGGACAGCTTTAGGGTCTGGGATTGAATCAGGGCACTTGTAAAGCATGTGCTCAACATGGTCAGGGTTTAGTGCTGGGTCAACTTCCGGGTACAAACGGTGCACCAGCTTCACACAGTGAGTTCTCCCAACACTGTGAGCTCCTGTTGGACATAAAAAGAAAAAAGAAAGAAAAAACAACTTTTTAGTAATGGGGACACCTGGATTCATGACTATAAAGCTACCATTTGAGGTTTACATGTTAATACCTAGCAAGGCAACCAGTCCAGGGGTGTCAATACCCATGGAAGCAAACCTGTCAAGAACAACAGATATGCTTTCATTGTGGTCTGGGAGATAGTCCTCGATCACATCTGCTCTGCTCTTCCTGCCATCCCTTCTTCCAGTTTTGAGAGGGATATGAGGTCCTCCTAGCTGAAATCAAGAAAAGTTTAGGCCACATTAAACTTCCATTTACTATAAAAGTACGTACTGGACAAATTTCAGCAATCACTCTACATTCAAGCTAAAATAGACTGAAGATTACAAATCCTGTCAGAAATAGAGCATCTAATATCCTGAGAAAACCTGTCTTAAGTGACCTGAAAGGGAAAAAGACTCAAACTGGAGACACCAAATTCAGTAAAAGTTGCCATGCAAACTACAAAAGAGCCCAATCTGGCCAAAACATGCCTTCTTCTAGACCAAGCAGAGAGGATAAAAAATCGCTTAAAAGAATCAAAGACAAGACTGATGAAGTTTAAATCAGGGAAGTACCGCAACAATGCCATCTCTAGCAGACAGGACAAGAATATCAGCACAGGAAACAACTCCAGGACACTCTCTTTCAACAGCTTCTTTGATATCGTCAAAGTATCTAAAGTTCCTGAGGCCAAAGCTCCTGTCTGTCTCCTTCTCGGACAAGGTCCTCCTTGTTGAGTCCAGCAGCAGTGAAGCATCACATGACTACAAAACAAGACATGCATGATCATCAAGAACTAACAAAATCGGAAACAAAAAAGGGGAATAAAAGCAAGACTTAATTACCTGAACAGCACAGTCATGGAAGATGTTTCTTAGCCAAGAAAATGCAGTGTTTTTGTGTCTCTTGTAAAGGAGTCTAACTTGTTCTTTGACAATGTCCTCAGCTTGAGGGCATGTATCCTTGTAAAAGTTCATAACAAGACCAGGGTCTTCTTCATTTTCTGCTATGGCCGGCCTGACCGACACAGCTGAGAAGGACAACAAAGCAAAGAAGAAGAGAGCTTTGGCATCCATTTTTTTTTTGTTTTTCTTCACTATAGGTCACTGACCTTGCTTTGAAGCTTTCTGGGGCACCTTCTTAAATAAAGAAATGATGGATAGATTTTCAAATAAAATAAGAGCCAGTTGTTATAAATTTAATATTCTGGTTTTATGAGTTTGATTCCTTTTCCCTTTAGAGCATCTATGCTTTTACTGCTCTCTGGATAGTATTTTATTATCTTTTTGTGTTGAAAGTTTGGAAATTTTTGTTTTTGAGCTATTTAATTGAAGATGCTGATACAAGTTACTGGCATTTACTGGTAGTATTCCGATAGTTTAAAAATATTTTAAAATAATATTTTTTATTTTTAAAAAAGTTATTTTTGATATTAATAATTTGAAAACATTAAAAAAATATTAATTGAAAATAAAAAAATTAATTTTTTTAAAACACTAAAATAAATAGGTCGTCTTGCAATGTGTCGTTCACTCGGTCCCTCAAATGTTGTTCCTTCTACTATAAGTTTTCATAATCAATGCATATTTTATGGATGATTTCGTGCAGGATAGAAGATGCAAAATTAAGTAGATTAAATTAAATTCCAGTTTAGAATTCTGAACCATTAATTTATGTGTAGCTTCTTGGAAGCTGGATGATCATCTACTAGGAGTATATATTACTTTATTTATTTATTTATAGTGTGACTATTAATTAATGTCAAATTAATATCTCGAAGCAAGCATATTATAGATTTCAACAAATTCACTAAATTGCACACTATGTAGAAGATTTAGTCAACTTTTTTCTTCTTTTTTATTTAGAACAGATAATCAGACAAGGAACTACACATCCATGTGCCACACAGACACACACAAATATATATATATATATATATATATATATTATCTTGAAAAATACCTTCAATATCAAATAAAGAAATAGAAAAGTTGTGTTTTCTTAAGCTCACATGCAAGGGACATCGATAAAATCATAACAAAAGACAGAAGAAATTAAAGGGGGGGTAGTAATCAACACTAGATATTCAAGAATATATTTGAATTAGGAAACAATCTTTATTAATTGCTAATAAGTGGGAATGCCTTGCTGGCTGGTGGGAAAATGAAGCTATATATGGTCATGGCAGATGATTCAAGAATCTGTGCAAAAACCGACGATAAATTTGGAGCTAGGTGGAGGGAGATGAGCGTTGCCGTGCTACAGGGCTTGGTTTATCTTCTCTTCTTCTAGCTAAGGAGTAGAAAAACAGTGAAAGAGAAAGCTACATGAGCTTTCACTTTCAAGTGGGGTTGCCCTAAAAGTAGAATTATTTGGGTTAATAATGCTCCTAATCACCTCATTCAAACTTCACAAGGAAGCTGAATCTTGGAAGCTAGCATGGGAAAATGCTTGCCAATGTTGCTGATTACAGTAACAAGATGATGTTCACCAATTATTAGATGGGATATGATCTTGATGAGAGCATTTCTGTGCAAGCAAGGTTGTACCACTCCTCTGCGTGGACAAGCAAGTACGAGATCTTCTGAATAAAGGGATTTCTCAGCTCCATTAATGGATAATTGAGTGCTGATTGTAAATGGTAAGGCACCAGTCCTGCATAATATAGTGTGAAAGGACAGCGACAAGAAAAACAAGATGATGGAAATGGAAAGAAACTATTTTCTTCTCTTTACAGGATCAAATAATAAATATAATCTTGAATAGACTGCTTTGAAATTAAGCATTGGCCAAGTGGTGAAGCAACTTATTGTTCAGCAGGACCCCCATCTTCTGTGGCTCGTGGGAAAGAAGCTGAGTGGCTTCCACTTCCTCAAATCTTGTGTTATTCATTCTTGCATATAATTATTCACCTCAAGTCTTCTGGTTCGATGGTTAAAAATGGTGAGGGCACTTGTTAAGTTTTTCGAATAGAAAAATTAAAATATAATTATACTATTTTAGTATATAGTAACAACAGATCTGGATCTATGTCACTTTTCAAGGGCATTTTAGTAGGTTCTCATATGAACGAGATGAGTTTAATTTAGAAGTGGGGTGGCTATTATTGCCTAGCCAGCCGCCTAGGGAAAAAGATATCAAAAGAAGGCTAGTGATGTCTTGTTGTGAGAAATTCCATGGATCAAGCCAAGCTAAAAGAGCCGTTTGTTCTCCGTTTGTTATAATTGTATTTTAAAGTATTTTTTATTTTATTTTTAATATTAGTACAGAAAATATTAAAAAACTAATTTAAATTAAATAAATAAATAAAAACTTAAGACACTCTTAAAACACAGTAACAATTAGCCTTTACGCATGAAAATGGCCACCGACACTAAAGTTTGCGGTAGGAGGCAATGGTGATGACTCATGACGAGCTTTCTCGAGTACTGTGACACCTGTCACTATGAATGTCTACTCGACCTTAACTAGGTGGCCCCATCCATCGTTTATACTTTATATTAACTTTAACTTTAAGCTGCGAATATATATATATATATATATATATATATATATTAGTATGGATGAAAAGTCTAACCTTGACTTATTTTACGGATTTTAAAATTAATAATTTATAGTTGTTATAAAATTTATAGAACTCAAACTAGTAATCTTTAAAATACAAATTTAAAATCTGATTAGTTAAATCACATCATTCATGGTTATAAAAACTTATTTTTATTTATTAAAGTTATTATTTTTATTTCAAAATAATAAATAATTTTTATTATTTTAAAAATTAAATTTATTTTTATATTTTTATCTTTACTGTATTTGCACTCCAAAAGATGTAATAGGCTCAGATCTGTATTTAAATTCAAAAGTATCTTATTGCAAGAGGTGAGAATCACCTCTTATCTCTGTAACAATGGTCAATTCAATTTAATTATTATAATTTCGCTAATTATTAACATTAATCTCCTAACATGCAATTTAATCACCACCGTGAACGGCAGAGCACTATTTAATCCCAACCTGTAAGATCCTGCCCGAGATCTTTCCTGGTCCTTGAAAAAAGAGAGAGAGAGAGAGAGAGAGAACAGTCAACGGCCCACTCTTCAGCGTAATTTATTTATCTGTGCATGAATTCATCAACATTTGCCTCAAGATCCACGAAATGTAAGGGAACTTCTTCAAATTTTTTTTTTTTTTTTTTAATTTACATGGGGTGTCCGGGCCAGCTTACGCGCACCACGACTATTTCCCATGGCCCACTGGACATCCTGCAAGCCCAGGAGCAGGTAAGGCACCGCGGGGGTGACAGGCGTGCACATAGAGGGTCGAACCCGGGACGGGGACGGAACAAGTCACACGATTGACCACAGCAGCTAGGCTCTCAAGTGCCTAATAATTATTATTATTATTATTATTATTATTGGTACGGGTGTTTGGCAAGTTTGTATATATATCTATATTAATTCTACTGATTTTAAAATTAATAATTATATAAATCTCTAATAATTTTAATATTTATAATACTTAAATTAATAATTTTAAAAAAATAAATTCAAAACTTAACACTTAGAATTTAACCTTCTTCGTCTTGCCTTGACGATGACGTGTACATAAAAGAGTCTACCATATCCTATTTTAATAAACGGATAATGTTACAAAACGTCTGGAAATTCGGAATATAGGCAGATTCTTACACGTACGTGCCCACTTGTAGCGTCTTCAAACGTAATTTTCAAAATTTAAACACATGGGTAGCATAGCATACCCATGTGTACATGATGCATGGTATACTTTGCATGGTCCGCATCAATGTTATTAAACCGGTAAGGGTAAATGACTTAATTTAAAACTCGAGTCAAAAATTAAAAAAAAAATTAATCTAGATCAATATAAAAATTACAACAAAAAAAATTAAAAAAATCAAATCATATTAATTTTTATTTGGTTTTCTTTAAAACCTGGCTCGGGTCTAGAGTTACAGTAGCAACTCACCGGGTTGATCCACCCACACGAACGGGGATTAATAACACTGGTCAACATGCCATTCAATAGAATTCAGTTACTTTGGAGTCTTTGGATGCTTTAGTTGGGTGTGATTCCTTCACAAGAATCTTGACCATCTGTAATGGGTGGGGCCAAGGCATGGGGAAAAGTTTAGTTCATGGCCATAGGCCACCCTTTAATGCAAGTAATAAAGATTTGTTATATGTTATTGTTGTTTTTTAAAATGTTTTTATTAAAATTTATTTTTAAAATTAGCGCATTAAAATAATTCAAAATATAAAAAAAATTAATTTTTAATAAAAAAATTGAATTTTTTAAAAATACATGTTAGCTAGCGTTTTCAAACGCTCCCTTAGAATGTATACCCTGCTCGCCATGGAGGATATTAAAAAATAAAAAGAAAGTAAAAATCACGTTGTATGTAGATATAATTTACTATTCATTGTGACAATATAATTATTATTTTTTCATTGTAAAAAAAAAAAAAATCTTTGGTGTTGAAGTATTTTGGTTATTTTTTTCACAAGGCTTAATAATTATTAAAGAATTCATTAGAGATATAAGTGTTTTTTTTAAATTTTTTAAATTACATTAAAATAATCTAATCATCTTCTGAATTAATTTTAAAAAAATTGGCACATGAGGTTATTTATGTCTTTTAAATTCTTTAAATACTATAAAATGACAAGTTTACCTTTTAAATCAAATAAATTAAACCATACATCCTGACCATTTGATCTTTTCATTGGGACTATTATGTTATTACCAAGTTCATTGTGGATAATTTAGTTTTGTTAATTATTATTTTAATTGAAAAGGCTACTAGTATATGCAATACACATAACATCGTGTGGGCAGTATCTGCTTGCTTCGAGTGGCATGTGCGGCATCTTTTATTGTCATCTTCTGCTATTTCATTGGAAATGTTGACATGTTTTTTTCTTGTTGATGCAACACATGTCGACGATGATGACGAAGTTTATCGCCAATAGAGCCTTATTTTTTTTTCTCTTTTAAAAATTACAAGTTGGTTCTCTTTATTGTTGCTATTTCAACTTCAATTTTTATTTTTTTATTTTTATTTTTGGCTATTTTGTAAAAGTTTTAATTGCTTTCAATTTCATCATTCAATCTCAATTTGTTATATATTATTTTTTCAAATTTGATCCTTATTTTTTTTATTTCTATTTTTTTCTTAGCCCTTTTGTAAAAGTTTTTTTGGCTTTCAATTTCATCTTTCAATTCAAATTTATAGTACATTATATTTTCAATTTAATCTTTATTCTTTTGATTTTTTTGTCATGTCATTAAGTTGAGACACAAGTTTGATGGGTTTTCTTATATTGAATTACTCTTAATTACCCAAATTACATGTTTATCATGCTGACTCACACCATATCAATTTTTTAATTCTTTTTTTAGGCAACTTCATCCTTTCATTTTTAATTGAATAAAAATTATGCCAATTTTTTAATTCTCTTTTACCCAACTCTCTCTTTTCATATTTAATTCAATAAAAATTAAACATCATTTTTCTGTTCTTGAAAAAATGTCCTCTTATTTTTTATCCATTTAATATCACTATTTTTTTTTATCTAATTAAAATAAAATCAATTTATTTAACGATAAATATACTCAATCATAGAGTTTTTTTTCTATATTTAAAACACGCCAATGACACTTCAACTAAAAATAAATAACGTGGACCCACAACAAAGCACAGGACCACATCCAGTTATCTACATCTCAACAAGAATGATGTACTGTTCCTAGTTCCAACTTCCAAATCAATTGCAAAGATGATGATTATTAGTAACAAAAGGGCCCAGCCATGGCAAGTAAGCTTACATGTGAGCACAGAGGAACTCTCTGTTATCCAAAGAGTTGTGGTTTTTCAACATCCAAAGGAGCCAGAAAAATCT
>Ga0325410_1004885_pt1 | contig 14928 bp, 9 predicted proteins | sample PopdelMetagenome_16_FD_206182 | JGI IMG/M metagenome (GOLD analysis project Ga0325410, IMG submission 206182) | Populus deltoides microbial communities from Bellville, Georgia, United States - Xylem-PdIQD-R3 | ecosystem: Host-associated > Plants > Phyllosphere > Stem > Wood/Secondary xylem... | reverse complement strand
GCGTTCTGTCATTGTCGTAGGACCCTCACTTTCATTACATCGATGTGGATTGCCTCGCGAAATAGCAATAGAGCTTTTCCAGACATTTGTAATTCGTGGTCTAATTAGGCAACATCTTGCTTTAAACATAGGAGTTGCTAAGAGTAAAATTCGAGAAAAAGAGCAAATTGTATGGGGAATACTTCAGGAGGTTATACGGGGACATCATATATTGTTGAATAGAGCGTCTACTCTGCATGGATTAGGCATACAGGCATTCTAACCCATTTTAGTGGAAGGACATGCTATTTGTTTACATCCATTAGTTCGTAAGGGATTCAATGCAGATTTTGATGGGGATCAAATGGCTGTTCATGTTGATTGCTACAATTTTTCTTCACACGATTTTTTTTGTTTGTTTTTTATGATTTTCTCCAAAATTATCTTTTTCAATTTTTATTTTTTAATATTGAGTTGATTAAAAATTACAGTTAGAATATGTGAGAAAAGCACTGTAGCTTTCCTCGCAAATTACTGTTGATTGCTACAGTGTGTTTTCCCACTATGGATTGTTAGAGTGTCTCTTAACATGGTTTTTTTTCTTATGATTTTTTCAAAATTATCTTTGTCAATTTCATTTTTTTTTTAATATTGAACTGGTTGAGAATTATAATTACAAGTCATTACAAATAAGACTAAATCATGTAGGGAAGCACTGTAACTTTCATCACAAAACATTGTGAATTGCTACAATGTGTCCGACATGTTTTTTTTCCCTATTTTTTTTGTTATTTTTTTCTAAAATTATATATATTGATTTTATTTTATTTTAATATTGAACTTATTGAGAATTTAGCTTTGTAATTTTTTTCCTTTAAAACACTGTGAATTGTTGCAGTTTTTTCCCATATGATTTTTTTCAAGATTTTTTCCAAAATTATCTTTGTCGATTTTTTTTTAAATATTGAGTTGGTTAAGAATTATAATTACAATAAAGCTAAATTATATAGGGAAAGTGTTGTAGCTTTTTCTCACAAAACACTGTGAATTGCTACAGTATTTCTCTAAATGGTTTTTTTTATGATTTTTTCTAAAATTGTCTTTTTGATTTTATTGGAGAAAACACTATAGTTTTCGTCACAAAACATTATCAATTGCTATAACGTTTTTTCTCATGGGTTTTTTTCATTCCAAGATTATCTTTGTTGTTTTTTTTTAAATATTAAGTTGGCAGAAAATTTAGCTTTATAATTTTTTTTCTTTTTATTAACAGAAAAGCTAACAAATATGGCGAAAACAATCATTTTGTTCAGTCTCTAAGTTTTTGATCACCAACACAACTTTTTTTCCCATCATGAAATATTGGCTTTATCATACATTTAATTTTTATTACTTATCTAGCGCTGGTTCACAATTATAACACTATCAAGTACATTTGTTTTATAAACCTGCGGCAGCGCGCGGGCATGCCATCTCGTATAGATTATAGTTTGTAACAACACCTGAATCTAAAATATTAGGCATTGTGTTTTTTAAAAATTTTAATTTTTTTTAAAGTTTCAAAATAATATCTTTTTAGTATATTTTAATTGTTTTGATGTGTAGATATCAAAAATTAAATATATATATATATATATATATATATCATTTTAATGTATTTTCGAGTAAAAAGTATTTTGACAACTAACATCTACTACACTTCCAAAAAGGTTTCATGAGTCATCATTGTTAAGTTCAAATTACTATTAGAGGCATTGTTGTCAAAGTCGATAATTGAGTTGAAAAATCATATAATTTTACGAGTTAATATGTATCTAACGTATAAAACCAGATTAAAAACTCTAAAACTAGTAAATTCAAACTTGACTAATATAAAATCAATAAAATCAGACAGAGTTTATGAGTTTACTAAATTTGATTTATGGAATTAGCTTTGGATAGTAGTTATAAAAATTAAAAAAAAATTATGTAAAAAATTTACTATTATTTTTTACAATAGTTACAAATATTAAGAAGAAAAAAAGACTCATTTAAACAAAACAATTTATACCATTTCTATTCTTGCCTATATTTTTATTTTCTATCACTTAACAGATAATTATAATTCTAAAATAATAAATTACATTAAAATCTAAAATATTATTAAATTGGATCTTAGTTTTTTTAAGGGATATTTTTTACATCATTAGATTAAATTATTTCCTTTTGAGAAACTTTTCCTATTGAAAAAACCTATGTCTAAAGATAGCATGAAATTTTCATATGTGTCTATATTTTTTATATTTTCTTTATATTTATTAAAAATAAACTCTTTAATATTTGCCACATATTATTAAAAAGATAATCATCAAAACCAGGCATGGGAAATGTTCGAAAAGGTGGGAAAAATCTTTAGAAAAAAAAATCCATAAGATTTCATGGACCAACCAAGTCCTCTTTGCCTAACATACCAATAGCAACAAGATTAGAAAAAAAAAAAAAAAAGGGGCTAGCAAAATCCAAAGGCCATAAGTAAGATGAATGGTTTTAAAGTTATAAATATTATAAAAAATAAATAAATCTTCATTAAAGAAATTAGAATTGAACAGTCAATATGACTTCAGATTGCTAAACAAGTAAAGAATCTAGGAGAAAATCATTATAATATTTTATTTTGTAATTTCATAGAATACTACTACGACTATTACTACAATAATAATAATAATAAACTAACCTTGAGAGGTGTAGCTCATTGATCAGACTATAGATTTACTCTTTAAAGATTAGTAGTTCAAGTCTCACAAACTTTAAAGCCACTAGAGGTTTACATGATCGCTAACTTTAGAGCTCATGAGATTAGTCAAGGTGTGTGTAAGCTGACTCGGATACTCACGTTAATAAAAAATAATAATAAACTTGGGTTTTAACAAAAAATGATCTGTGCTTATCATAAAGTAGGATATTGGCATATAAAATAAAATAATGGCGTGTTCAAATATAAGGATATCCACGTACTCCCTACTATGGGATGATGACCTACCTGACACTCCCTTCGTTTTTGCATTTAAATTAAAAAACAAAGTTTTTTTTGGTGGGATCCACCATACTTACGATTGTGCCTCAAGTTTAACAAAAGCGAAAAATTGATGCTTCATTACCCGCGTTCCACACCGTCTCTGTGTTCACTTTACAAAAGTACAGTACAAAGTGAATTAAAAATTTAATTCACTTTGCACAGTTCGGCTGAATCCATTGTTCATGGGCGAACCGGCCCAACCTGAACCTAAATATATTGGACTAGGTCCGACCCAGTAAAAAAACCATTTTTTTAATTTTTAATTGTGTTTTATTTGAAAAACTAGTGTTTGACATTATTCAATGACACTACATAAATTAGAAGAAGATCGTATGATGACGTAGCATTTACAGAATTTGATCGTAATCCCAATTTTGTTCCTGATGATATTTTACCTGATTTTATTGCACACTCAAAAAAACATGGAAACTGTAGTCCTTGTAGGATGAATTTATATAAAGTATTATTTATTTCATGATGTAATAGCAATAGTTAAATCTACAATATTTAAATTAAAAACCATCAATATTAATATATATCTTTTTAAATTATTTTATAACCTTAATTTGAAAAACATTCTTAACCAAACACATTAAACTACTTTTTGTTCAACCTCAATTTCAACCACAGTTTTAATCAAACATATATAAATATCAAATTAACCTCAACCAAAAGTGTTTTTTATAAAACAACTTTTTTCAAACCACAACAACAAAAGTTATCACACTACCAAACACACGTACCTGTGGTCATCGAAATGCTGCAAGCTGGGTTAAATTAGAAATTTAATAATTAAGTTAAATCTTGATTAATTTATAATAAAATAAAAAATAAAGCACCAATAACAACAATAAATAATTTTTTTTAAAAAAATTCCCTAGGCAAAATTGGGTTAAAACACGAGACTTGTGACCTAATATATGAGATTCGATTAAAACGGTCCAATTTTTCAAACTCGTGACCCAAAAAGTTAACAAAATCCATATTAATAAAATGTTAAAGGATGAAATCGAAAAAAATCCAATAAAAAAGGGTGAAAAACAAAACAGATAGCAATCAAAAGAATAAAGATAAAATATGACATAAAATAAAATTAACTAAAATATTAAAGGATGCAATTAAAAAAATTATTCAATTAAAAAATAATATAAAATATTAAGCAATGCAATTGAAAAGATAACTCAATTAAGATAATAAATCAAAAAACAGAAATCAAAATAATAGGAACCAAATCTGAAAGCTGAAAAAAAAGAAAGATTAAATTGAAAGAAAATCTCAATTGTATGGATAATCTAAAATAAAAAAAATAGCAATAAAAATAAATAGATTAAATCCAAAAAAAAAATAAATTGAAAGGTTGCTTTGATAATGTGTAGGGGTTGGCTTTAAAACCGAGGAAGAGAAAGGAAAGAATGAAGAAAAAAAAGCCACCGGCACAAAACCCGACATATTTTTGCCACACCCATTGCATAGGAATAGAGGCAATGTTATGGTGATTATAGCATCTTCGTGGAGGTCAAAGTTTGGTTGTCGAATAGCGTCGTACATGTCGTCCAAAAACCATATAAGAACCCATATGCACAACTGCTTTTTTTAGATTAAACAATATTTTATTTATAAAAAATACTAAACTACCCCTAGCCATACTCAATAACTTCATAAAAAAAAATCAAAATGAAAAGATAAAAACACCTCTTGACCCAAAGCAAAGACAAATCTCATCCAAGAGCTTTGTGGTAATTTTACTGTGCAAGTAAAATGAAAAACTCATAACTAAATTTGCCCACTAGTGCATATTGTTTTTTCTCCAAAGGTATATTAGTCATTTGACTACTCAATAAACAATAAAAATACTATTATACCCCTGCTTCAAAGGTCATTTGTGTTGTGTTAACATGGGCAAAATTGTCATTTTATTGTTCCAATCCACAGTACCAATGAATCTATAGTTAGAGGAAAACAATCACTCCTTTTAGTTTCTTTTAATTTGAATTTTAAATGGAATTTAATTTATAAGAAATAGAAAATAAACAAATTAGATAAGAGATTCTCTAATTTGCTAAAATAGTTTCTTTTAGAATTAATAATATTTCAAAATACAAGTCTTTCTTTCCTTCTAAAAATCCCATATAAGGAGGATACATTTGCTTTTGCTTTTGATAATGATGATGATGGACAAGCTTGTTGCTATTGTAATTCATTAGGTATCGTAATCTGAATTATCCCTTTTATTTTCAATTAGTTTTAAACTCAGTCTAGAAAATTATCTTTTTCAGCATTGTGAGTTGTTTAATAATTTGTTTAGTTATGGCAAAGGTACCTAGATTATGTGAACTGATGAGTCAATATTTTTTGTTATAGATTTTTATAAATATAAAAAAATCTTAAAAACAAAATAGGTTTGATAAAAATACGGGACCCAAAAGACTTGGACTTGGTAGTAAGGTAAGTCTAAGGTAACGTGGGTCTGACAAACATATCAAACCCAAAGAACTTGGGCTCAGAAGTCGACCAAGCTCAAGGTAGCGTGGGCCTAGAAAACATATCAAGTTCTAAGGCTAAATGTTTGATCCAGGACGATCCCCTAAATTAAAAGTATTGAATGCATGATAAATTATCATGCCTCTTCAGCTAGAATAATTATGTGAGTCATTTATATCTGATGTAATGATTTCCCTATACTCACAAATGTACATAAGATCTCTTAAGGAACCTACCATACTTACTATCTTATTGATGATATTTAAAGGATATTTGTCCCTTGTTAATGTCATCAAAAGTAAAGAACTTTTTAGTCATTCTCTTCTCTGAAAACAACAAGGTTCAGAGGATATAAATACCTCCTGAACCAACCAAGTAAGGGTTAATAACTTTTTACGTCTTAAGATAAATTTACATAGATTTCAGAGTATTAACTATCTTAAAATTTAAGAACAAACATTTTTGTTCCTTGCATTTAAAGCTCTTTTAAGCCATTTATTGCTTTTCCCATAAATAAACTGACTTTATAATCGGAAGGTCTTTAAATCCTCCTGATTAGGATTCTTTTACAAATACTCAAGTTTTTACCATAAGCCTGGAATTCCTTGATGTAAAGAGAAGAAATTCAAGTATCTGAACACATTGATTAACCATATCTTAAATTCTAAATAGCATATTATTTATATACCTTAGATTTTGGGATATCATCAATGACGCCATCTATAAGGAAACTTATAGAAGGTCATAAATAACTCTATTGTTTTACTGTTTTCTATAATTACCATCATTAATGGTAAATAATCAGGACACTTCTAGAATAAGACGAGTTACTGATCTGCTTGCCACAACCAATACTATAGCCTTCACATAGCCAATCCTTTAACAACTTATGGAACAAATACAACTCCTCATCCAGGTAGTAGTAAGAAATCAACAAACGAGAGAAAATTCATCTTAACAAATCTTAGTCCCTCCTCGGTAAGCTGTCGCATCTCTCCACTCACCTCAATAACAGCAAGCCTCACCTAATGTTCGTAGATGGTTATATTATCCAAAAGAATGTTGACAAAATAATCCAATAGAGGGTCTTCAACCTCAGGAGTCATTGATTCATTCCAAGAAGCATACGCGCCCCCATGATGTTTTGGCACAAATATGTTTTTCTAGGCTTCTATCTTGTCAACATAAGAAAAAGGTTGTCCGTGTATTACGACATCCTACGTTAGAGACTTCAAGTTTCCCTAAAATAAGCGTAGGAGTGAAAAATAGCTAAAATAAGGATTCATCAAAGAGAATGTTTATACTCTTCATTAGATCAAATATTCTCCTTTATTCAAACATGTGTTGAAAACCCGCATACCTAAAGACTATATTTCCACTAAAATAACCATGGATAACTAAAATGAGCTCACAAATACTGGGAAACATGTACAAATATGCACAATAGTTTGTAGTTAGTCATTCAAGACAATCATGCCATGTGCAAGATCCTTTTACGACCTTCAGAGGTTCAGTAAAAGCATGATAAAACAATAGAAGGCTGATGAATGAGATAAAGTGTGATTTTTTCTTAATCTGAAAAAAAATTGAATAACTAGTTTTAAGAACGAAACATGTGTAGATTTTACCACCCGGTGTAAACAACCATGCTAAAACACAAACTTGTGTAAGAAATTGATTTTAATAATAATTTTGTTGTTCGATTTAGAAAAAATCAAAGGTTATTCAATGTTTGTTAGAGAAAGAGAGTCAAAGAGAATGAAATGATTTATCATTTGATCTATCTAATTATTATAATACCTTTTACATATATATATATATATATATATGATTTATCATTTGATATAATTATTATAATACCTTTTATATGTATATATATAATACCTTTTATATATATATATATATAAATAAAAGGTATTATAATAATTAGATAGATCAAATGATAAATCATTTCACCCTCTTTTATATATATAAGGTATTATTGTTACTTTATTATATTTAAAATTTGTTTTTAAACTAATTTTTAAATTATAATTTTTTAAAATTTCATAAATAAGTGAAATATCAATATAAATACATGGATAATATTTAATTTTATATCAAACTATATTTTTTAAAATCTTTTAATTTTTTTAATTTTAAATTATTTTTTAAATATTTTTAGATAGGTTTAATATTCAATGTAATGTAAAAAATAATTTGTAAAAAATAAAAAAAATTTAATATATTTTTAATTAAAATATATATATATATATATCGTCTTCGACATCCAACCTCTTAACAGTAGTACATTAACCTCCAAAACATCCAAAGCCAAGAAGAACATAAGCAGGCAAAAGATGAGTGTCTGTCTCTTCAATTCCCCGCCTACACTCTCTTTACCAACGCCAGCGAAGAGAACGCTAACTAGTATCCTCGACACCAGCAACAATTGGACCAGGAAAACCTTACTAGGTGGTGCCATAACTGGAGCACTCTCAATCAATTTATTACTTTCCTCTCCATCTTTACTTGCTTTAGAATCTCCATCGTCATCACTCCTACAATCACAATCAACAGAATATCGTTGCCGTGAAGAAGAAACCCAACAAGACTTTAAAGTAGAGAGCGAAGCTCCTCAAGTGGTGACTAATGAAGGAATTGTGGAAGAAGCTTGGGAGATTGTCAATGATAGCTTTCTTGATAGTGGGCGACGTCGATGGACTCCTCAATCTTGGCAGGTATACGTACATACATGGCATACAAAAGCTGCCTTCTTTTTAACTTAATCCTCTTTTATGTTGATTGATATTGTAGCAAAAGAGGGAAGATATTTTAAGTGGATCGATTCAATCGAGAGCAAAAGCCCATGATATAATTAGAAGGATGTTGGCTAGTTTAGGTGATCCTTACACGCGGTTTCTTTCACCTGCTGAGGTACTTAATTTTGCTGCTGCTGCTGCTTCTTTTTTTAAAAAATAGTTTTGCTGTATCTTATGATTAGAAATGTTTTTTTTTTCTCCCATGCAATATTCAGTTTTCGAAGATGGGGAGGTATGACGTCTCTGGTATTGGAATAAACCTTAGGGAAATTCCTGATGAAAATGGAGAGGTCAAACTGAAAGTTCTTGGATTATTACTTGATGGGCCTGCGTATTCTGCTGGTGTAAGACAGGTAGTTATGAGTTTAAGACTGTTAACCCAACGTGTTAATACCTTTCTTGTTTGGTAGCTTTGTCATCCAAGTGATTATTGGTGCTTGTTGTTATATTGCTATATTTATATTTGATGGAATTCTCTATGTTGATTAGTGATGAGAATTCGCTTCCTTTCATAGCACATTATTTATGTAGGAGTTTCTTATCGAGATGTGAATATATTCGGTTCATATCATTTGTTTACTAGATATCATGAGTGCGATATGGTTTTTAATTGAAGTGTAGAATGAGATTACTATCGTTTTCAAAATAGGAAATGCTGTTTCTAGTTGCATATATGTATGGATAACAAAGAAGTGATCTCACCAACTCCTCCTTTGGAGAGAAGACTATTCTTTCCCTTCTCATTCTGCCATTTTAAGTGCAAATGAGGGCAGCCATAATGGTGTGTTTTTCTCTGCAAAAGGTGTTTTTATCTCTCTTGTAAATATCAACATTTTGCCCAGCTTCTGAGAAATGAGACTTCAAAATCATACAAATTTTAGTACTGAATCTCATGGTCATTAGCTTCTGAAGACGTAAATGCTACTCGGTTCTAGTGTATTTTTTAACCCTCCAATCATTGAGTCCCATGCCTGCATTTCCTCCCCTAGAATAAATTCATTATTGTACCTGAAGCTTTGATTAGAACATTCTACTAATTAGTTGCGCCTATTGTTTCATTGATTTATCTATTTGGTACTGGGTTGAATAAGGCAGACATTCCTATTTGGTAGCTGTATTGTCTTTTCATCATAACTAGTGTACGGGGTGAGTTACCTTATGTTCTATCTTCTTTTGGCAGGGTGATGAATTATTATCTGTTAATGGAGAGGATGTCAAAGGGAAATCAGCATTTGAAGTATCATCATTGTTACAGGGCCCAAATGAAACATTTGTGACAATCAAGGTTTATAAAATTGGTTTCAGATGTACAGTATTGCTATATTAGCTTTTGGGTTTTTATCTTTCGATTGATTGTTCTAATACATACTGCTGTATTATAGGTGAAGCATGGAAATTGTGGACCTGTTCACTCTATAGAGGTCCAGAGACAACTTGTTGCTCGAACTCCAGTCTTTTATCGTCTAGAACAAATTGAAAACAGCACCGCTTCTGTTGGGTACATACGCTTGAGAGAATTCAATGCATTGGCTAGAAAAGATTTGGTAATTGGTAAATGTTTGTCTAGTTTAACTTAGTCATTGCAATTTTATTGTAGCTAGTAGCAACCAAAACATACTTTTATGACATACCTTTAATAAATGCAATATTATCTACTTCAGGTTTATTCTACTCCCTAAAAATTGGCGTCAAATTAAAGCGTTTGATTTTGTGTTTTTCCTTATTTCTCATGCTGCCTTTTTCATTTTTTTTTAAATAGAAGAATGAAATGATTGAAAGAAACTACATGCAAACTCAAACCAGAACCAGTGATACTATGGAAGCCCAATTAGATTACCATAACACCCTGCCCCCAATTCTGATATTCAACTATGCTTTTGCAAAGCTCACAAATGTATTTTAAACTCTTAGCAGGGTTTGTCGCTCTAGGCTCATGTTATGTAGTTTTAGCTGGCCTGATGGTTAATGATGATTGTGCAGCAATGAAGCGACTTCAAGACAGGGGTGCCTCATATTTCATTCTGGATCTGAGAGATAATCTTGGTGGATTAGTACAGGTTCTTATCCATTTTCCTCCATTGTTAAAATCCAGTCCCATATTTAGCTCGGATGATCTACTTATTCCCACTATGTGTATATGCAAGTGTTGATTTATTTTACTTTACCAAGTGAAAGAGCTTAAGCAAATGTTGAAAGAAGATTTGGAAATGGAAATAAAGTGAATAAACCATTCTCACACATGTGGACATCTTTTTGTTGGTCATTGCTATAATGCCTTTCTGGAGAAACTTAAAAAGAGAAGGAAATTTTTTCGAAATAGCTGCTATATGCCTCACAAATATTTTTGATGAACTAGAAGTTGCTTGGAGATAAGACAGAGAACATGGATATCGGTGGTCTTCTTGTGGGCATAAATGTGTGTAGGATAAATCTGGAGAATTTATAAGAGTGGAATGAATGAATGTTCCTCAAAGGAAAAGATTAAAATAGAGGGCCTACCCTTTCCATCCTCTCTTGACAATCAAGCACAAGACATTGCTAGGATTGAAAATTCAACTGTGGTGATGAGGGAAGAATCAGCATTTACTCTGATTATACTAATCCCTCATCCAGTAAGACTGATGGGAACTGATCTGATTCATCCTGGCTTGCCTGGGTGATTGTTTTCTAGTTACAAACTTCCTTCCAACACTATTGGCCACTAACCTGCAAAGAAATTGCAGGCTGTTGATTTTACCTTTTTCACCCTTTTGCCTTTTCCATCTCTCCCACTCTTGGCTGCCTAAAGGTTCATCTGAGATTAAAAAAAATTAAAAATTAAAATCTGGAAAGAGATTTGTCTATAACAATGATGAATTCTTGGCCATCATTTTGTCCCACTTTCAGGTAACCTTGCCATATTGTGTTCATCTGATCTTTAGACATCATACTGTAATGCTCTTCTGCTAACTCTTGACACTAGTAAGGAAACAATCTTATTGAGAAATAAAACTGAGGGATTATCATCCCTCATTGCATTAACAATCCTCCAAAAATTTAAGCAGTTGTGAAACTAATCAAGAATCAATTTGTCTTTGACATAGTCCCCTGTCTGCTTGTTTTGATTTCTTGCTCAAACAATTACATTCCTGGCACCCACCTAGTAAATATTTGATCCTTTACTTTTGCCTTCTTTTTCCAACATAAAAGAAGCCTCAGATCTGTTCATGATGTGCATCAAAATGTGTCAGAAGGTGTTTTCAATAACTTAAAATAAAGAATGTTAGTCCAATTGTACAGCTTTTCATGGCAATATTCATGCATTCACATCACGAACTTCACTGGCTATGGTTCCCAAGAGAATGGTCAGCAATATGAGCTTACTGAAACTGATAGAAGGGATAAAAACAATAAAGAAATTGTTCTGTCACTTCTGCAAGTTCATTGGAGGGATTAATATGAATAAGCTCTTGAATTTGTGCTTATAAGCAGACAAGTATATGCAAATGAATATCTTTTTCTGTTTTATGAAATAAAACCTCAGTTTTATTTGTTTATCAGAATAAAATAGCATGGATCTACTTCAGTGAGATGATTGTGGATTAGTAGTGAAATAAATGAAACCCCCTCCCCCCCCCCTACATTCTAAGTTTTGTTTGTTATGATGAATGTGTGCAAATATGCCAATTGATTTTTTTTTTTACTTATTTCAGGCTGGAATTGAAATTTCGAAGCTCTTTCTGAATGAAGGGGAGAAGGTACATGTTGAAGATTTGAACTTCAAAGAACCTTTTCCTGTTTGTTTTTGTTTTATGCAATTGATATCTGAAAATTTTTTGCATGACTTTCATTTCTCATCAACTTTAAAAAAGTTAGCAATCTCTCATTAGGTTATGTGGGTAATGGGATTGGGAACAGTATGGCGTGGATACTACAAGGCCAAAATGCACCTTTGCCTATAAAATGTTGAAAACTGTACTGAACATTGAAAGGTAGCTATTGGACATGGTATGTACCATTAAATCTGAAGTTTGAAGCTTCATGATTGAGATAAAATGTAATGAGGTCTGAAGTGTCAATTTATTTTGACTGATTTTGACATTTGTCTTGGATAGTGAAAAAGAGGAAAGTGGAGGAGGGTGTTGGGACTTAGAGCTGTTGATAGTTGACGAGGCAGTATTTACATGGAGCTCTCTTTTTAACAACTTCTGTATGTGAATTTGCAACTTAGATTCAAGTATTTGCTGTTTGACTGTTATTACGATATCATCCTTGTGATGTTTGATTATTTGGAAGTCTCATCTGAAAGGAAAGGGTATTGGTGCATAACATTTTTGAAGTTGACAATTATGGTTAATACTTATTGAGGATGAAATTTGAGGATTGATCAAGAACTGATTGTGGGACATCCCTAAATATTTGGATAGTGAGATGTTTGATTAGGAATAAAGGTTGGGATGAGGACATAAGAGTTCCTGATAAGGATTATGAAGGCATTTGATATAGGAGTTCCTGATAAGGATTATGAAGGCATTGGGTTTCAGAAATAAAAGTTTAGGTTAAACTATCAAGTACAGGGGGCTGTCCTGTGATCTGGCTTTGGAGCTGGAACATGCATATGATATTATCAACAACAAGAAGAAAGAAAAATAGAATTAGAGGAGAGTAAAGGAATCTGTGACTATATAAGAAGAAAGAAACTAGGGTTGCATGGATCAAAACATGCTTTCATTCTAGAAATTCTCAATATGCTTATATAACAATTTCATCGTAAGAAATACTATATTCTTATGCAAATTCCAAAATTCTAAAACATTAAAGGCTGGCCTAATTAAATAACTACTCATAGCCATTGATTAAAACTCTGATTGAAGAAGCCAAAGAGACTATACTACTAAACTTGTTCACTGCAAACAGTACAGTTCTGAAAAATAAAACCTATATATATATATATATATTAAGTAGGGAAATAGGGTAATGGATGGAATTGAACTTTGAATTTTGATCTAAAAGTCCTGAAAGCAAGAATTAATCTGGTGTTTTATCTTGATGTATTAACAGGTTATTTATACTGTCGGAAGGGATCCACAATACCAAAACACTATTGTAGCAGACAGCGCACCATTGGTCAAAGCTCCTGTTATTGTAAGCTTCTTTTCTGATATATTATTAGCACTATGGTGAATGTATAGGTTTTCGTTAATATCCAAGTCTTAGGTTTTTTCACTATCAAAGTTGATGGCTCTGAACATGCAACATGGGTATTTATTATTTGGGTGATTTTGTTGCCTATGCAACATGGGCATGGACAATGGTGATACTTTTCAGCATTAATAGCAGCTACCAGGACCAGAGACTTGGGGCTTGAGCTTCTCAAATTCTGCTAGATTTGATTGCCCTTTCAAATATATTTCTTCCAGACATTCTGTCATCCACTGCTCAGAGCATTGTTTCTTTAGGATCTTATATGCATTTTTTCCCTCTACAAATCTTGACACATTGCCATGCAGGTTTTGGTGAACAACAAAACTGCTAGTGCGAGTGAAATTGTGAGTTCCTTGTTTCATCAAATATGTGTGTTTATTTGGCTTTTAGCTTGGGGTGCTAATCAAGCTTCATGTTTCAGGTTGCCTCTGCACTTCATGATAACTGTAGAGCTGTGCTTGTGGGAGAAAGGACTTTTGGCAAGGTTAGCTAGCTTATTGTGCCAATGATGTATTTTGTTTATGCTGTTTCCATGTTTATTTCAATCAGGCTATGTGTGTGTTGTTATCTTGTAGATGAAGACCCCTCTTTCTATGTCAGGCGTAGGAAGTTGATTTCTTTTTTCGGTCCTGCTTGAGTTAATCGAACATCCAATCATTCCTGCATCAATAAGAATAGCTGATTTTGATTGTTTAGTGATCCAATTTGTTGAGTTTGATAATTACGGGTTCCAACAATTCAAGTAAGAATAGGGTGATTAGTGCTGGAACCTGTTAATATTCTGTTGCTATGGCAAATATATTTTCAGGGTTTGATTCAATCAGTTTTTGAACTTCATGATGGGTCCGGAGTGGTTGTCACTGTTGGGAAGTATGTCACACCAAATCACACGGACATAAATGGTAATGGAATAGAGCCAGACTATCAAAACTTTCCAGGTACTCATCATTGTTTGGGTAGTAAAATGGTGATTTCTCTCAATAATCTGAACAAAACTCCATATGCAGGTTGGAGTGATGTTAAAAAACACCTGTCAGAATGCAATATCAATCAGCAAGGGTAAAATTGAGGTCCCCATCAATATTCTTTCCAGAAAATTGTGCATATTGATTCCATAATCAGCTGCTCAATGATTCTTGTGCTTTGCTAGCTGACTAAGCACCTACCTTCGTGAGTCAAAAAAACGTAAGTTGACTAAAGGCATTGCTTCTGCATTCTTCCCTTGCATCATACAGAGGGATTTTTATTAAGAGCTACACCAGTGCTGTCTTTCGAAATGACAGGAACTACCACCATGAAGCGATATATATATATATATATATATATATATATATATATATATATATATATATTTTAAAAACCTGGGATTGGGGTGGGAATTGGGTAGGTAAGAGTTTGGTCGTAGCCTGAGTTTTTCCTTCTAAGATG
>Ga0325410_1004884_pt1 | contig 14929 bp, 14 predicted proteins | sample PopdelMetagenome_16_FD_206182 | JGI IMG/M metagenome (GOLD analysis project Ga0325410, IMG submission 206182) | Populus deltoides microbial communities from Bellville, Georgia, United States - Xylem-PdIQD-R3 | ecosystem: Host-associated > Plants > Phyllosphere > Stem > Wood/Secondary xylem... | reverse complement strand
TTTTTTGAAATAAGACAATACTCTACCATGGCTTGGCAGCTCCTCCTTCCTGGGACTTGAGGGCCAAGGAGCCATATGTCCTTCTCAAGACGGGTCAATTTCCTCGCATATCATTACATTAACTGAAGGGCCCAACATTCTCATGGTATGGCTCTGCCCTTTTCCGAGATAATTTTACCTTCTTTCGCTTTTGCATGTGGCTTTAATTTCCCCTTTTTCACCTTTTCCACAACTGTACATGTAGCAATTTTAATTATATTAATTTGTGTTTTAGTTGTATAAGTACGGTATTTAGATAGTTTTGTTATTTCTTTTATCCGTGAAAAATGAGTTTATAGTACCAATTAAATTAAATTTACTTATTAATTGAACTTGGGAAATATTACCTTCTTCTTTTCTACTAATTTCAAGTTAGAAACTAAAATTTTTGACAAAAAGATTTTTTTAAAAAAAGAGGAATAAAAAAGGGGGAGAGAAAAGAAAAGCATTTAAAATGATGGGTGCTGTATTTGGGCCTTGGTAGTAATGGGGGGCCACATAGAAAACGACCAGAAATAATTGAAAGCTGAGCACTTGTTGTTTTTCTGCTACAGAATGGTGGTGTGCTGAAAGCTGATATTTATTCATCAAAGACTGTGTATTATTATTATTATTATTATTATTTATTATATAATATATGTGTGTGTATATCTATCCATCCATCCATCCATCCATCTATCTATAAGGTGGTCCTTTAAGGGGGTCCACGTGGCACGGCCGGCAAGGGGTGGCCATGGCCACGTGGTAGAAGTGGTCCAAATAGATCAACAGTTGTTTGAAACGTGACACGTGTTCTTAAAGGAAAGGTGACAGGCTGTTGACCAAGAAGGCATGGAATGGAAGAGGGTTTCAAGTGTGAATTCATTATTATTTGATCAAAACTTGGCAAGTGAATTTACTTCCAGAAACAGCGAGATTGTAAGAGGGTCACCTAAAATATTTGAGTTTTTTTTTTAGTAAAATTATATTATTTTAAAATAAATTCTCATCTTTATAGTAATTCTTTTTGGTAGTAAGACAATTTTTATTTTCTTAATAATAAAATACTAATCTAATCCCTAATTGTCAACTGCAGCATTATATTTGTTGGGCTTAGAGAGGTCGCCGGAAAGAAAAAAAGAGTGTTGATGTTTTTGGCTTTTGCAGCGAGGCAAGGTGGGGCTGCGACTGCATCCTACTACTACACAAGTGATCATCAAAAGTGCTTTCGGATATAAAAGTGGCAATTTCAGCTTACAGCTTTTTAACAGTAAATTTCATGACATTTCTCAATCATTATATACGGTCAAGATCCAACGTGAGAACTTTTACATGGAAATTCTTGAATTTATAAGGGTTATGAAGACTAAAACCCAACTAATATTTTATTATTTGTTGAACTTCAGACAAAAAAAAAAAAAAGACTCAAATATCGTCAATGTCCACTCTTTAATTTATTCATAGAACTGATTAGGCTAAAAGTCTATTGACGAAACCCCTTTTATTTGCCAAGTCATCCAGTTCCTCTTTTTTTTTTTTTTTTCTTTAAGAATTCAAGGCTGCAAAGGCTTAGGATATCCACAATCGATGCAACTTGGTGGTTTAAAATTTGATGTGGTCCATACGCACATTTCTGGCATGAACAAATAAAACTTTCAATAGTATTGTGTAAGAAGAAAAGAGAGTGCTGGCGTACGTTATCAAGAACTACAACAATTTAGCTGCGGATAAGCGTAGAAATAGAGTGATTCAGATTGAACATGCAAGACATGGCCTAGGTTGTTTTCATTAGCTACTGTCTTCTTCTTCTTCTTCTTCTTCTTCTTCCCTCTAAGTGAACTAAGGATAATAGTGATACCAAAAAATGCTCAATAATAGAACTAATCGAATGCAATTTACTAATGTTCTAGAGTATAAGGTTGGTATAAATATACAACACAATACGATCAAAATATTGATGGAATTCCTTTCATCAACAACTTCCCAACAAAAAAATAATTTGAAGCATTATCATCATTATCAATTACCATGTCCACAATATTTTCAAGTTCAACATACAACATAACCTATATAAACATCTTGTAGCGACCCATAAAAAAACTCCTAAATTTTATGTATTTTCATGCTATAAAGTGACATGATTTTTTTAAAAAAAAAACTATCATAAAAGTTAATGAGCATTAATAAAAAAGGATGTAATTAAGAATTTTCTAAAACATTTGCGAACAAATTGATTCTATTATACATTTGAGATCCAATTAAGAATGAGTATATAGATTAGGTTCTCAATTGAGATTACTTATAATATTTTTATTTTCACTATTTTATTTGTTTTCTAATTTTTATGAACCAACTTTAAAGCTATCTCATTCCAATATATTGTATATATGTCTTGCATGAATTATAACATTAGGAGATTTACATAAGGTTCATTCCTCCTAAATCTAATTGTAATATAATATCATTAGCTATATTACTCATTTACTTCTAATATTTTTTTTTTTTGCATTTGTGATTGGGAGATTAAATTTATAATCTCTCTTTTAATAAGGGTTCTTTCTATCTTTTTGACAACCTATCATTTTTTCTTTTATCTCTCTCAATCAAGTATTCACAAGATTACTGAGTTAATTGCACACATAAATATGCCCATACAAATAAATATAAGTAGCAACTGAATAGTATTAAGAATAAACCTAACACCCACACAAATTAAAAGAGATATGATGAAAATGATTTCCTATACTTCAGCTATATGATCTATCATGTATGTGATTTTATGTACATGATTAGATGTATTTTATACTTTAAGCATAATGAGTACATACCAATCTAATCTAGGTGAGATTCACTAGAAGATGCTTAAAAATATTATTAAGTACTTAAGAATAACTAAAAATGTATTTCTAGTCTTTGGAGGAAATGAATTAGAAGTTCATGGTTTTTTAGATGCTAGTTTTCAATTAGATATTGATTATAGAAAATCTTAGTTATGATATTTTGTTACTCTATGTCATAATCCATTTTTTGGGTTATTTAACAAGTTCAATTTTTTTTCAAAATAAAAAAATAAAATAAAGGCTGTCGACGTGGAGAGAGCAGGTAGAGGAGGATTTCAAACATATAGAAAAATCAAGCTGTAATTTTGGATGAAATTTGAAGCCTAATTGTACCCCATTATACTCAAGATTGAAGAAACAATGCAAATTCAAGGTCAAATTAAATGACTATTGGATGAATCTGCATAAAAATTAAGTCTAAAGATATAATTAAATTTTTAATAGGCTAATTTGATTTAATCATGGGCCAAATTAAAGTTTAATCATGTTCAAGAATTAATTTAGGTCCAATTAAAGGATTTAATTAGGGGCAAGAACTTAATTATATTTTAAAAGGGTCAAATTAATTTTATTAGAGGCTTAATTGGTAAAAACTTAAGTTTGGGAGCCCAACTTGGGCTTAAATGAGAAGATTGAAATTTTAAGAGACCAAATTTAATTTATACCAAATCCATTAATTGAAATCAGAGGCAAAATCACAAAAAAATTAAAGTTTTGGGGTTAATTGTAAAAATTCACAGCTAAGAACCAATCTGCAAAAGATGTCAAACTATATTGACCCAATTGATTGAAATCATAGGTGAAATTGAATAAAATTGAAAGCTTAATGGTCAATTAGGAGCTAAATTGAAGAAATACAAGACCAAGGATAAAAATAGAAAAGGCGCCGAAATCTGGAGCTAAAATTGAAGCTGTCTATGGACTAAATTGCATAAAATTTAAAGATTGAAACCAATCAGGAGTGTAAATAAGATAAATCAGAAATCAAAGGACCAAAATGAACATTACCAAAACAATATCGTTTGGGTTATTGTTCATCTTCTTAAATTTTCTCTAAAATGACAGCTTATGGAGGCTACTTTGCAGGTGTATTTAATGACATTAATCTCCACTAAATTTGACAACACTAACACCAAAATGATCACCTGATATTTCTCTATATCCTACTATGGTCCATTCAGGCCGATTGACAACATAACGGTTGTGGCGTAGGCCTAAAAAGGACAACTCAGGCAGCTTTTAACTGCCAAATTTGACAGTTCATGATGCCTACTTTGAACTAACAATTAAGATATTTCCTAGCCGAATAAGGGTCAAGATTGGGCACTATTAAAGACAAAACATCCCTCTTCCACCCCGTATAAATAGGGGTGGATTTCATGGCATGAGGAGGAAGAAAATCAAGTCCAAAGTCAATAAAAAATCAACTTCTTCCCCCTATTTCTGCTGTTAGGTGATAGTTCTCTATTTTCTCTCTATCTCCACCACCACCACCACCACCTCTTACATCTGCCAAAGGCAACCACTAATAGACTAGCTCCTCCCCTAGCACCTTTGTGGTCCAATGATAAAAACCGCCAACACAACCACCACGAGCTTCCCCTCTTCTTTGCAAGTTCTACTTCTTCCTCTTCTAGCTGCAACTAGCACGAGCAACCGACTTCACCACCTTTAGCCACGTCGTGAATAGTAGAGAGTGAACTCTTCACTATTCCTAATCAATTACATTGAAGCAATTGTGCCAACCGACTAAGGAGTTTACACATTTTTACACAATATATACTCTAGACACATGAGTGTGTAAGAAATTCTTGAGGAGAATTGATCCCTAAAGAGTTAGAAAGCTTGCAAACTCCTAGGGGAGTTCCTATGTGAACTGTTAGCAATAAGATATTCTAGTTAAGCTACTACGGTAGGAGATATAACATTGTTCATTATCTCAACAAGTAAGGTAGTATAAACATAAAAGGTTTGTGGTAAGAGATACTCCCTTTGTAATTTTTCAAACTAGTGAAAAATTGTTTATCTTGTGTTTGGCTACTTTAGAGGGTTTTTTTATATGTTGAAGAGTTCTTCAAAAGGTTTTTTTCTTTGTAACCAAATATCTTGTACATCTAAGTTTTATGTATTTTATATTAATTGGGTTACTGATCAATGTTTGCAAATTGTTATCAGATCATTTGTTAATGGATAGTAAACAGGAAAAACAATTTTGAAGTGGTATCATAACATGTTGACTCTATAGGTGTGAGATATATTTTTTTCTAATTGAAAATGTCAACATTCACCACCATAATTCAATGGTGAGAACTATGCCTACTAGAAGGTTAGAATGAAAGCCTTTCTCAAATCACCTGATGAGAATGTATGGCACTTAGTAGAGCAAGGGTGGATCAAACCTAATACTCCTTTTGCTGAATAGACCAAAGATGATGTTGCTAATTGTAAATGGAATAACAAAAACTTGAATGGTATATTTATGGTAGTTTCTCCTGATGAGTTTAAAAGAATCTCTATGTATGAAACAACCAATGAAGTTTAGGATATTCTTAAAGTTACTCATGAGAGAACTAAAACAGTGAAAAATTCTAAATTCTAAATGTTAACCTCAAATTTTAAGGAAATTAGAATGTTGGAAGATGAGTCTTTTTATGAGTTTTATGCTAAACTTAATGACATTGTGAATTTCATATTCAATCTAGGAGTTAAAGTGGATGATGCAGGAATTGTAAGAAAGATCCTATGATCCTTACCTAAAAGGTTTCGGCTAAAAGTAACAGCTATTAAAGAAAGCAAGGATCTTGATACTATACATGTTGAATTTACATTGCCTAAGCAAAGGAAAGGTAAGCCCATTTCACTTAAATCTTCTAAGGAAAAATATGACTTCTCTTCTTATGATGATCTTAATAATAAAGATATAGCTCTCATAGTTAAGAAATTTTAAAAATTCATGTTTAAGAAAAGTAATATTGATAAAGGCAAAAAGGTCAATGATTTTGTCAAAATAAATGAATCAGAAAGATTTAAGTGTTTTGAATGTTCAAAATATAGTCATTTAAGAAATGAATGTCCTAATTTCAAAAGAAATAAAGGAAAAGCTCTTAATGTTACCTTAAGTGATGAATCTTAAAATTTTAACTCATCTGATAATGAATTTTCTTTTGTTGCTCTTTCTGATCCTGTTAATAGATCTACTAACATGATAGAAACTGTTGAGAAATCATATGGTTCTAACACAAATCAAACTGTTAATAATTTTAGTGATTTAAATATTACTTATGTTGTTGATGATCATGAACTAATCTTGCAGGAAGCTTATGATGATTTGTGTGAAAAGTTGTGAAAGTCAAGAAATTGAACAAGAAATTATTTAATAAACTAAAATATATGAAGAATAAGAAGAAAAATCTAGCAAAAGCTCTAAAACAATTAAAAGTAGAGATATCTAGATCTCTCACGAAAATCAAAGCACTTGAGAATGAGCTGATTATATGAAAACAATCACAAAAATTGTCAACAACATAAAAACTTGATGAATTGTTGAAAGCTCAAAGGGTAACTACTGATCATACATGATTATGATACATGACACATGAGAATTCCATTAATAATATGTTTGTACCCTCCTCCTCCATAGGAATTATCTTTGTAAAAAGTGAGGGACCTTTCATGCTTGAAAAAAAATCAAATAACATAAAAAAAATATAAGTTGAAAGATAAGTTTATTACTACCTATAAAGATTATGGAATTAAGGCACATCTAAAAAAAATTGTTTTGATCTAGGAAACAGATTTGAGAGTAAAATCAAAATCTAGGCAAGACTGGATGATCTTGATCTTTGAAATCAACACCTTGGTCATATTGATTTTAGAGATTTTTAAAAAAGAATTAAAAAGGAAGTTGTATGAGGACTACCAAATCTGCAAACAGTCAGGACAATGGTGTGTGGAGCATGTCAGAAAGGAAAACAAATTAAAGTTCAACACAAAAAGATTGCTAACATTTTGACATTAAAACCATTTGAATTATTGCATATTTATCTAATGGGTACAACTCAAACAGAGAGTCTTGGTGGAAAGAAGTATTTCATGATCATTGTAGATGATTGTATATTTAAGATATATTTGAGCTATACTATTAAAAGATAAATTTGAATCTTTTAACGTTGTAAGGAAATTGATTAGGACAATTATAGACATAAAAAGATCTTTATATCTCTAGAATTTATAGTGATCATAAGAAATAATTTGAGAATACTAACTTTTTATATTTTTATGAAGAACAGGGTTTACATATAAAATGCTCTACTCCAATCACTCCTCAACAAAATAGTGTAGTTAAGAGGAAGAATAAAGATTTATAAGAAATGGCTCGGACAATACTGAATGGTAAGTGACACGACCAAAATATTGATGTCTTTTCCCAAGTGTACTAGTGTTGAAGCAATAAATAACTCGGCAAGACCGTGGTCAAACTACAGGGAGGTTAACTGTATAAATTATAAATAATAATAATAATGATGATTTAAAGAGGACTTTGAGATGTAAGATTAATATGAAGATTAAATAATGATAAAAATAATTGTCAATGTTAGAGGATCCACTAATGGTATTTCAAACAAGTATAGTATAAACTCTTTTTATTACTCAACTGGAAATCACACACAAAACAGGTTCCAATCAGATTATAAATTGTTAACATGATTACATTAGTTATCTTATTCGAATAATGCTAATACTTGTAAATGTTGTCAGGTATTCATAATTATAACTTATGTTAACAACAAGTCAAGTTTCTTTCATAGCACAAGTGTCGGTTATACCATACGGTTAGGCTGTAAAAGTGCCAAGTATTTGTTGTACCAAGGGTTATACAATATAAATCTAGATTAACCATTTAACAAGCAAAGTATTAAGAGTGAATAAAATAACAAATACAAAACATGTTAGTATCAAACATTAAGGTCCATGTTGAGTTTATACTATACTTTTTCTTACACCATTAGTGTAACCTTTTCTCCTTGACATAATAAACTTAACTAAAAATAATGAAAGAAAGAAACATAAATAAACAAGATAAGAACATAAATAAGATGTAAGTTAACTAAGTAAAGGAAAGGAAATGAAAAGCATAAACAAGAGATTAATGAAAGCAAAACTTAAACATTACAAAGAAAGAGAGCAAGAACATGATCTTGATCTAAAAATAAAGATGCCTAAATGCATGGTAAATGCCTCCTTTTATAGGCCAAAATTTGGAACTATTGATTTGTTGACTAATTGTTGAATAGGTGGCCACATCTTGACTTAGTGACAATCCTTATCTTCTTGTCTGAACAAAATATCATTGCTAACATCAGAATTTGAATAGATTGTCTCCATGAAAGTTTTTGGAAATTGTCTTAGCTTTCCAATAAAAAAATTTTAGGTGCATTTGGACTTCTAGAACTCGAGATATGGGTTGAACACTGAACAATGTTTGTGCTGCAGGACAAATTCAGACTTCTCTGTTGTTGCTACAATTTGAACTTGAAAATGGCCTTTTTGAATCTTAGACTCCCATGAAAGTTTTAGGCCTATGTCTTAGCTTTCCATCCAGATAGAGCAGACTTAAATTCAAGTTCTACAGCTCCAGTTATGATTCAATAACCGAATGGTGTTCTAGTTTGGACTGAACCAGCATCTCTTTTCTAAGCTTGACCATCTTTTTGTCCTTTCATTTCAGTACTTAAACTCATCAATTAATCCTTTCATTTATGTGATAGGCCTGCATTTAAGGTGAAAATTTACCATAAATTAAAGGTATCTTATATTATTAGACATGTTATTATAAAACATGATCTAGTTAAGGTGTTATTGATACTTTAAGTGTAAAATAATGATATAAAACCTTGATAAAAATACACTTTTAAGTATTAATCAGTAAGAAAGTTGCAATATACTTTTGGGAGGAAGTTGTCAACATAACTACCCATATTTTAAATCATGTTGTATTTAGACCATGTACAAAAATACCCCTTATGGTTAGTGGAATAACAAGAAGCCTACAGTTAAATACTTTAGAGTGTTTGGAAGTTTTTGCTACACCTTGAGAGATCGAGAAAACTTATATAAGTTTGATAATTAGAGTGATGAAGGAATGTTTCTTAGATATTTATCACTCAATAAAGCCTATAGAGTCTATAATCTATGGACTAAAACTGTCATGGAAACAATTAATGTGGTTATTGATAACAATATAAAGGAATATATTAGGAACAATCTTAATAATATGTTTGAAGCAGCATAAAAAACCTTATATGAATAGGATGAACATTATGAGGAAGGAAGTTCTATACACATGTTTGAACAGTCCTAAGAAAAAGAACCTTCCTCAAGGATAAAGCACAAACATCCTAAGAAGAACATAATTGGGAAAATAGATGAAGGTATAAGGTTGAGAAAAAGAATTATTTACCAAGTTTTATATATGTATTATTTGTCATAGGTTAAACCTAAAAAGGTTGAAAAAGCTCTACAAGATGAAAGTTGGATCAATTCCATGTATGAGGAACTAAATTAGTTCAGTAGAAATGATGTATAAAAGAGTTGGTTCCATGTCCTCATAGTCACTATATAATTGGAACCAAGTGGACCTTCAAGAACAAATCAGGTGAGCATAGAACAATTATAAAAAAAATAAAGCAAGACTGTTGGCACAAGGATACTCAAAAGTCGAAGGAATCAATTTCGATGAAACATTTGCACCAGTAGCTCATTTGGAGTTTGTTTGCATATTGCTTGGATTTACTTATCACCAGAACTTCAAACTATACCAAATGGATATGAAGAGTGATTTCCTGAATGAGATTTTACAAGAAGAGGTATATATAGAACAATATAAAGGTTTTACTAATTATTTATTTTCTGATCATGTGTATAAATTAAAGAAAATCCTTAATGGTTTAAAACAAACATCACTAACCTGGTTTGCATGGTTAACAAAATACATGTTAGATAACTATTTTCAAAGAGGTTATGTTATTAAGACACTCTTTATAAGAAAAACAAGTAAGGAAATACTCATTGTTTAGATTTATACTATTGACATTGTGTTATGAGCTGCTCATGATTCACTCTCTCATGGGTTTGTTAATGAGATGAAATCTCACTAATCTGGTTTGAATGGTTAACAAAATACATGTTAGATAATTGTTTTCAAAGAGGTCATGCTATTAGGACACTCTTTATAAGAAAAACAAGTAAGGAATTACTCGTTTAGATTTATATTGTTGACATTGTGTTATGAGCTACTCATGATTCACTCTCTCATGGGTTTGCTAATGAGATGAAATCTGAATTTGAGATGAGCACGATTGATGAGTCAAACTTATTTTTTGGTTATGATAATGGAATATTTATTTCTTAATCAATGAATACATGAGATATGGTTAAGAAGTTTGGTAAAAGGTAAAAGTCATGCTCAAACCCTCATGAGAACTTCTATCAAGATTAGTTCAGACCTTATAAGTAAGTATGTTGATTCCACACTTTATAAAAGCATGATAGGAAGTTTGCTTTATATAATTGCAACCAAACCTAATATTATTTTTCGTGTTGGTATGTGTGCTAGATTAAAGTCTAATCCATAAGAATCATACTTTATTACAGTAAAAAGAATCTTGAAATACTTAAGTGACACATCTGATTATGGTATTTGGTATTCAAAAGACTCGAATTTGAGTTTGGTATGTTACTCAAATGTTGATTGGGTTAGTAACGTTGATGATAGAAAAAACATAACAGGAGGCTATTTTTATGTTGGTGGAAATTTGACAGCATGGATGAGCTAGAAATAGAATTCAATTTCATTATCCACTATTGAAGCTGAATACATTGTTTTTGGAAGTTGTTGCACACAACTTCTTTGGATGAAAAAGATTTTATAGGATTATGATTTTACTCAAGATACTTTGATTGTTTATTATTATAATTCTAGTGCCATTAGTATCTCTAATAATTCAAAATTCATAAACCAAGCATATTGACATAAGGCATCATTTTATTTGACACTTGGTTAAATAAAAAATTATGACATTAGAACATGTTAAGACTGAACATCAATTGTCAATTATGAAGATGACAAAGAAAGGTTTTATGAATGAAGATTGACCTTTGAGGTAAGAATGACAAAGAAACGTTTGACAAAATGATATGTTTATCTCACTCACACACTTACATCCTTATTTGATTAAAAAATGAGATATGCTTTTATGAATAAAGATTGACCTTTGAGGTAAGTATCTCTTTTCAAAATTGTCGATTATGAGTGTTTATAAGCTAAATATTGGATTACCTTATTAAGGTCTATATCTTTTTCCTTAGTGTACAAATTAATACACATATGAATATAATGATAGATGATATAGCTATTTTTTTTAATGCTTAATTGTTTTAAAGAAGGTTATTGGCTAGTCAAAAAAGGTCTTTAAATAACAAAATAACATGTTTTAATGCGGAGAAGCCAATGGTACTTATTAATAAAAGAAAAGAAATATGATTTGATATGACAACGTCTTTTTCAAATATTGACTTATTATTTCTATTTTCGCAAATCATAAAAGTCAAATCAGTTCTTTTTTTCTGTCACCTGGATTTAAAAGTCCATGTTTTGCCAATTTCTAAGGCAAAATCATTTGTCTCTTTTCTCTCTTGATATACTATATATCTCTTGAATAGTCATTCAAATTTTTCTCTTCAATATTACATTCTAAATCATTCTAGAAAAATGGTAAGAAGTTTGAATCTTGATCCAATAAAAAAAAACATGTTGATTTGATCTTATGTAATGTTGAAATTGAAGTTTCTTGAAATCCTTATTGATGAATGTTGTGTTAATTTATGTAGGGTTAGTATAAGATGAAAGCATAAAAAAAAAACCTAAACCATCTTCATCAAGATCCTCAAATGAACAAGAGTAGAAAACCTCATCTTATAAGAAAACCCTTGTTTACCTTTCCAAGATTTAAAAGACTGATGAGAAAGACAAGGGAATGGCTAGTTCATCAAAACTTGGAACACATTTGGCCAAGATGGAGCATTTCACCTTACCTAAGGCAAAAAAAAACATATAGGACAAATTCTCAATAAAGAATTTATTAGAAGAACATGAGGTATCCATAAGAGATTTATATAATATTATATTTGCTTTCATTGAAGAGATTTTTAGGAAAAGAAAATGGAAAAAATTTACTAAAGGGACACCTATTCCATATATAGAAATTCTAAGGGAATTTTATGCTAACTATGAACCATTTGACTTAGATGACAAGTCAATCACTTTCAAAGAAAGGGATCAAACCCTCACCTTGTTCCCCTATATCATTAGAGACTTTTATGGCTTGCCTAAGGTTAGTAATTTGAGTTTTCCTTATAAAACAATTGGGATACCATCCAAAACCTAAATGAGTGATCTTTTTATAGGACCTAAATGGATTGCCAATTCACTAAGGTTACCTATAACGTCGATGATAGTATCCAATAAACTGTTAGGAAAAATTATCCTAACAAACTTGTGGCCAATTGCTAGACATACAAAACTGACAATTGAAAAAACCCAATTCATGTCTGTAATTATGACTGATGTACCCATTGATCTAGGTACACATTTTATAAATATGATTAAAAAAGCATTCTTTAACAAGGAATGAAGTCTGCCTTTTAGGGGTCAAATCACTAGAGTAGCTAATCTAACTAAGGTTCCCTTATGAGATGTTAAAACCATAGTAACAATATTTGGCAAAATTCATACTATAATTATTGTGAAATCTAAAACTATGGTTAGCAAGAAAAGACCTTTTGCTAACGAGTCAACTTCATATTAACTAGAGTCACCATCAACTATCTCATTACTTCCAATAATCATAGAGGAATTACAGTCTTTAACCAACACGTTTGATAGTTTTACAAGAAGGTAGGATCAAAAAGCCGAAGAAGTTGACGAGCTACTCTCTAATATCCAACAAGATGTGGTACATGTTAATGACATGCTTGTATAATTAGGGTTAGATGTTGAGAAAATCCATCATACAGTTGTGGGAGATGATGATAATGTGAACCTTGATTAGTGCCAAATCAAGGGGGAGATGAGTTAATGGAATGTATGATTATGGTAGCTTATAGTCCTTTATAATGGTTATGGTTGACATTTAATTGCTACTTTGTTTTATTCCTACTGATTTTTAGGTCTTGAATTGATTTTAATGGTTTGTAATATTTTGGATAAGCATATAAAATTTTATGTTATGGCTATATGCAACATTTTTAATCTAAAGTTCATGCATATGCATTATTATTTGAATAATTATTTAAAATTTTTGCATAAAAGTACCTTTTGAGTATGTTATCAACTGTTAGCATGATACAAATTATGAACTATTAAGAAGACTGACAATTGTTCATATGCTAATTAATTGTGTCTACAAGAATTTTTGTTAGATCTTAACTTAATGCTTACAAATTCTTTTTTTTTTTTTGTGTTTTGTCACAAATCAAGCCAAATATAGAGATTATAAATGTAGTTTTGTTGGCTTAAATTAGTGAAGATCTTTTTACAAGTGGTAAAACGATAATTTATTTAAGATGAAGTTTACATAGATCTTTTTTGTGATTATCTAATTAGTTTAGTTAATATAAGAGATAAGTTTAGATCGATAGAGAAGAAAACGTTATCCAAAGATAACTTTATTAGTGTTTTTGTAAAACATGTTACTAGTATATTACCAATATAACATACTAGGAAGCTTGAAGATTATTTATATCCTTATCATATGAGACATGTATATAAGGAAGGTTAATTCTGAAGAAAAAGGTGCTTCAGAGGTGAGTTTCAGAATATAAGAGCATCAATTACATCGAAGCAAGTATGCTGACCAGTTATGTTTACATAGAGTTACACAACATAACTTTTGACATACGAGGAGTGTGTAAGCAATTCTTGAGGAGAATTGGTTCCTAAAGAGTTTGAGAGCATGCTGACTCCAACGAGAAGTTCATGTGTGAATTGTTAGCAGCTGTATGTTCTAGTTAGGATGATAATAGTTTGAAGATCATCAGGTGTATTGGTAAGCTACTGCAGAAGAAGATATAATGTGGTTCACTATCTTAAAAAGTAAGGTAGTATAGATGCAAAGGGTTTATGGTCAAATCATTTAAATTTTCTTTATTTTATATTTATTTTATTATTGATTAGTGTTTACAAAATGTTATCAGATCATTTGTTAACATGTAGTAAACAGGAAAATGGACTTTCACATTGTTCCATAAAAGTATTTACTATGCCATCAACATATATAGTTTTATTGGATTATATTTCCATATAAAAATATCAAATCCTTACAAAACTACTTTCAACCTTTAGTTTTTAGAAGTTCGGTTGCATTACATGCTCATCTTGCACATCCTCATATTTAAGTTCATTTGTACTAAATCATTGAATTCAAACTAAAGAAACATGATGTAGTGCATGACTAGTTAGATGGCTCGCGCTATGCCGCGAAATAAATTTTTTGCATAAAAATTATATATAAAAAAAGTTAAGATCCAAGAGCGTTAGGTTTATCTACAAAGTTAAACCCAAAAATCTTGGGTCTGACTGCAATGTCTAACCCAAGAGTAATATTTATAATATTAATTATAATACCAATAATAATATTTTCAATATTAATAATAATATTAAACTTGCATAACCCAAGTTTAAGCAGGTCTGCGTACAACGCCAGGCCCTAAAGCTTTGGATGTGAGTTTGACTAAAAGACCATGTCATGAAAATATGATAACTAAATAGAAAAAAATAAATATTACAGAATGAAATAAATAAAAAAAACCTTAAGTTATCTTACCTCAAGGAAGCTACTGTTTGTTTGTTTTAACTTGTATAATCACATTGAAAGCCATGTTTTTATATAAAAGGAGGCATTTGCCATGTATTTAGGCATCTTGGTGTTGAGATCAAGATCATGCTCTTGCTCTCTCTTTATGTTTTGTAATGCTTAAGTTTTGCTTATATTAATTTCTTGCTTATGCTTTTC
>Ga0325410_1004882_pt1 | contig 14932 bp, 10 predicted proteins | sample PopdelMetagenome_16_FD_206182 | JGI IMG/M metagenome (GOLD analysis project Ga0325410, IMG submission 206182) | Populus deltoides microbial communities from Bellville, Georgia, United States - Xylem-PdIQD-R3 | ecosystem: Host-associated > Plants > Phyllosphere > Stem > Wood/Secondary xylem... | reverse complement strand
AATCTTTGTATTTTTAACCTCATTGACCGATTTTCCAACCATTTTTTTGAGCGCTTCTGCCTCCTGTTATTTTTCTAACCTCCTTTGGCTATATATTTTTATATATATTTTGTGGGGACCCAAAAATAGGTTACAACAAAGCTCAATATACTCATTTATGGTTGGTTTCTCTTGGTACAATCATGTTTTATGTAGGGAATTGTTATATTCTACATCATTGCCAAGGTCTCTTTGGCCTTAACTATCACCAATATTCCATTAACAATATACTTCAAACATTGATGCAAGGATGATGACACAGGGTCGGCGACGTGTATCCAAGGCCTTCCTAATAACATGTTGTATGATGAGTGGATTTCCATCACTTGCAAGGTTATTAAAAACATTTGCGGGCTAATAAACAACTCTATTTTAATGGTCCCCACCACTTGCATTAGGGAACCATCATAAGCCTTAGTTATCATGGTGCTTCGTAGCATATGGGTTGAATCAACTGACATTTCATCTAACACATGCTTTGGGAGTACATTTAAAGCTGAATCATTGTTTATTAATACTTTGCTAATGGAACAATCCTTGCACCTCATAGTGATGTATAGAGGTTTATTATAACTCAATCCTCTAGTATTTAACTCGACTTCAATGAAGTATAGGTAATTTATCGCATGGATTCTTCCAACTAGATGGTCCATAGTCATCTGGGCCATGTCTTAGGGCACATATGCCTTGTTCAACACTCTTTGCAGCGTATTACAGTGGGGCTCGAAACTCAGAATAAGAGATATCATGGATATCCTAGCAAGGGTTTTCTTTAGCTGCTATACCACACTATACTCATTGTGCTTCATCAACTTTAGGAATTCACCAGGTTTTTCCTCACTTACAGGTTTGTTTATTTTCATATCTTTGATGACATCTACAACCATTTTGCCTTTGTCTTTTCATTGTCTTTCTAGTTCTTCAAGTGTAAAACACCTGCCACTTCGAGTTACTCCATCAATCTCGGTCTAAAACATAGAAGTAAGACCCTTAATATTAGGAGAATTTCTATAATTATGAAGCAATGCATTATAGTTTCCATTGTAGGTAATGGTAGGCCTTGTCGAGACAAGCTTTGGTGGATCACTCTCGGTATATTGAAGCCTACACATCTTTACTTTCTTCCCTTACAAACTTATCACGTCTACGACATCATCCTTTTCCTTCTTCTCTATTTATAACAGACCACAAGTAATCATTTATATCACATTTTGGTGAAACTCTTCATATTCATCAATGTTATGTCTCATTGCTTTGTGGAACTTACAAAAATTATCACTTTTTCTTGAACCTAATTCATTTTTTGTTGGCAAACACCTGGCTTGCACTAATATGTCATACAACCTATCCATAGTTACCCTTAAAACCTTCTCTTTCTTTCTTCCAAATTCCACAACATTTACTTCCCCACTACTTAAAGCATGATTAAGTAAGGGGTTGGAATTAATGTTAGGGGTATCTTCAAAAGTTATCTATCCTACTTTGAATAACCACAAAAGCTTCCTCTTAATTGCTGAGCAACTATCAATACTATGACCAAGGTTTCCAGCAAGGTACTCATATGTTAGATCTAGTTTGTACCAATTTAGGAAGGAAGGCTTTAGTGGTGGAAATGAAAAAGGGGCCACATGACCTATACTTAGCAATTTTGCATACATTTTTTTTAAGGGCATAGGTAGAGGCAGGAGTTGTTCTTGGTTTCTGTGGTAGGCTCTCCTTAAAATGTTTTTGGCTTAGTTTTATGGTGGGTTGGTAAGCTGGTTTATCAAAATAGACTTGATAAAGTTAATAGTGGATATTTTGGAAGACATGGTTTGGTAGCTTTGGATTTGGTAATTCTTGTTACTCTTATACCCTTTATTCCACGTTGCTCACCTCGGAATCCTTTTTCTTCCTAGTAAACCCCTTCATCCTGGTAAGTTTTGATATTCTACCAACTCTTATCTCTTATTCTATTCTCTCAGCAATAACAACAGCATTATAAAAATATTAGGTAGAGCTACTCATAAGATGGTTGTACATAGAGTCACCATCTCTTTCTTCAACAAAGGTGGTTGTACATGCATTGTCTTGTTTATTCACCTATAAGCGTACTCCCTTATGGTTTCCTTATTGCTCTTCTCTATAATCATCAAGCTCGTTCGGTCTAGAGTGATGACAAATATTATTATTGTTTCAAGAAAGCATCAGCAAGATCACTTTATTTTTTTACCCTTATGTTATTTAAGGCTATGTATCAGCTTAACGTAGAACCAGTCAAGCTATTTTGGAAGAAATGGATAAGTAACTTCTCATAACATATGACTTATGTTATTTTTTTACAGTATGACCTCAAGTGTGTATTAGGACATTCTAGTCTTGTTGCTTGACAAATTTTGACACCCTAGATTTCTTGGGCACCACTACATTTGGCACCAAGCATATCTCAACTGTTCTAACTAGGGCACAGACATCAAATCTCTCAACAACCCTCAATCTTTCATCTCAGACAGCCCACTTATCTTGTTTGGGATGATCAGAGGATTTAACCCCTGTAGGATCCCTCAATTGTTAGATTTATAGTGGTTAGTATTTAAACAGATATAATCATCAGAATGATTGTGGTTAGTACTTAAAAGTGCATTTTTATCAAGGTTTTATATCATCAATTTGCACTTGAAGTATCAATAACTCCTTAACTAAAGCATGTTTTATAATAATAAGTCTGATAATATAAGATAGCTTTAATTTACGGTAAATGCTCATTTTAAATACAGGCATATCTCACAATTCAAAGGATTGATTGATATGATTAACTATTGAAAGTGAAAGGACAAAGAAAAGGCTAAACTTAGAAAAGAGATGTCGATTCAATTCAAATTGGAACACTGTTCAGTCATTAAGACATATCTAGAGTTGTAGATCTTAGATTTTAGTTTGGTTTATATGGCTAAAAAGCTAAGAAATAAGCCTACAACATTCATGAAGAATGGAAGACCCAAATCTGTCGTTTTCAAATTCAAAGCTTGGCCCCAAAAGAGAAGTCAGAATTTGTCCTGCAATCCAGCCCAAACACTGCTCAGACTTTTATCCATAGCTGGAGTTCTAGAAGGTACAATGACATCAAATTTGGTGGGTGGAAAGATAAGACAAGTTCTGATGTTAGCAATGACATTTCATCCAGACAAGAGCTTGAGGACTATCCACCATGTCCACCAGAAGCACTACTCAGTATTTTAGCCATATCTCAAGTTGTAGTGATCCAAATGCTCTAAAATGTTGTGGGTGGAAAGAGAAGATGATTTCCAACAACTTTCATGAAGAACACTTTGTCAAATTCTAATTGCATCAATGTCATTTTATCCAGGCAAAATGTTTGAGTGCTGTTGTCCACCAAGTCCACTAAATTAACAGTTGGCCACTACATCAATAATCAATTACCAAATGAATAGTTCTGAATTTTAGCGTATAAAAAGAGGTATTTGCTATTCATTTAAGTATCTTGGTTTTCAGATCAAAATTATTTTCTTGCTTGCTCTCTTTTTGTAATGTTCAAGTTTTATTTCATGTTTTATTTTCATTAATCTCTTGTTTATGCTTTTCATTTCCTTTACTACTCTTAGTTAACTTATATCATAATTATGTTCTTATCTTGTTTATTTATGTTCTTCTTCATCATTATGTCTAGCTAAGTTAATGATGTCAAGGTGAAAAGGTTTCACTAATGGTGTTAGAATATGTATAATATAAACTCAACATAGACTTCAATGTTTATATCTAAGAAAGTTTGTTATTAATATGTCTTATCTTCTTATCTTAATCATTCTAATACCTTGCTTATTAAATGGTTAATTTACATTTGTGTTGTATAACACTTGGTACATCAAATGCTTGATCCTTCATAGTCTTCGACCGACATCGTTGTTATGAGAGGAACTTGATTTGTTGTTAACATAAGTTAGCATCATAAATTGCTGACAATATTTAAAAGTATGGTGTTACTAAAATAAGATAATTAATATGATCATGTTAAAAAATTATAATGAACTATTAAGGATAAATCATCCGATTAGAACCTCTTTTATGTGTGGTTTCCAATTGAGTAATAAAAAGAGTTTATACCATACTTATTTCTAATACCATTAGTGGATCCTCTAACCTTAACAACTATTTTTATCATTATTTAATCCTCACATTAATCTCACAAGTCAAAAGATCTCTTTAACTCTTTGTTACATTATATGTATTATTTATAATTTATATAGGTGACCTCCCTGTTGATCGACCCCGGTCTTGTCAGGTTATTTATTACTTTGACACTCCTGCACTTAGGATAAGACATCAACTCTTTGATCGTGTCAGCTCGTTATTCCTTATAGTCTAGTAACGAGATTTGCCCTCAAGGTTTGTGAGTCGAGGATAATCAAAGCTATTGACGGTGGTAACATAGTTATTTATTGGTTGGATGTCCCTTCCTCAGACTATGCTCACAAGAGTTACTCGAGTAAGTTATCCATCTGAACCATATTATTCTTAATGCCTTCCGTCTCTTTATGGTAATGGGCCTCAAGGTGAGCCCTTTATTCATTCTCCATCCTTTTATGAAACTTAGTTTGTAAACTCTAGTAAGGGGACATATATTTTGAATACATGTTATGCGTATTCCATAATTCATAAACATAAATGCATATGGATGCATGATGATGTATATTGGATATGGATTAGTTATACCCCAGGTTGATATATGGCCATCATTCCTTTTTTATATCAAATATAAGAAATTTTATAGATCAAAATGAAACTAAGTTGGAGACCAGCAATTCAGAATATACAGGCATGTATATATAGAAGCTAGGGGAACAGGAACCCTTAATCAAATATTAGTACATTACAAACTAAAACATAGCCTAACAAATGGTTATATAGACAACACTGTAGATAGCAGTAGATTACCCAAAAAAAGAATAACAAGAACACAAAACCTAGACAGATAGGCAACCAGCAGCACCAACCACCAGCAAGAGGACATGTTTTAAAAACCCAAAACAAGACCACATAAACTCAAAACTCATGGAGAAAATAGCAGCATCAAGAACCACAGCATCATGATTGTCAGAGATCAAATAAAGTGAAGTCATAAAGAAGGAGAAGAAGGGTCAAAAACCTCATACCTCCCCTGAAACCTGTTGGCCACCCCAGGTCAAACCTTAGTAGAACTTCTGCTTTTGGAGAGAACAGCAACATCAGTCTTCACTTGTTGGCCAGAGTTAACCATAGTATGTGCACCAGCAACCAAACTTCTATTACGACTCATGTACTGCTTCCAACCTTTAAAAGGTCCCCCTCCTTTAGCAGCAGTAGCCATATCCTGCATATGATCATCAATAACATGCACTATGGTCGAAGGAGTGCAAGGCATAGCATATGGGGACTGTATGGGAGGGGCTGAAACTTGGCCACCTTTAGTGAGTTTGGCCTTTTTATGGCCATGAACTTCAATCCAACTATCAACCACAGTTGCCACTTCAGCACACATTGGGTCCATACAATGCTCACTATGAGACATGCCACTATAAACCTGATGTTCCATAGCAGCTGTCTCTGCAAAAGGGCCAGAGTTAGAATAACCAGGACTTAGATTTGCAGGAGAGGAAATTGTCTAACTGTGCTTCTTTTTCTTATTACCACGAACTTTGGTGCAGATAGAAACGGTATGGCCAAGAACCCTACAATGTTTACAAAACCTAGGAAGGGACTCATATACAACAGAGGCATTCCATTAGGTAAAACAATATTGATTGAAGTAGGCAGTTCAATAACCAAATCCACCTATATGAGCAATCTTGCATACAAAAGCCTGGACATGGAAGTGCTGAGCATGTCACAGTGAATAGGTTTACCAATCACGCTAACAATCTTAGACAAACAAGTTGAAGACTGACACTTTAGGGGGAGGTTAGGGAATTTAACCTAAACTGGGACCCTGGACATATCAATAGCAGCAAAATCAAAGTATTCAGGCATAGACTTTAAAACCATAGGCCTTCCAAATACTAAGTAAAGACCACCACTTAGGACTACAAGTTTATCATTTTTAGAAGAGAATGTATAAATCAGCCATCCAGAGTCATGCATGGTTAGCTTAGCATTACATTTCCATATACTGGAAATGAGGTTGTTTAAAGTAGTATAGCCAGGGAATTTCCCAGCAACATATCCAATTATGCATAATTTCCACATATCTTTATTGTTGCCTAAATCATCATCTAGTAGGAGACAAGATATAGCATTGTTAAAATCAAGGTAATGAACTAGAGATGGAGTCCCACTCCAATCATCATCAACAGAAGGTTTACGAGTACCTAGTGAAAGTCGTCAGCAGGAACTCGTCCATGTTCACCAACAGAGACACCTCCAACAACAACTTTCATAGTAGAAGGAATGCATAAGGAAGCATCACAAAAAAGAGCAAGGACCCCAGAAGGTCGGGGAACTAAGGGACTCCGTTCAGGGCTAGGGGAATGCCCACCACCAGAGCTAGAGGGAAGGGAAGAATCAACTTTAGCATCATAACAATGTTCAACAAGCACTGGGTCAAGACCAAATGGACCAGACCCATACATAGCAGCTCTAGAAGGATGACTTGACTAGACAGCACTATAACCAACCCTAACGAAGTCAAAACTAGGAGACACTAGAGAAGGGGATACTAGAGCAAGAGCCAGCTTATCCTGCTTGGCAAGGGATTTTCCCTAATTCTAAGCACTAGCATCATGAGAAGAACCAGTTAAAGGTTGTGAAGGTTGACAAGAACAATCTTACTGTGCAAAATAAAGTAACGCAGATTTCTTCTTTGATTTCACTATAGGAAACTATAGTGAGTCAAAAAGATATTGAAATCAGACAGAGACAACAATCACCTTGTTTGAAATAATTAAAAAAAACAAAACACACCCACCGTGAAGAAGAAACTTGTTCCCCAAGAAGAGAAATGTTATCACAATGAAGAGCTCTTTCTCTCACTACCCGAGAGCTTCTATCTCCTTATGGCCATCATTCCTGTATAAATGGGTAGGGTTCTAATTTTTTCATAGCTATCAAGACAAATTAATCTGAGTTAATGCTTAATAAAAATATACTCATCACAAAGAGATATTGCTCAAAAGGTTGGGTCTAAACCCTTCTCATTAATAATTGATGAAAACTTTTACATTTGGAAACTAGTATAATCATCATCATCGTTTACAATGAGAAAGGCAAAGCCTTCAACCTTCGGTTCTCCCTGAGCTTCCTCCTTAATTGGCTGTTTGGCAACAGCCTTTGTATCAGTTGAGGAATTAGAGCAGCCAGAGGGAGCAGGAGCTGTTGGGGGATTTTTTTGCCCTTATGACTGGAAGATTTGTTACAAGTAGAATTTGAATACTTGATAAGGATCTGTACGCAAATGGGTAAAACTGGCTTCTCAGCCTAAATCCCCTGATGTTGCTTCTAACTCTTCTCTGGTTGTTCATGTCTCTAAAGATCGCTTTGACTCTACTACCACATTACCGTCAAGGAGGCAATACTTGACAAGGAGCAAAGTCGCTGCCTCCTCTGCCTTTGGATGCTCAAGCATGTTTGGAAAGAGGGGTTCTTCCAACAACTCCTCCTCGGCTGACTTCAAGATCCAGGGCAGCTCAGCTTCAACTCCATCCTTCTCCCTTTGATATATTATGTTCTTGCAGAATATTGGTCAAGGTGCAATTCTGACACTGTATGTAGCCTTTTCATTTGGCTTCTTGTTTAATCCTGCTGGATTGATGTTAGTTCTCATTTGCTGATCCTGCATGCCGGCTCTTTATTGCTTGCTTGTTGCCCTTGGTTTTTGATGCTACATTTATCTTGCAGTGGTTTTATGGGAGTCTGATTCTCTCGGTTTTGTTTGGGGGTTGCCCCAATGTTGGTTGCTATTTCTTGCCCTATTCTCCTGGGAGATACATTGTGTTCCCTAGTTTGCTTGCTGTTTGGCTTGTTGCTGGATGTGGCTTGTTGGTTGCTGGCTGTTGCTTGCTCCTCCCTGCCTTGCTTGTCAGGCCTGTTGCTTGTTGTTTGGTTGTAGCTGGATGTGGCTTGCTGGTTGCTACTTGTTGCTTTTGTTATAGAAACCTGTTCCCCCTTTTTAGGATGTTTGGCTAGTCTGCTAGATTGGACCTTTTGTTTGTATAAGGGAGCATGTTCCTTAGTGATTTTCAGTGTGCTTGTCCTGGGGAGGTTGTTCCCATGCACACGCCTTTGTGTTGTACTTGTTTTGCACGCTAAGCTTGCTTTGGTTTCTTTGTTTTATGGTCCGGTTGCTTGTTCAGGGGAGGTTGTTCCCCAGCACAAGCCTTTTGTTTTCTTATGTTCAATAAGATCTTCTTGCTTTAGTTTTCCAAGGGCATATGTTCTCCTTGGCTGTTGCTGTTATCTGTAATGTTCTGCTAGTTTCCAGCTTGTATTGCAAGCTTGTCTTGCTATTTTTTATTTATATACTTCTTACATTTTATCAAAAAAAAAAAAAGGCAAAGCCTTTGTTTTCTACGTCCCTAAGAAAAGCATCAGTCTCAGCCATGCTTTGTTGATATTGATAGATATCTTTTCCAACGTACTTGGCATTGTGGCCGATTCTTTAGGCATGGACAGAGGCTCGGTCAATCTAATCATCCATGTTTCTCATCTTCTCCAAGAGTAACATGTTATTCCTATTCAGTTGATTGTTATTGGTGTCAATCACTTGGTTATGGCACTCGAGTGGTCCATTCTTTTCTTCCAAATGTTTTGCCTTAGACTTTTCTTTGTCAAGCTTTTTTTCTAACAGGTTGATCTCAATTCTCTTATTATCCAAATCAGTTTTAGAGGCCTCAGTAGCTTTTCTTTTGGCTTTTACATCAGCTAGCTCACTTTTCAGGATCACATACTTCTTATATAGCCTTTCATACTACTCAATTTGGCTTTTTAACTCAGTTTGGGTCCTTGAAGACATATCAGCCCTTTTCTTGGCAATTGTTGAAATTGGTTTTCAAAGCCTCTAATTTAGTACTAATTTACATTTATTGTGATCTCAATTCTCCTCACACTTTCTCATCTTGGTTTCTAGTAGTCTTTTCTTCTTTTAGTTGCTTCTCTAAGAATATGATTTTCTTGTCCTTTTCCTCAAGTTGTTGCTCTACAAACTTTCTCAATTTTTTTCAATGAGTTGCTCATCGAGGGATATCTTGAGGGCTTTACTAGAGTCCATCTCCATTTAGAGCTTTTCTAATTGTTCTCTCAACTCTTCCATATTGCTAATCCTCTTTCTTTTAATTGGTTCAACAGCTTGCGAAGTCTCAGATTCAAATCTACGAGATATAGAAATGGTGATTGGTGATAGATTTCTCCACTTTGGATACTTTTCACTAGTAATTGGATCTCTCGAATCATTTGATTTCTTTTTTACCAATACCAAAAGCTTTTAGTCTTGCCTGATGTTCTCTATAACTTCCAAAGCAAACTAGTCCTTAAATAACCTAGAGAAATAGGATAACTCGGTTGTCCTTGGCACATGTTGTATGCCCTCAAGTTTTTTTACTACCAAAGTGAACACGTAAATGACATATCCAGTGACTCAATTAAAGGCACCCATCATTTTTTCCCACAACTCATCAAGCAATAAGTTGCTCTCATCCATGGGGCTTTCCATTTCATTTCTCCTTATAGGATCCTTGCAAATTTACTTTTCAATTTACCTCTCTCAAGTACCTCCACTCATTTTATTTAACTATCTCCAATGTTGTTTTACTAAACCACCAGAAGTTATTAAATATTAGCTTCTTGGTTTCTATATGGCTAATCAGCCATATATACAATAGTTGTTCACAACATCTCATTGATCCCTTGCCAACCCTCCTACAATGGCTAAGCATTAAGATAGTTTCTATTAGTATTGTCGTAGTGGGATTCATCTGAGTATTTTTATATGCAATAAAAGTTGTAGCTGCCTCTAAACTAATTATTCCAGTGAGGTTTGGAAATAACACCAACCTGAAGATTCCTAAAGTATTCTACTTTTTTTCTTCAACAAATCTAGACTTATTCTTTCTCCTTTTAAATACCTTTTTGATCATCTTCCACTTTAGACCACTAGCACTTTTCTCTAATATCTTATCGAGATCTGAAACTTTGATCAATTTTGCCAATTCAGGTAGCACTTTATTTTGCCTTTGGTAGAAGTAGACTTTGAATGGATTTCGAAAATTTGGTCAGTAAATCATATTTTTCCAAACTAGAACACATGTTTACATTTCCAAAAGTGAAGCACTCGTACTTAGGGTCCAAAAATGTATCTAGGCTTTAATTGTTGAATTTTGCATGAACACCTTTATGATTTCCACTATCCTCTCATATTTCTTTAAAACCCCATCCTCGTGGATTTTTTCATATGTGAGATAAGCTTTTTCAAGTCTTTTTTGGAGCAACTCACATTTCTGGTAGGTGGTAATTTACTATCATCCAGTCTCAGGCAATCTCTTTCTTATAACTGTAGGGATTCAAAATTCAACTCGTATTCAACATAGGTCATCTCTCTAATGGTGGCTATTTTATCAGCTCTTGGTCCTATAATTCAAGATGTTTTTTAAGGTTAAGCATGTCTTAAAGCAACAGTGTTTATTTGTGAAACATACATCCTACAGGCAAGTTCTATGTCTTGTTATATGAGATATTGAGGTAGGCACTATCTAGTCTTAAAAGGACTCTTGTTGTCCTAGTGATTACCCTCGTAAGGTAAAATGGGGGGCTCAGTAGGTAATGGGATGGTACATTTACCAATCACTACCAATCAAAGCACTCAGCAAAAAGTCAGATGGTTTCATGAACATTAACCCTGGCTGAAAGTCATAGGGTAAATCACTACTCCCCCACCTAACCTGAAGTTTCCATGTGTGTGCATTCCAAAGTGATATATCACAAATAAACTAGTAATGCATAAAGACATTCATCCATATCCAACTTATATGCATGAGTAAGATAAAACATGTTAAAGCGTAAATAAGTAAAAAAAAAAGAAGTAAGCCAAATGTGAAAATTATATCACATAAACCATATAAAACATATAAAGCCTAGTCCAATACTATAAAAAATAGAAGGTCATCAGTGGAGTCGTCATTCTGTCACATGTATGTGTGCGGCGTTACAGCATCAGGATCAAGGAGTCACCATCTAGTTGTTTGGTTTAGGGTTACTAGGAGACCCGGATGGACTGGTCTTATCTAAAATTCCAAGTTAAGGAACTGATTGTGGCTAGGGAAGGTATTAACACTCCTAACGCACTTTACTTGAGGTAAGTTGTATTGTGTGGTCTGGATATGGTTTAAAAATGTGATGGATTCCTAACCAGTAGTTTGTATATGGCTCAGAACATAGATTTATGTCCATGAATAAATTTGACATTTCAAATTTATTATAGGCTCGTAAACTCAGGTAAATTCTTATAGGAAGAATCCATGTAAGTGCCCTAACAGGGTTCACCTATCCTAGAAGACGAAAGTGTTTTCTATAACATGTATATTGTGATGAAAAATACTTTCAATTAAAATTGATAAATAACCAAAATAATTCTAAGAATTTTCTAGTCAATTTATGGTACTTAAATATGAGCCTACTAGTAGGTCAAGCATTTATACCAGAATATTAAAAATTAATTTTTAGAAATTAAAATTTTTAGAATTATTAAAATATTAGTCAAATCCTTAAGGAATTTTACAATCTTATTGTAAATTGCAAAGAAAATATAAAACTGCCAAAATGGACTTAAGGGTGTATTTGCTAAACATGCTTAAAATAAGAATAAAAACACAACAAACTCTATCGAAAAACATCAGATTATTCCAGCACTAAAATCAAACCAAAAAAATACAAGATAAGCTCAAACAACATCAAAAAAGGTTTAAAAATTAAAAAAGCATGAATAGGCAAGCAACATTGACTCCACCATTGAACTTTTACATGATTATACCTTCTTCAAGCTTATTAGATCTTCTATATTATACTCTTAAACCTTCACACCAAGATCTTTTCACAATGTGTTTCTCCATGTTTTTCCTCTCTTTCCTTTCTTCATTTTCCAAGAGTTATTTATAATGTTTTCCTAGTGTTCTTGATGGATTCAAACATAGATTGATCAAAGCTTAACCCTCTAATAAAAAAGAGATGGTTTTGGACAAATTTAACAACTAAAACCTTTATCCTTCAATGATTTTAGGATGGTAGTTTTGTAACAAATTTGCCTAGGTAGTTTTTTTTTTTTTTAGACAATGGCATGCCTCCATCACCTTCTAATTTCAGATGAAAGATTTATGACTCATGATAATAACCCTCTGGGAATTTTTAAGTGTGAACACATGAAAACATTGAGTGGTTTTGCAAAAATGAGTATCTTAGTCAAGGCCGACTGGGTTGACTAATTTTGAAGCTTCACTGGAGCAAATATGATGTAAACGTCATCAAAGACCATTGAACTTGACAGAGGAGAGGCATACCTTTCAATTGGATCCATTCTTGCTATATTTAGAGGTATATAGCTTCACATTTATTCGTTAAAGGTGTCAAGTCGATCGGTCGAGAATTTAAAAATGCAATAATGACTTATTAAGGACTAGATGTTGTTGAATAAAATGGGATGTAAACATCTGATGGGATTAGCTGATCTTTGTAGAGGGGGTGTTTCTCAGTTGAATAGTGGTGGATACAGCTTTAGAGGTGGTCGGAGACGCCATATTCATTTGCTTAAAGGTGCTTACTCGATCAACTAAAACTGCCAAATAAAAAGCTAAACAATGGCTGAATGACGCGTTGTCTAGGTTAAACCCTAGAAATTAGGGTTTTAATTTGGGATTTGACAAATTTTATTTTAGTCCATGTTCTTTCAGTTGCTTTTAATTGCACTTATAATTGCCTCTTAAACTATTACTTTCATGCAATTTCATCCATATCGAACTCAATCATCAGCCCCAAAGTTTAGCTTCATTTTTATATTGGACCCTTAATTGACCTTCAAAATTTTAATTCTTCAATTTGGCCCTCAATTTGGTCAATTTCAACACCTCCAATCAGACATCTCTTTCAGTTTGGTTCTTGGTTTTTGATTTCTTCAATCAAGTCTTTAATTACTCATCAAACTTTAATATTCTTATAATTAAGCCCCTGATTCATCCAATTAAAACTCCTAAAAAAAATTAAGACCCCGGACTTTAATTTATTTCAATTAACACCCAAATTAACTCCAAAACTGATTTTCCTTATAATCAAGTCCTCAATAAGATTAATTAAGCCTTCTAAAATTTTCATTGAGTCCTTACCTATTCAAATTTGTATTTTTTTATCCCAAATAAAAATATTTTCATCAATGAGGCCCTTTGTCAATCAAAATTGGGTTGCTAACTCTATTAATCTTATACATTTTGATCCTCCAGCTTTTTCACTTGTCATTTTGGTCCTTCACCACCAACTTGGTCAATCTTCAAGGCTTTCTTCATATATATCCTCTTGTACTTTGGATTTTCTTTTCCATTTTTTCTTTTTTCTTTTCTTGATTTTTATAAGGTCAAAAGTGGGTAACAACAAACTTATTTGAGTAATCAATAAAGGATTCATCACCCTATATGAATTAGAAAAAAATATTTCTTCTATTCTCAAATAATATTGATTGTGAAATTCTTGGCCAAAATGGAATGAGTTTTCAGAAGAGTTTTAAAATCTTACTCAAATAATTAATGACTATAATGTTGAGAACTAAAACAATTTAACAAAGCAGATATATTTCAAGCTATAATGTTTAAATCAGAACATTCATGATGAAGGGATAATAATTACACCGAGAAACTAGTCATTAAAAGGTTAAATCAAGCCACTTATAACTTTTCTAATATTTAAGGGATCATGACAGGTTGCTAGACATTGCATTTGATCTTCAAATATAAATCAATCAATTATTAAATTGATAATAGATTAATTTATTTAATTTATTTAATCTTATTTTATTTAGGATTATGATTTATATGTGGGTCAACTTATTAGGGAACCTAATTTGTCACACTCATAAGAACGATTGGTCAGAAATTAAAATGAGATGATTAATCAAGTGACTTGATTGTATATAAATTTTAGAAATTAAGAATTAAAATATAATTAATATATGGGTCTTACAATTCTAGACTTAGAAACAATCAAGTAAGGACTTGATTGAATAAATTTCTAAAATTAGACTAAAATAATATATGTGATATTATTTAATGGACAAATTGATATTTTTTTTCCATTTATAGGGTTTTTAGGTTTCCTTATAAATAGAATATTATGTCTCTTATATCCTATGAAAGGGAAAAGAAGAGTGAGAAAAGTACAGTACGTAAACACCTAAAACACAAAAGAAAAAAGTAACACTTTAAGGTATAACAATCATTCTCTTCTAAAAGGGTCTAGGAGATTTTTCACTGCTAGTTCGTGTGGATTACTGTTAAAGGTCAGACACTTGAATGACTTGTCATTTGTGACAACACATCATTGAATCAAATATTCAAAGCTGAAAAGAAAATCTGATCTTCAGACAATTTTCACATAAATCTTAAACAACTTTAGATTTATCAAACAAAATACTTAGAACTGTAAAGCCATTTGATTAGTTGGCATAATTGATGGGATTTTAGTGGGAGATGAGTTGTAATTGGTGAGTGGAGGATGAGTTGTTAGACATATATTCCTCCTAAATTTATGACCATTATACTCTCACTCTTGCCTATAAATAGGCAATGCATTCAAGCCTATAAACACACCACAAGAGAGAAACTTGAGAGCAAGTAGAGAGAAAGAAGAGAGAGTGAAGAGAGAGTAATCCTACAAAGTTGTGAGGTATTTGTGAGAG
>Ga0325410_1004878_pt1 | contig 14943 bp, 8 predicted proteins | sample PopdelMetagenome_16_FD_206182 | JGI IMG/M metagenome (GOLD analysis project Ga0325410, IMG submission 206182) | Populus deltoides microbial communities from Bellville, Georgia, United States - Xylem-PdIQD-R3 | ecosystem: Host-associated > Plants > Phyllosphere > Stem > Wood/Secondary xylem... | reverse complement strand
ATTTCATCATCCATCAATTTTTTTATCTTTTAGATTGGGTCCTCATTCTTTTGATTGTTATTTTTTTATTTCAGATGTTTTATAAAATTGATTTTTTTTATAGATTTCATTATCCTTCAATTTTTTTTCTATTTATCCTCATTTTTTTATTGTTATTTTTCTACTTTAAGAAGTTTTTTAGATTGATTTTTTTTAATCCTTCAACATTAAATCGGTTAGGAATTAGGTTTCTTGATGACACCCGGGTATGAGATTTCATGGGTTACAGTTTTGGAAGATTAACCTAAATTTAGAAGATTCTTCCGAGTTTACTTGATTTTTTATTATTAAATTAACATAACTTATTAAATTCAGTCGACTCAATGCTCCGAGCCTTGAATTTCTTTTAATTTTTTAGAAACCCTAGTATGATCTTAACTTTGTTTTTCTTATATCTAAAAAATTTTAGTTTGGCCCATAGTATTACACTGACCACTTATAGAAGTTTACTCGGGTCACTTTTATTTTTATTTTTTTAGATTTTAATTTTTTTTTTATTTTCAGCATTGCTTGAAGGACAGTCATGAAATCTCCATAGTTTGAAAAAGCTATTAGTTTGGTCCTAAAAGTTTATATTCTTGAATGTAAAGCTTATTTCATAATATATATATATATATATATATATATATATATATATTTCTTAAAAAAAAACACTATTATTGTTCAACCATTATCTGTTTTGTTTTTTCAAATGTATTGTATCATATATTATATTGGCCCTCTGTACCTAAATCCTAGTTTTGCTCATAGACCCATTCCATAAGTAAGAAAGGATATGTCCAGGAGTGAACACATTTTTTTTCTTGACAAGGATGTGAAAAGATACGCCTGACTTGCTACTTCTTTCACAATGTAACTCCATGTCAACGTCAATAATCAATTTTGTATTTGATATTATTTAATATTTAATATTTTTATTTAGCAATTATTTTTTAAAGTGATTTTTATTTAAATATATATATTAAAATAATAATATGTTTTTTTAGAATTTATTTATAACATTAGTATATAAAAATGATATGAAAATAAAAAATAATAATTTGAAGTAAAAAAATATTTTTAAAATTAGAAAACAGAAGTGCACTTAAAGGGGGTGATTTATAGTGGTTAAAAATGCATATATATGAAAATGTGGGGAGGGTAAATTGAATGTTAAAATGATAAGGGGTGACATTGTGAAAAAGAAAAAGGTAAAAAGGCAAAGGGGTTATTTTCACAGGGAAGCTAAAAGCAGAAATACAATGAGTAGGGTGGGGCTAGGCGAAGACCTATTTGGTAGGGTTGAAGAGTGACCGTTCATGTTATCTGTTGAGATTGACACAAGTCTTGGCCATCTTTCACACATGTTTGTCTCCAACCGTAGACATGATAACGACACTTTTGTAAAGGACTGGTTTTTGTCCTAAACCTTCAATCTCTGTTTCAAATTAAAATGAATGAATGTAGGATGATTAAGAATTTTTTAAAGTGTGTTTTTATTTAAATATATTAAAATAATATGATATCAGCGTATCAAACTGATTCAAAACATATAAAAAAAATTAATTTTTAGCAAAAATAATTTTGAATTTATGTTGAACGCGGTTTGCACGGTTCCCAAACGGTGCTAGAATTTTTCAATTTTAAAATTTGTTTTAGAAGTGGAGGTTGAGTTTTGGGTGTGGAATCCAGCGAAAAAGCTAAAAAAATAAGAAAAATTAGCTTTTGTGGTTGAGTTTTGTGTATAATTAGGTTATATCTAACTACAACCTCAACCATAAAAGTTAAAACAAACACCCTTTAATAATTGGCAGTGTTTGGCATTGTGGTAGCGATTATTTTTCAAAGTGTTATTTGCTTGGAAATGCATCAAAATAATAATTTTTTTATTTTTTTAAAATTATTTTTGACATCGGTACATCAAAATGTTCAAAAAAAACACAAAAAAAATAAATTTAAAGAAAAAAATAATTTTTAAGAAGCGCGACTAGGCCACAAAAACAAATGGTCATATTGTTTGGCATTGTAGTAGCTTTTGTGGTTACAGTTTAAAAAAATAATTTTAATAAAAAGCAATTTTAGTTGCTGCCAGTATGCTTTTATACGTGTTTGGTTAAAATTATTATTGAGATTGTTGTTGACTAAAAAGCAGTTCAAAAGTGTTTGGTTAAAACTATTATTAAGGTTGTTGTTGAAACTGAAATGACTAAAAAGAACATGTAGTTAATCCATAGCTTCAAATTAAATAAAAAGCATGTGATTATTAATACATAAAAAATGTAGTAAAGCAACATTAAGGTCCTAATCTTATCATTTTATTATACTAAATGCAATCTCATCATTAATATGGTCCATCTGTGATGACCTATGATATATATAGCTTTCTGAACATGTCAGGATATCAATTAAAATATCATCTAGAAAAAAAAAGAGCAACGATCAAATTTTGCAAATGTGTGATCTTTCTAATACTTTCTTCTAATATAATTATATAGTGCTATTGATGCTACTATAATTTGAACCTGCATTTTGTAAGCATAAACAAACAAGTTTTGCAAGATTTTCTATCTTTTTCCCACACTTCAAAAGTACATTCTATAACACTTTGTGTTGAAGAGTGTACATAATTGAAGACCTTGTTTCAACTTCTAGGTTATCCATATCACTGAAAATCTAGTAAATGATATCTTTCACCTATATACACACCTAAAAATTCATACTCATTTGGATATCCAGCATTTACCAAATAATATTTTCCTACAATAAGAATTGAAGAATTTGTAAGTTATTTCATAAAAGAAAGCTTATACTGAAAATTGAATTAAAATAACATGAAATTTCTCTAATGTAATTACCTTAAGGTAATTTTGGAAATTTTATATTAGGATTGACAATTGCCTCTAAAATAATATATATGTCATGTGCATTGTCTTCTCATCCTACTTAAACAAATATGAATTGCATGTCAAAGCTACATGCAACCATTACATTTTGAGTCGGTACACCTTTTCTACTAATAAATGAGATTTGATTTTCTGGAAAAATTATTGCACGCACATGTGTGCCATCAATTACTCTTATGCAATTCTTCATTAAATAGAATAATCATTAGGATGTTAATGAATGAAAAAAGTTATCCAAATATAAATAGATTTATAGCATTAATAATATAATAATATATTATTGTTACCTTGAAATGAGACATATATCTCGATTTTCAATAGAATGTTTTGAAATTTAAGGTCTTATAGTTTTATAACATTTGTTGTGAGCAAACATGCACATTTAAACACTTTCTTCAAACATCTATTGACAATCTCGCTTGAATGTTGAAATCTTTCCAGAATTTTTCTATTCAAAGCACCTAATTTTAATGTGTAAAAAACACATTATCACATTTTCAATAATATTCATCATTCTTAAAGCTTTTACCCATACTTAGTTTCTAAATCATAACACAAACTTTGCAATATTGTTGCATTCATTCTAAACATGTTGACACATCATTTCCAATATTCTTGTAAAATTTCATTTAACCATCTCATACATGTGTTGTATGAAACCATACAAAGTTCTTTAAGCACATAATAGCATAATATATCATTAGAGCTTCACCTGTACATATTGCTAGTTTATGATAATTTAAATCTTGCTTCCAAAATGAATCAACATTCTCATCACCATCACTATTATCATCATTGTTGTCATCATCATCATCATCATATGTATCCCCTTAATCATCAACACATTCATCACCACCATTACCTTTATCACTATTATAATTAATAAAAATCAACTTCAGAATTCATTACATTGTCATAAACTTTCTCAAAATTGTCTTTTAATAAAGCATTAAACCATTCAACTTTCATATCAACAATCACAAATAAAAAGGCAAAGACAAGTTTTTTTGTTAGTTTGGTTAGGAAACTAATATTATGTGAACCAAAAACAAACTAAAGGGATGTTAAGTAGAGAAGAATGTTGGTGATAGAGGTTAATTGAACTTCCAAACATAATAGAGCTAAATTAAGTCTACACACGCAGGCCATATATATAAATGACAAATCCAATCTTATAAACATCATAAAGGATTCAAGATTAACCCTTGGTATTATACTGAAATGAAAGAAAAATGCACAAACACATGTCTCTAAGGTTAATTTAACCACAAAAATTACACATCATCCATGAAGGATTTAAGATTAACTTGGTATTATACAAACACTTTAGTTATTTGCTATTCTAAGCAAATCTATAAAAGAAAATAATAAAGATCAATATATCATTTCAGCACGGAGAATGGAACTACTCCTAATAAATCTGACATTGGGTTTTCCTTTGTGGCGTGAGATGTTTAAAAAGGGACACTATTAATGCTATTCAAGTTTATGACTTAGAAGCTAACTTTTGGTTACCAAATTAGTTGAATATTGGTGTTGGAAATTGATTATTTTCTTATATCTATTGCTAAAAGTCGTATTATTTTATAGACTTGAAAGTTGGTTGGCAAACTTTTCTATTATTTCACTCTAAAAGAAATAAATATGACTCATATGCTCAACGTATTGACAATTTGGTATTTATCAACAAAGAAATAATCTAAGACAAAGTTTCTTATTATTTCATGCTTTACACTCAACCATTGAGTGAAGCTTGTTTGTCCAATACAAGACTATAAATATCCCAATGCATATTCTTATAAGGTGACATTATAGTGATTGAATGACTTTATTATAATACTACTATAAGGCTTCAAATGAGACATTCATATTGGAATAATTTGGTTAGACCAAACTTTAAAATTTCTTGGGAAGTGTGTATATTAATCTGTTTTTACTAGGACCAACTAAAATGAAAAAAAAAAAAAGCTCTTTTTTTCATAGGATGAGGAATCTTGAACCAACCAATATTCATGCAAAAAAGAAAAATCATGCAACAATATTTATTTTTTCAATTTGACGTATTGCAAGTGGAATGTGAGTTTAAGATGCTACCTTGCTGCTTCCAACTGATGATTTTAATCTATTATGTTGACATACCACTTAACCTTGCTTCGATGGAAGACTAAAAGCATCATAATATACTTAAGGTGATATTAATTTACTAATTCCACTGAATATGGTAGCCTATAAACCATTTATATCTTGTTTTTGTATAGTTATATCAATTGGTGCCCCTCTTTCTTTATCAAGTTCAAGTGTGAACATGCATGGTGTTAAAATGTTAATCATATTAACATGCCTAGAGAAGTTGCCACATAATACTATTATTTGTGCTTTAAAGAGCTTTGGAAAGGATATTCATACCCCTATAGAATCAGTATGGAGAAGAACAACAACAAAATAATAAATATGATGGATTTGTCAAAGAACTTGACATGAGGACTCTAGTATTCTAGATAACAAAGAAGATGATTAAAGTTTTTAATGGAAATATATCATAACATTATCAGAACTCATCATAGTCTTGACATAAAAGTCAATCTAAGTAACTCAAAAACTAAACATTGCATAAATATTATGAAAATAACAAGTTTAATTCATTACTTATAGCCAAATGACCTTTACATTACAACATCATAGATACATTAATAATGTCCAATTCTATTATGTCATATATTAGGCAAGAGAACAAAAGCAATAAGAATGATAGATACAAGGCACAACTCTTATTATTAAAACTTCAAACTTCGTTGATACATATTTTGTAACCATTCAAGTGTTGAAGCTAGATCTTCCATTGTTAACCACATCTCTTTCTTTCTCTTTGAAAGTAAGAAATTTGAAGCTTAGCAATGAAAGTCACCACCTTTGACAATTCCATCAACAGAATAAAGCTCATCCATCACCCTTGCAATGCTACAACCTTTCATATCCCCACCAGTAGAGGTGCATTCATTTTTTATGGATACACTATCTAATAGCCGATTAAAACAATCAACTAACTGAGCTCCGACTCCAGAACCCCTTTTGATTTTTCTTTCACATTTCTTTATGGAATATGTTATTTGTTTTATCTTTCCACTGCTATGGGTGCTATTTTTTTCCATATTTACTCCACCCACCATGTTAATAACATCATCCATAAAATTAGTAGTGTCCTTCTCTTTCAAATCACCACTTCATTCCTTCAAATTTACATTATCATCATTGTTATCATTTCTCACATCATCATCTTCACCATCATCATCATCATCAAATAAAACTCTTGTAGATGGGTTCCAAGCAAAAGTCTAGTAGCCACAATGTTGATGAACATTATGTCAAATTTACTACAAAAAGATGGTTTAATACCAACATGCCTAAGCTTTTTGGCTATTCTAATTTCTACATAAAAGAAGAATCAATGTAATTAATAGCACATAATCAATTTCTAACTTGCTGAAGGTAACAACTAAAAGTTAAGAACATAAAGTTCCTAAAACTAACCTAAATCTTTATTTTCCACCAATCATTTCTTACATCAGTAGTTCTAATTTCATTATTCCATCCAACCAGTTTCAACAACTAATTTTTTTTCAAATCCTCCAATCTTTTTTTTTTATAACATTCCATTTGTTCTTCAATTATGATTTGGTGAAAGAATTACCAGTCCTTTCTTTGAATGTATTATTTATCACACATTTTCATCCGCTTGTATCAAGTTGTGTGCTTAATCTCATATCATTATTAACTACTATGACATGTGTGTCATAAAAAGTATGTAACATTTTTTTTTGTCTAAAATGTTTTATCTTGACTTTGATGACCTTTCATTACTTAGTTTGCTAGCCTTGTTCATCATGCACAAATGAAAATATTATTATTATATTCAACTATGACATTTAAATAAAATTTAGCTCTCACTTAACCAAAATTATCACAAAAAATCTAATGATATATCTCTTTTGCCTAAAATTGCATATGCTAAGATTTAAGGAAAACATAAAAAAAATATAATGGAGTGAAAAATTGAATTGTATGACGACACTAGTATATATTGTGGGAATGAACAACATAGTGTACACCATGACACAACATATGTTCTTCATAATATAAATGTGTTGGAGTAAATAATTAGAGCCCAAGGACTGCATATTAGCTAGCTAGCTAGGATAAAGAACATATAAAATCAATGCAAATGGCTCATAAGATGGAAATTAAAGCTAAAGCCTTCATTAGTATTGCTTGCCTATAAAAAATTGCATGCACCAAAAGCAATTTGATTTGCTAGGATATTTTTTTTCATGCTAAATTTGAAATAATCAAATCCATGAACCCCTAAATAATTGATAGGACCTAATATACATTTAATGAAATTGATATTCTAGACATTAGTATCAATCCATAAGCCTTACTGCTAAAGCAACTCAAATCCAAAATAATTCAACATTGAAGGTCTATGATGCTCTACTCAGATAAAAAGAAATCCATGAATTTTTACTACGAGTTAAGGATTTTTTTAGACTAAGAAATAGATTACTAGTTAATCAACAACTTCTCCATTTTGGAAATGCAATTTTCAGGTTGTTCTTCTTTCTTTACCACAAACAACAAACCAGAGCTGCTTTCGCTTTTTCCATAAACACACCTTGCAATTTTAGGATAAAAACACAAAATCTTATAAGTGAAAATGTTAGAAAAACAAAAATACATAACAGATCTTTACATTGAGTTTGAAGAGATAGGAGAAAAAGATTATTATTTTGAAGACATAATGGAAGAAGATGATTTCAATTATCAAAACAAAGAAGTAAACATCATAAATAAGCAAAACTCATGTTCCAAATAACATGATCTATTGTACTTGCTAAGATCTGTAAATTAAATTCGAATTCAGAAGGATGAGTTTGTATTCAGATTATTACTAGAGTTTAGAAGAAAAAAGCAGGGTTAGCTTTTAACAAAGCAAGTAGATTTAAGAAGAAGTGGGTATTTCTGTCTGAGAAATTACAATGGTTAAATATCTCTTTTTGCTAGCAAACTAAAAAAGAAAATCGAGGTCAAATCTCAGAGAAAACTGCTTCAAGATGTTTCAAAATAACTGAGTTTAGACCTCAGTTATTGGTAGGGCCCACCTTTTAAATCACAAGTTTTCTTACGTAATCAAATATTGTTGTCTTGTGATTGGGAGAAATCTCAATAGCTACCACACTCCTAAATAAGAACTAAATCTTAAATTAATACATTCATGAAGATCTATTATTTATTTATTTTATATGTAAAAATTCATCTTATAACATGTTTAATTAAATATTTATTTTTTTAAGTCGTAACTAAAAATATTTTTCTCTAGCACTCGTAACCAAAAACAAGAATCAACTTAACATACCATATTCCATTACATCTCATCGAACCAGGTTTTTTCCTTTATTTCTTTAGGCAATTAAAAACAATGATGAAAATGAGTAACATTCATTAATTACTATGTTAGCACATAAGGGTGTGCATTCAATAAAATGGAATTTGGCACTTGAGGTCATGGCAGGGAATTCCTTGCATCTGCACCCAGGTTCGACCCTCTATGTGCATCTCTGTCACCCCCGTGGTGCTTTACGTGCCTACTGGGTTTGCAGGGTGTTCAGTAGGTCCGAGAATTAGTCATGGTGAGCGTAAGCTAACCCGGACACCCCGGATTATTAAAAATAAAAATAAAAAATAAAATGGAATTTGAAGAAATAATAGGGCATTAAGAACTTCAGAAGAAGAAAAAATCAACAAAAATCCACCTGGTTTTGTGTTATAAGTATAACAAAAAGGATAAGTGGTACGTGGATACTCTCAATAATTGTTTTTTTACTTTTTTTTGCCACTTTGTCTAACCGCCATCATGCATTAAAAAAAAACATCCTACACAATTCAAGAATTGTGCTGATAAAACTAGAAATCATGACTTGGATGGTGGCACTTTCTTTATTTACTGAATTGACTAATCGAATCACGACATTTTGCGTTTTTGTTTTTGTTTTGAAGAGAGGGTGGTGAATCGGATGAACAGGGCAAGCAGTCCCTCCGCATCAGAACCTTATCAACTCCAGGAACGTATTTTTTTCATCCATGAAAAGTTTAAACAAAGGTATCTGGTCGAGCTTGGCAGCGCATAGATTATCTATCAATGACAACTGACTTGCCAACTTGTTAAAAGAAACGACTGGCTTTATAGAGCTTTGCATGCCTTGGCCTCTCGCAGGAAGTGAACTGCTTTACTCGAGGCTTTAGGAATTGTAAACCACAGGGAGGGAATAGATTTTCAGTTCGAGCCTAGGAATATGACCCTCGTTTCTTAGATTGGAGTTCCTCCTGCAACGCTGTAGAGATAGAGTTACATGCATTTCCTTGTTTAGAATAAAGGCAACATCAACACCGAATGATTATCTACCACATAACATTGACACTTGAATGATCAGTGCAAGATAAACAGGAGAAAGCGTAGACAATAGAACTGAAGTGTTCTTTTCCCTTTTGTTTATTTCCTTTTTCTTCTCCCCAACCCCACCAAGGGGTTTAAACCACCCCCCCCCCCCCCCCCCCCCCCCCCTGGTTTCAAAAGATGACGTCCTGACTGATAAATATGAGCTTGAGAAGATTTCAACTGGCTGGTTCATATCTGCAGACACAGTCGTATATATTTCCTTCGATCAATTTTTCCGCCAGCCTCTGATTCTTCACCATTGCAAGCTGCATTAATGAGATACGTCCACATATTAGATGGAAATACTCGAAAGTCAAAATATAGATGACACGACTTCAATAGATGCCTGAGTTGGCGTCTTGAATGCCATTTCCTCGAACATTTTAGAATGTCAGAAGATAAACTACCACAAGGCCACGCATGAAGCACTTCAATGGTAAAAGAAAAGCACCATTTTAACTCTCCATAGAGTGTTACCTTCAAAGCCTCACATTTAAACCGAGCATTGAAATTCGTGTGAAGAGCTCTACCCATCCCTTCCAATACAATCTGCGCAGCACAAACTCCAACATGTGATTACAGTTGCACTCATTTGTCCTTTATTTTATGCTTGGAGCAGTTTTTTCTCAAAATAAAGAGAGGAAAAAAAGAAGTTAAGGCAAACCGATATACTTGAACATGGGGACTTTAACAAAGTTAAGCACTGATAAAGATTTTGATAATAGGATCCAGAGCCATACCAAATCAGCATCCTTTGCAGCGGCAGCAAGCTCAGAGCTGACCTGCCTCAAATCAATGCACGGACTCCCACACCCATTCTCAACAACCATCAAGGGAACTGAGGAGGAATTATCTTTAGAACCATCTGAAGTGTTTATCATTGCATCAACAAGTAGGCCACCTGCTTCAGCAGCTCTGCGAAGAATGTCACAATGCTGTGGAATAGGAAAATCAGTTTCCTCACTTTTGTTTACTGGCATAATTCATGGCATTGTTCAAGTAAATGCTACCCAACAACGAGTTCTGCAACTCCAACACTAACATAGACTATGAATTACATCTTTTCTGCTTCCTGAATTAACCCCCTGAAAATTCTCCAATCAATTTCTTGAACCATGGTCGTAACTGTGCTGTTCTTTAGTTGACTTAAAATATTTACAGTTTTTATTTACCAGACTGCATAACGTAGGAGCATTGACATGAATTAAAAATTTTCCACTTTATCATGGTGAGTTCTTATGAATCCTTGTGCAGAAAGAAAGTTAACAAATGCCTAGACATTTATCAGTTTGAAAAAAAAAAAAACATGCGACCACACAATTCGTGTGAACATGAAGAAGAGAAAAACAAAGACACTCGGACAAATAATTTTAAAAAAGAGAGAGATAAGAAGTTTGCAAAGCATCAAGCACGTGGCCAAACCTTGGCAGCCTCAGCGACAATGTCAGGAAGCTCCATAGCTGTTACATCATTTAGTGCTGGAAGGGAGTTTGCAACCAAAACAACCTGCATAAACAAAATGGTGGGTAGTGCACAAATTATTGAAAAGTCTTCTTTCACTAGCATCACGGAAAGGCAGACTTACCTCAGTTCCATGACGGAGGAGTTCCCGTGCTAGGGGAAGCATCCCTAAAATAACATCAGCACCTGAGTTGTCCACAAAAAGTAAAGCTCGCTTATGAGGGCAAGGCTTCTTATCTCCAGACCCCAACATTCTTTCTTTGAATGCATCAAAGTCATCCACCTGGATACCAATACGAGCAAATAATTGATTCAACATGCAATGCAAATCATGTATTCCCATTAAAAAATATATATTTATTTCTCCATTTACCCGCCAAGGTCTTTGCATTTTATTGCGACTCATTCTATAGATTTCTATGATTGTTCCTTTGTGATAGAGTTCCACACAAGCACGAGATCCCCAGTCAAATATGTTCGCAGCTAGAACACCCTCAATTAATGTAAGCAATCGCGTCTCCTGTAAGATAAAGAGGATTTTAGGTGATAGAAAGTTACTAGGTGAATCAGCATTATCATGCTAGAACAGCACAAAATTTCTGTCATAACTGTCAAATTAACTCTTGGTTCCAATTGGGAAAAGAAGAAAGGGGAAAGGAAGAAGGTTAGGATCATAATTAGACATACCTCTGTCATGCTATCAAGCTCCACCAACAGGTCAGGTAACACAGCGAGTGATGCCTCATTTTCTCTGTTTGCATTCAAAACCAAGAATCAATAAATGAACAGGAAGAAAAAAAGTGCGTGCAACACACTATAACTGTGTTGCTACATCCTCTTCATCCTCATACATATAGCTTTCAGATGTTAAGTAAATTGCATAAAAAAATTACCATTAACAAGTTGGATAATACAAGTGATCAGGCAGGGTACTCTCAGAAGCCCTAGGAATATAATTTTTTTTTCAATTACAGAAAATCATTGTTCAGTTTGTATGATAACAATAATAGGCGTCTTAACATTTTCCACTCTGGCATGGATATGCCTCTTTTTATACATACTCTGATCAGATTAACAAGTGTAGATCATAAACAAAGTTGTGAAGGAATTGATAGAGAAACTAAGTTCAAATAATTTCCAGAGGCTGTTTAAGAAAGAATGTGGTTACCTCTGTTTTATGCTTCTATATGCGTCCACAAATTGGAATTCTCTCAAGCACTCTTCCCTTAGTTCCAAGAGATTGGCCAATCCTAACTTCCCATATGCTGCAGGCTCCTCCATCAACCTATTTAGTGTTGGAAATTGGTAAATGAAGAAAAATGGCCTTCATAACATGAAGATAATGTCAAGAAAGATATCCAACTGAACAGCAAAACAAAACAATGAAAAAGAATGACACTGCAAAATTCTTATTGTGCAGTGATGATTTGAAACAAAACGATTTTGCATCCAGCAGGAACCAAAACAAAGAATGACCAGAAAATTGAGGGAATGGGTTATTCATCAGTATATCATCAATATTAACAAAACCGTAAAGATGCAAAGATGGGACCAGCACTTCAGTCCCATATTAAAAAACATTACAATGTACAAGTAATCTAAACAACATACTTGAAGTTCCAACTTTAGAATAAAGAAACTCTTCAATAAATGTATAAAAATAACGTAATAGAATGTTTACCACTATTCTAATTACCTTGCCAAGTGAGCAGAAAATGCACGAGCGAAAGCATCACCTCTTCTTTTAGAATCATCCGTTCCACCTTCACTAGCCACTGCCTACAAAATTTCACATTAAGCTCTTAATATATTTCTTATGACATTATGGACAATCAAACTTCTTATTTTTCTAATTATTCAAAAAAGAAATTAACTGGCATTGTGTGTCAGGATGGTAACAGTCCTGGGCTCATAACCCAAAAGTATTGTGGGATAGGAGTGTCCACATATTTCCAACCCATGACCTCAAGTAGGATTAGCTTTTCAATCAACCAAGAGACTAAATTATTACGTTGACAATCAAAATTTGCATCTTCTGTACACAAGATTCTTCAATTTCAAGAACAGTGCTAATTACATTTAATGGGGTACATATTCTTAATTTTATATTTAATACCAGAGTACAAAAATTTCACAGGCTGATGTATGTTGACTCTGCGCACACAAGTTGATGCATGATGACTCTGTGCGCGCACAAGTGCAAGCGTGGGGGTTATGTGTGTGTGTGCAAGAGTAAGTGAGAGAGATTTATGATAATATTGATGGTTACCTTATCAACAAGATCTGGCAAATGGTCAGACAGCACAGTGAACCAGTACCTACATTGACATACAAAATCAGCTGGGAAACCTTCGTATCATGCATATGTGAAAGCAGAGGATAAACTGTATTGAAATAGTTTCAATCAGGGATAATCAAAATATGTAGCATATTCCCAGAGTTTACTCACTCTAATTCACTGTGATCTGCGAGGTCGATAGTGTTAGGCTCATACCTGTTGGAATGAAATCAGTTTGCTTCACAAAGTTAGATGGAGGGGTGACTAATGAATCACATATTTATGGCATAACAGAAAAAAAGGCAATAATTGTTTTTTTTTTCTTTTGCAAATTCAAGCTTTACACTTGTTATATTAATTGAATTCTTTGAGAATGGAGAGAAAAAAAAAAGCCAAATTCTCTATACAATATTTTTGCTCCTCAATATGTTGGCAACATTATGTTCATGGGACAAGTTAATGCCACAATAGAATAAGATTTTATTAGTCTAGGATACTAATTTAATAATTGAATCAAACCACTCAGAACAGTGAAAGCATTTATGTTTAGAGAGATTATCTAATGGAGTGTTTAGCAATACCAGTGTACAATTTTGCATACATTTTTGGGTCTGCCAATTGTGGAAACACCTCCAGTGTGGGTACAAGATGCAGAACACCAACATTTAATGCACTGGCATCAGAACGTAGAGTACCACCTTTGGATGAAGGAACTTCAAAGCCACCAAGCCCAGTGGTTCCAGATGAAGCCATTGGTACAGGAGCAGTAATCTCAGTTCCCTTCTGCACAAACTTTTCCATCCATGAAATCTGCATTCGAATCAACAATAAATAATGTATAAGGTCCAATTCAAACAGGATGTGTGTGTGCACGCTCCTGCAAAAACATGGGAATCTGGTGCTTAAACCAAAAAGGCTTAAGCAAACTTCTTCTATCATCTGAGCCACCATCAAAGGTTTTTATTTCTCGATGGAAGACATTGTGAAATTGATAAATAAGATTTTCAGCCAGGAAGTTTACATAACCAGACTATACTCACTGATGAGAAGTAGCTAGTTGTCACTCACATATAGGAGGAAGAAAGCTCATGATGGCTTAACCATAACCTCAAAAATAGACATCTGCATCTCTATGAATTGTCTATATTAAGATAGTATGTACAGGAGTGATTTGCATAATAAAGTTGAAAATATAAAATAGTTTTCCATGAAGATAATTAGGTGAGACATTCTTTCTTGTTGCCAATTATTTGATCACATTATTTAATTTGAAAGGTTATTAAGAAGAATATATAGATTCCAACCTTTTTACCTCTCATGGCTATCAAGTTGATCCATTATAGATTCTTTTTCTTTACTTACCCTCTTCCTCTTCCTTTTCCTCTTCCTTTTCCTTTTCACAGGATAAAGTCCTAAATAGCTGCTTCAAGAATCTATTCCTACATGATATCTCATCTGTGTCTAGTATAGTGGGAAAAAAAGGTTTGCAAGGAATCAACATAATGGAGTTGCTTTTGGCAACTATTATGTGTGGCATCCCTAGAGCAACAAAAGATTTCACAGATAGTGGGGTTCTCCTGAGTTATCAAATGTAATTTTGGTGCTGTAGGACCAAATTGTGAGATGTTAATATATAAATACCAGCTTTAGAAAAATAGGTCAGGGCTGGTACTACAAGACTTCCCCACATTTTGAACTCAGAAAAAAACCATGACCCAGCCCAATTATTTCAAGATAGCTGGCAGTCTAGGTCATATGTTTCAAAACCAAACTGCACTTGCCTTCTCATTCAA
>Ga0325410_1004877_pt1 | contig 14946 bp, 12 predicted proteins | sample PopdelMetagenome_16_FD_206182 | JGI IMG/M metagenome (GOLD analysis project Ga0325410, IMG submission 206182) | Populus deltoides microbial communities from Bellville, Georgia, United States - Xylem-PdIQD-R3 | ecosystem: Host-associated > Plants > Phyllosphere > Stem > Wood/Secondary xylem... | reverse complement strand
TTTTTTTTCATTTAAGTTTAATCAAGATTAATCATGATATAATAAATAATATTATATTTAAGATATCATTTAATTAAAAAATCAATTTAATCGGCTCAAACATAAGAAACTTTTTTAACACATATAATTTTAAAATTATTTTATTAAATGCACTCATCATCTTTTCTATTCATAATTAATACATTTGCCTTTTTTTAAAAAAAAAATTGACAAAAGAAAAAGAAAAAGAAATATCCGAGCTACAGTGGAGCGCAGGCACGGGGGTAGTGAGAATCTAAATGGTTAGTATTTCTTTGAAAAGAGGAAAACTTGTTGAGTCATGGAAGGCAGCAAACTGTTGCTGGAGACGCAGAAATTAAGAATTCGAGCGATTGAATGGTCAATAACAGTGAAAGGTAAAGAAGAAGATGGATGAGGAAGGCAAAGAGTATATGCGATTTGCTTTTTCTAAAGGTAATTAATTATCTAGTTATGCTCCCACCTAAGCAAATGATGCAAGAGGTTCTGTACACCTGGATAAAGATTTCTTGCAACTGTACTACGTGAAAACCTTATCAAACAAGTTTTATAAATCAAATGTACATGTTCAAACGGATATAGTCATGATTTTTTTTTATCAAGACAGCCTGCTATGACGGTTGAGGTCGGTAAGACCTTCAAATGAAGCTCGATGGATGCTGTTTATCAAGTTTTGCTATTTTTCTGTGTTTAATTTTGGGTTTTTAGCTTTATTTTCCTATATGCTTTAGATTCAGTCTTCATTTTCTGCTTGGGGCCGGTTACAGGCATATTTAAGCCATTCCAATCTTTTTTTACTAGCAGATATATGGAGAGGATAATAACTGAGAAATGACAGGCGTGTAGGGTTCTTGTTTCTGCCCTTTTCCTTTTTTTTTTTTTGTTTTCTTGTTCTTTCTAATTAGGTTCGGCCGCGCCACCAAAGCTCAAGGCAGTTAACTGCTCTGCACTTTAGCACTCTGCAACAACGTGAAGTGTCCCTTCAGCAAGCAACAACCCAAAGTAATCGGGTTTTTTCTGGGTTATTTTTTTACAGAAGACTGATAATGCTTGAAGCTGCGAAGAGTAATTCGATAGTCTTTTGTTACATGTTTTCCAGCAAAACAATGTTTGTAGATTCAGAAGAAATCAGTGAAAAACACTCTAAATAGAACAGGAAATTGTACATTAATATATTGCAAATGCTTAGAGAGAAGCCTTATTGAAGTAGTGATATAGGAGACATCAAACACATATATAGGACAACTTGACTGCAACACCAGATAGGTATACTTGGTAAATGGAAGATAAAGTAAGTACTTGTAGAGTGGATAATAAGCCTGCAGCCCCAAGAAACTTGTGAAGTCATCTCAGGAAGCTGTAGATGGCCTGACCAATTGCTCATAGACATAGTTAATCATTCTGGATTTGGATTTCACACTGCTGAGCCTCTATATTTCCTTGCAGCCTCTCTGCTGTCAATGGTTGATGTGTAACTATCATCTCTTGCATATGGCCTGGATGAAAAATTAAAGTTGCCATATCGCCTTGCAGCTTCCGTGCTGTCAATGGTTTTTGCATAGGTTGGTTCTCTATACCGGGATGGTGGAGAAGTAGAGACAGAAGGTTTTGCAACTTCTCTCAGTAATCCCACAGCTGCACTGATATCATTTGTTGCTCCAGAGAGGGGAGCATTGGGTGGTGCAGCCCATGTTGAATGACTCGGCCTTGCCCACCCATCACTGGTGTTCATGGTTGGTTCCATGTTGCTACCTTGTTTGCGGTAATAATCATCATAGTTGTTGTCATTTCGATGTGCATTACCACTGGGCTTGAGCAAGTCTTTGTTGCTGAAACCATTGCGCTCATCGTAGCCATCAGTGTAGCCATCATAGCCTGTGGCTTTTGGGGTCTGGCGCCGATATGAAGCATCCCAAGGAGCATATTCCTTGGGTTGGCTAGCCTCAATTTGCACTTTGGTGATGAATTCCTCTACTTTTTGAGGGCGACCATCAGCTGAAGCCAGAGGCCTACGGAACTTATTCTCAGCTCCACGATATTCCTCTGACCAGCGAGGGACCTCCTTGTCTTCATACTCCATAGGTGGATGAACATGCCGTTGATAATACGTCTCAGTTTTTGTAACATAGTGATCTGCATTTTGATCAACACGGTAAGAAATTATAGGCCTTTTCCTCCCATCAGCATCAATGATGACTGGTCGGCACACATGATCAGGAACATAGCCTGTTTTGCTACCATAATCATCAGAGCTGGGTGGATCGTAGCTGGAGTAGCCCCTATATGAGTAACCAATCCCGGCCATCACTCAGCTTTGTGTAGGAACTTCTTCCCTTAAAAGACTCTAAGCTCAAGCACTTGGATTCCTTTTCTTGCATATGAAGGGTGTTAGAACTTCTTCTTTTATAGAAAATCTGGGCTCTCCTCTTCAAATGAATGATGTAAGGTTCACCTGTACAATGAGTAAGAGGATCCTATGCTGTCTTTTTCTTTGCACTTTGAGATTCCCTTAAAGTTCAATCCACCAAGAAACTTGCTGCAGAATCATATTCTAAGCATTTCATGAGAGTGAACTCCGATGCTTTCTCATGGGAAAAGTTGTTTTGATAGGAGGGTGCTCCTTGAGGACGAAGATTGCAGAATATATGGTGTCCCCAAACAAGAATAAAGGAGAAAGAAAAAGGTTAAGAGAATCACTTTTGCTTTGCCTACCTGTGAAATATATAATTGCAAACCATTTTAATCAGCAACCAAGAAAGAGGAAAGAACAGACTTCTGGTGAGACAGAGACTTGGGATGTCTGGATTCTACCCTAAAAATGGCAATATCCACAACTTGAACGAAATTGAAACTGAGGCACAGGAGCTACAGCTAGAAGCCTCCAATGTTTTCCTTTACTAATTATTGACGGGACTGAACAAAGTGATGCAGGAGATTCTGGGGATCTCTAACGTATATGAATTCTTCAAAAAATTCAGGGTTTTCTTTTCTTTTCAACATAGATTGGCTGAATACCAATGGTAGGTTATTTCCAGAATAGTTTTTTAACAAAATTATTCAAACTTTTATGTTTTTTTGTGTGAGAAAAGCATCCCGTGAAGGATTCGATCAAGCCCTTCACGTTTTATGCCTTCCTAGTTTTCCCTGCAGGCCGCATCACAGAAAGCTTCTCCTCCAACTTTGGTTTTTCACCATGTTTTCTGGACATATGGAATAACAATGAACACCACGATATTAAAAATGTCCATGCTCCACAACAGGAATCCCCACCCCCTCAGGCCTCTTCACCTTTACCGCTAAATAAAAGTCTGAAGAATCGCATTCTGCTCATCCTGGACTGCGACCTCCAATACTCGCAAGACCATTGAAGTCCTGCTCTAGTTTCAATTTCAGACAAACTTGTCTTCTTCATTTTCTCCAACTTGTGCAGAATTCTGAAGATCTACGCAACAAGGAAAAGTAGGAGGTTCATTCTTCGACTCCGCTGAAAATTGCTATTCCCTCGTCATTATTCTGGGAGTGTGGAAAAACGTGTTTTTAAAAATTTTATTTATTTTTTTCTAAATTAGTTTGTTAAATTTTGATGTGCTGATATAAAAAAATAAAGTTTAAAAGTTAAAAAAATATATTATTTTAATATATTTTTAAATAAAAAAATATTTTAAAAATCAAATTTTATCACACCACTGCACAATTGCACATACTCTTGTAAAAAGAGAATGCTAGCTTTCCAACTAATGTCTTCCTGACATGCACGTTTGCTTGTGAAAGCATAATGCAGGAACATTTGCTTTCGCAGTTGACAAGAGACATTTGGAATTGCGTTAAACGTTTCATAAAAAAATATTTATTTTTATATTTTTAAATTATTTTCATGTAAAAATAATTTTTTTTAAAATAATAATATTCCCCAACAATTCAATATATAACTGCCCCCCCCTGCTTAGATTTTATGATGATTTCCGCATGCGCATGAAAGAACATAGTTTGTTTAACTTCGAAACTTTTTTCACGTGAAACAGAGAAAAACACGAAACCATTGTTTGCACCACCAACCAATGAGTTTAAATGGGAACCTGCCATGGCTGACTCTGTGGGTAAGTTTAATTTGTTAAGAGTTGCAAATCATAAAGAACTGAATGGTCTTTCTTTAATATCATTTTAGGTGATGCTGTACCAGGTAACGAGAATCACAAGACAAGTGTTAAGAAAATGATCACCTCGTAAGTGCAGATTGTCCAATTTTGTCTCTAAAATCTCTAAATTGTCACAGTATCATCGTTTTTTCATCAGCTACTGTCAGTAGTCTGAATGCCACCAACATCACATAAACACAATCTGGATAGTTAGAAATGAAAATTTGTCATTGCTCACCCTTTATGTCATTGATTCCATCCATAAAACTGGTATGGACAGTGATGTAAAGTTTCATAGAATGTAACGGAATGTAGTGTATCTGCAAAGAGAGAGAATCGATTGACATTTTCTATGTTACATTACAGTCTACCAATTCTGCACAAAGAATGTCTGAGACTGCAATACTGAGTAAACAATAAAAACTAAATCTTGCTTTATTACCCCCCCTTTTTGTTTCCTTCTGCTATTTGTCAACTATCAGAACCTGGAAAAGAGCACCATATGCTTCACACTTGCACTTGTTTCTATACATAAATCAGCTTAAAGCATAGATGGCGGTAACAATTTCAAGTCTGCCAAGTGCCTTGTCTTTATATTTTCTAAGGGTCAAATGCTGGAACTTCAGGCAAAGGAGAATAGAATGCACGATATATTGTTCTGTCAATGATACTCCTATAGGGATCCTCTTCTCGCTTCTTCAACAAGTAGGCGATACTGTTTTGGACTTCAGATTTTACATGCAAGTACAATTGTTTTGCATTTTCTTTGTCTTCCAGCATCTCTTTCATTCCCTTCGTTTTTATGGGCTTCCCGAACAGAAAATAAAAGCGGCCAGGTATCTTAGGTAAAAGCCCAGGGATGAATAAATCTGTACTGGCTACCTCCCCTTTACTTTCGTCCCTGTGATCAGATTCAGATCATAGTCAGCGCGGAAGCAATGAAAAAACAGCAGCACCTTAGGCTACTTTCAATTACAAGGAAGTAACTATCATTGCATGATTTACAAGGAAAATGTTAATCACCTCACTCTAGAACTTTTGCTCATAAGGTCTTTGGCGAAGTCATTAAGTATCGGGATTTTCATCAAGTCATGGTAATCTAGAGCCAACTGCAACACAGAAAAAGGAAATCTTTTCATGATGACCATATATTTCAAAGCCAAGTCTGGAAAAGAAAGAAAACAATATTTTATAGGGTTTCATGGGGAGAGGAAACTAAATGGTTCATCAGGAGTAGAGGGAGATCTTAGAGAAACAGATATTGTGAAAGTAACACTGCTATGAAAATAAAGATAGCTAAACCAGTTATTTATTCCTTCCCCAACAATAATTTGAATATAGAAAGACGCGTATATTGAAAGATTTTGCAATGTCATGTACTGAACTGATAAAAATGTTTCAACCCAAAAGAAGGCTTGTGGACTAATATATATATATATATATATATATATATAAGAAACTGATGTAAATAAAATCCAAAGCTTACTTCTGCTATATCATCTTCTCCTACAGTTCCAAAGGGTACAATCGTGGCCCCAAACCTTGCTGCCATTCTCACAAATTCAGGCTGATCAGGCCAAATTAACTTGTATGCTTCACCCTGCAAATTAAAGAAGCACGAGACTAAGGATGTCACAAACATTTGGGAAAATATAACGCAATATTTAAAAAGACCAAATAAGGCATTGTGTTTTGATGCGTGTGATGTCTTCGCACAGGAGGAAGGTTCAGAGTTGTCCAATTTCACAGTATTCCAGAGAAAGGTATGGAGGTGGCTTAGGTAGTGCCTTTGAAGGTGGTCAGAGGTCTAGGCAGTGCTGACCAGGTGGAAGCCATTGTGATTTGGGCAAAGAGTACTTACACATTTAGACTGTAAATATTTTAGATGGTTCCCAAAACTGACACTACATCTTCATGTTATTACTTGTTTTAAAAATTGAAATGGAGAAGATATTCACCATACAAAATTACGAAACTTCTAGAATGTATGATTTTTAGATTTTAAAAAGAACTTGTTGAAATGAAAGCAAGGAACTCAACAGTTGGCATACCTTGTAATGCAGAGCCTCTCGTTGACCTCCAGGATAAAGAAGCACATGCGATTTTTTTGAAAGTAATTTGAAAAGATTGCTTCCTGTGACAGGTACCGCACCCATTACTTTCATCCAATCAGATACAGAGAATTCAGTAGATGAACCCTCCATAATCTCTGAAAATAGGTCAGGGTGCGCTATGCCACGAACCATAATATTCTTCTCTCTCAAGAATTCATCTACAAGAGAATAAATTTCAAGTCCCATCAGCATGTGGTAGCCAATAAATAAGACAGGACCTTCATCTGGAACCCCAGCAAGACCTTTCACTATCTTGCCATCATCCAGAGTGGAGAACAGAGCTGAGCAAGTAGCTAAGCGGAACAACCTGGAAATCACATGATTATAATACGATCAGCTTGAGCCACACCTAGACAAACTTTTAGGGCGTGAGATGCAACATAAAAAAAGTTGTTCAGGCTGGTCTGCAGGGAAGCCCAAACTGTGAGAACTAAGCCTAGGATTTAGAACAAGCTCCTTTCCAGTCAGCTTAATTCATATAATTCATAAATCATGCAACATATGTGGTATATTTTCTAACAACTTTAGGGTTGTTGTCTGCTCATGAAGAGAGGACATCGTTTGTCTGGTTGCTGGAACTACAAGAGAATTTTATTGTCATTTTTTGTCGCTTAAACTTAATGTGAAATAACAGAATAAAGCAGCAATTTATCAACATTAACAGCTCTGTGCTAGTATGCACCAATGTTTAATGGGAATTTCTAATGAGAAGATTAAGAGGAAAGAGAGGAGAGAATGCCACTATCAACCAGACACACCAGGCTTACACTTGGGATGGGAGGGGTTATTGATGGCCGGGTTGTTTCTCTTGTTGTGAAATCCCACCAGCAGAAAAGAAAACGAAAGGGAAAGAAGATGAAGAAATGGAGAGTAAATGGCTAATGGATAGACAGAAAAGATTGGGAAATGTAAGTAAAAATTTTCACTATATTATTTAGAAGCCTGGACCATGTATGAATAACAATGAATGCTCTGGCTTGACCAGGGTCAAATCTCCATGTCATATCATTCTAAGCACAAAGTGTTAGTCATACATCCAAGAACTGCATATAACAAATTGCTTAGCTGACTTACCCAGTCATTTCATCAAATGCACATTTGAATTCAGACATGCTAGGTGGCAGAAAGTCAGAGACTAAATCAAGCCTCCTTGAGCGACGGTATTTGCAAGTACCTTTGATAATTGTAAGCAAATTAAGACCATCTTCCTGCAAATGAAATGAAAAGAAGAAGTCATGTTTGTCTTCCAAAAATGAATTAGCATTAAGGAAATAAAGCTTCACTGCACAGAGCATCAAAACGTACAATTTATGGATGCAATAAATGTTTATTTTTGTGGGGTACTAAGTTTCTAAACACTGGTTTCACAAGATTGACCTCTTTTCAGAAAACCAAGGTCGAGGAGTTACAGGAAATGATGGTATGAGCTTTCACTCCAAGAACTACCTCATCAATGGAATCATTGAATCTAGCATACATGATAGACGGTAAACATAACACAAAGTAGGGTCATTTAAAATGATGATACAGATCCTCAAACCAATAATGAACCGGTCAATTAATATGATGATACATGAACGTGTTTTATTTACAATTAGAAAGTCGTTCAAAATTTTTTGTGATCAGAAACCTGTTGATTTGAAAGAGCTTTTTACGATACAGACTTACCTACACAGTTACTCTACTTATTTTAGACACAAGGATACGCCACTTTGTTTTCACTTACCATTAGCATGGAATGCCCATTGTCCTTGAAGTAACGAACTTTGCAATTCTTTAATGAACTTTTAAGACGGCGAGCTTCATCTTTACTAGGAAGCAAGTTATCATTTCCACTGCAATACAAACACAGCACTATCTTCAACATCCATCAATATTAACCAATTTGAGAGTGAGTCACATATAGAATCTCAAAAGAATCAGTCACGAGAAGAAAAACTCGACCACAGAAATGCTCCTATCCTACAAGACATAAATACATCATCCAAACACAAATATTTGGACAGTTTATTGCAAATCATAGATGTGTTACAGTTATTAATATCACATAGAAGTTCATTGCAAATTACAGCATATTCAAAGGCATCATGGGTTTACAGGTAACTAGGCAAATAATTTGTTGAGTATTCAAAGGCATCACGGGGTCTCGAGGTAACAAGGCACATAACTGTGCAGAACCCGCAGGATTTCACTAACGCATGGGAAAGGGCAACTTTGTTCATATATGTTAAGGGCCCTAGTATAGATGTTTATGTAGCATAGTATCCACTAGTTATGGGCTTCAGAGAGAGAAATACAAGAAGGAAAATAAATGCGGCATGCTTGATTCTCTTCATATGCCAGGCTCTATATATTTACAAGAGCTGCAGAAAATTTTGTTCTGAGACTCTGCTTTCTATAAGTCAAGCAAGGCTCAAATTACTATTTTCCCTCTTGAAATAGGAAAAAAAAAAATTGTAAAATAGCACAGTAATTACAGATGTAGCATTATCAGTGATAATCTTGACGCAGTAACAATTAGCAGAGATGTTCAAGGACGATTCAGATAACATAAGATACACAATGAAAAGAGAGGCAACAACTTATGAACAGAAATTGTGTAAAGGAATTGCATTAACTGTAGTGAGAATAAAAACCTGGCAAGAACTAGCACTTCAGCTTTTACAGCATGAAGTCGGGAATTAGCATAAGCAGCAGCGGATTTAAGCAGTTTCAATCTCCAAATAAGAGTCTCCTTTGGAATGATATCAGACAAAACCTGGAATGAACATAACAAACAATACTAGAAGTCAAAATAAATCTAAAGAAAGGACTGGCCAGAAAACAAACCAGAGGCACATGAGGAGAATGTATTGTTGGTGTGTGCGTGTGTAGCTATGTTAGCATCATGATACTATAATTAACTTGGATCACCAAAGCAAGCATGGTGAATCATTGAAAACTGGTGGGAAATCGTGAGAATAATTAGCATGTGATTGCCACATGCTGAGTAAAACATGATAAGTAGAGTTATTATGATCAAAGTGAGAGAACAAAGCATATTGCAGCTACCTAATATCTTCCAGAAAGATGAAGGGAATTACTAGGACATGGTGAATTAGACACCCACAGATAACCATTGCACAAACTAAAATTTGTATATTAGAGAGGACTGGCATGATTCAGTATTAGTTATTATATGCAAGTCGAAGATATTACACAACCTTCTTTGGATATCAAACTAATAGGTTAGATCTAGAGCATTTTTGTAGTGTTTTAATAATCATTCCTATCCAAGTAAATGAATCAAACCAATAAATTTCACAAAGAACTTTCCCTTAATAATGAAAAAAAAATGATATATTTACCTAATCATACAATAGCTTCAAATGATAATATGAAATTTCATCTATTAATGCATTTATCCCCTTAAAGACAGTGTCCTGTTTCTTACTCAGATATTACTTCAACATCTGACCCTTTTACATAATAAGATTACCAAAATGCAGATCATTATTTCAGTTAACCCTTTCTGACAATTAAGCAGTTCGACATTTCACACAACCAACGTTTGACTGTCATTTTGTTCCTTATCATAATCTTATAAATTGGCCCAAACAAGCTTTTCATAAACACTACCATCTTGCCCACTATTACTATGAGCATAACTTCTATCCAGACTACTATTGATCTTGGTTAGGGACTAGGGAGGAAAATAATATCATATGACCTTAAATACTGAATAAGTGTATTTTTCTCTTCTATATCACACAATAAAATACAGGAAAGTCTACTGCTTTATATTTAAGTGTTTCTTAATTTAGCTATTCATAACAGTAACTTACTGGGAAGAAGGGTGCAAATAAGACAAGAAAAAACAAAACAAAACAAAAGGGAAAAAAGTGCAAAAGCTAAGCAGTGTTCATGTTTCTTACAGAAACAGAAGGTAGCAAAGCAGTAAGATTGTGATACAATTGTTGAAATTGTAGTCTAGGAGGAAGCTTGTATTCGATATTGGCCATTGCCATCTTTACTGGATTACCTGAAGTCACAAAAAAGAACAATCAAACAACAAGATAAAGAAATGATTCCATGACAAACAAACAAGGAAAAAAGAAGAAGCAGAAAGTAACTGTAAAAAAGCTACAGAATTTGTACCGGTAACAAAGCCAACAAGATAGGGAAATACATCGTGTAATCCATCAGGCAAGGCCTCCAAAATAGGGAGTAAAGGAAGCTGTGACCTGCTAAATGATGTAGCTAAAATAAAATGCTAGGGACGTCAGACTACCTCTTAGGTTATCATCCAAAGATCTTGAATCAGAAAGTTATTAGCAGTATGTAGAGAACAAAATACTGCAAACTCACCTGGGTTAGCAAGTATAAGTACGAGGTCAATTTTAGGATTACGGGCAGCAACAGCAAGTGCTAGACATGCTCCAAAGGACTCCCCCACTAGATAAATAGGCTTATTTGGAGATGAAGCATGCTCAAGCCTCACAGTTTCCTCAACAATTTTCACCAGCCCTGCAGGCAATACATCATGGTGAGTTAGTGATAGGTAACAAGCTTAATTTAAGAGAAAAGGAAACACATTTGGCATGTCCGAACACCAAAAAAGAAGAAGAAGAAGCATGAGGATCACATCTGCAAGCAAACATGCACATTGCCAAGGGACTTGAAGAACCATACAGGACCATTACAAATGAATATTTCCAGAAATATATTCATACACAGTAACTTAGCAGATAAAAGATAATGGATATGAGCTTCATGGCTCAAGTATTAAAACTCTTAATTAGTAAAAAGTCAGCCATTCATTCTGGCACTAAGAATCCATGCAAAAGAGTGAAGAAGCCAAGATAGCAAAGATCTGAATAGCAAACCTATCTTCTCAAGCCTCCTTTTGTGTAACCATCTCCAATGGAAATAAGATACTTACCATAGAGGTTTCTAAGAAGTGTACCGAAGATCCATATAAATATTTCTGCAATAGCTTTTTTCTCAATAATCACCATTAATCAGTGTTTTTCATATCTAGAGTTTTATTAAACCGAATAAGCTTAATCCAATGAACTACCGTGTGCTTTTATTAATAGGATTGAAGGCAGAATATTTTTTAAAATATTTTAATTAGAATAGGTGTAAGTGTTACCAAAATCATAGAAAATAAGCATTTGGAAATTGGAGACACACAAGCAGTAAATACAGCAATCCTTGCATTATCAAAAGGTAAAAAAACACGTTTTTAAGTAATGTATAAAACAAACCTTGTTTTACCAATTAGTTATCAATCTATTTTCACATGGATGGTCATGTTATCATAAGAAATATCAACTCAAAACGTTTGCTAAATTATCAATGCAAATGAATTGCTATATAATAATTAAAAGAAAGGAAGACCGATGAATTTAGAGGCCTTGAAAGACCATACCTTCAAATGTTGTTCGATCATACACTGGAATATGAAGGCATCGAACTTCAAATGCCCTGCAATTTTCCAAAAATCAAATGTAAAATCATTTATTTAACCGCACTGAAAATGACAGAACAAATAAGAATCCCCAAGAATTCAATTGCGGGATAGAACAATGAAATTGAAAGATTAAGATCCATAACAATTCTTTAAAAGTTGAATCCCTTTGTTATAAATAACGAGTGCAGAAAATCATAAGTAGCTCAAGCAGCTTTGACAAGCAGAAACTATACCATCTTAATGTGAACTGTCAACTGGCAAATTATTCTGGCAACAGGAAAGAATGTTTTGAAAAGTATGAATTCAGAGAAAACCCAAATTTTCCAGGAAGGTATGCACATATTTCAAGTTCATTCTTCAATACTTGTAATGGAGGTAGAAATAAAAGAACTTACTTCCCAAGAGCTTTATGGTGCAAAGCAAGTCCCAAGCCAACACCATCAAGCCCTGCAAAAAACCAAAAAAATACCAGAAAACAATTCATCATTCTGTAATCTCCTAACCTGAACACATAATTTTATAGCAATGAAATAGTTAATCAAAATTTACAGAACAAAATAACTTTGAGGAAGCTAGAAACTCATCAACTAGAAAGTCGGTCCATCTGTCAAGAGTGTTCCTTTTTTTGCAATACTTCAATTTGAACTTGAGAGTTCATCTCAACAGGCAAAAAATTACCAGGTAAAAACAGAAGAACTGGTGAATCTTTTAAAGGTTTCCCACACTCAGCAGGGCAAAACCACCGAGGTGGCCCACCATCAGGCTTAATAATCTCCTTGGCTCCATCAAGATAATCCTTCACAGTCTTGGTCCCATGGCCATCATCCCACAATAATTCCAAATCTTTGAAAACAGCATCTTTCACCCACTTTTTCTCAATTCTAGACTTTAAACTTCCATTTTTTCCTCCATCAATCAAAGTGCCATTCTTCACTTTCTCCCCACTGCCTCCATCAATCAGAGCCCCATTCTTCTCTTTCGGTCCAGCAAAAGAAGTTCCATTTACCACAATCACATCAGATGACAATACTGTCGAATCACCACCACCTAAACTTTGAGCCCTCACCCCAAACCGAGGCTTATTTCCCGAATTTAATGCAACATAAGGTGAAATATTGCAAGTAAAAATCGATGCCATGTTTTGACAGGCAACGTGAGGCAGTTTAGACACTAGTAGTTCCCTCAAAAACAGATTAGAACTGTATGCTGTCTTGGGACCCTTTTCAAGTACTAGCAAGAAAAACTTAAAAAGAGCAAAAACTTGAACTGTCACTCCAAAACAAGCACACCCTCTTACAAATAATTCAAAATACCAGTTCAAGATTTCACCAAATGAGATCCCTTGAGACCTTTCTCAATTGCCAAGCCGCAACTGAGAAGCCTGGGACCCTTAAATCTAGCACTGCACTAAAAACCAGCTGCAATATTAAATTAAATAATCCCCAAAAACATTCTAACTGAAACAATCACACGCTTCTTGAGAGTAATTTTAGAGCCTTATTCAAGGTTCACTGACTTCAACTACCAGGCAGCAATAAAAGAGAAGCTGGAAAACTCTTTGAAGCAACCCCAGAAAAGCAAGCTGAGATGTATAGTAGCTTGTACACCATGCCCCTTATTGAATTCTTTGTATTATCATATGGCAACAAATCCCCAGCGAATAGTAAACGTGGGGCTAGGAAAGACATACTTAATAATAGAAAATGACAACAATGTTGTCTTCTCTTGTTTCTAGTCGTCCATGTTGCGGTCTCTGGCTTGACACACTACTTGTGAGCTGTGACTTCTAGATTAGGGCCATGAGGCTCAACTGTCACTGCCCGGAGTTGAAGAGTCGCCATGATGATTTGACTTTTTTTTAAAGTAAGACCGCAGTCTATTGTATTGTATTGAGTGTGTATTAAAATAAATATAGTTTATTTTAGTTTTATTCTTCCTTGTATTTGATTGTATTGATTTTCTTTTCATTTTATTAGAGTTGATTTTAACCATTTTTATACAATTTTTTATATGCATATAATCTGTGTCAAAAATACTAATTTTTTAAAATATATCGAAGTGATATAAAAATATATAATTTTTAAATTATTTTTTAAAAAATAGTATTAATCAGTATACAAAATAATCCAAAAATATCTTGAATTATTGAATAAAAAAAGGAGCATCGATATTATTTGTTGTATGAAGTATATATTATTTGATATATAAACTATTATTATTATTATTATTATTATTATTTCTCGGATAGAATATCAAATGGTTTTTAAGCTACATAACGAAAGGATAACTTAGCTTTCATTCATTTTTAAATCTCATTATGCTATTGATGAAGAATGGCAATTATTTAAAATATATTTTATTCCAAGTTAGTGTCACATGATTTGACCAGTAAACTGATTTTACTTTTTATTAAAAATTCGGAAATGATTAGGTGTATATATATATAGATTCATAGCATAGATCTTCATCCATCCAGTCCAATTATTTAACTTAGGAAGACTTGGATTTTAATAATTTTTTTAATTAATATAAATATTCGAGTCTGCTTACGTACATCTTAACTAATTCTATAGATTTTGAAATTAACGATCATATAAGGTTCCAATAACTATTATATTAATAACCACATGGTTTGAACTTGAAACCACAAAATAAATAAACTTTTTAATCTCAAACTCTTACTATTAGAATACTACTAGATATGTAAACTTTAATAATATTCACACGTATAGTTGGTTGCTAGTTGAAAAAGTAAAAGATAACTTAAATATTATTCATAAGCAAACATATTTTTTAATATTTATTATTTTATCTGGTAATTATCTTTAAAAAATAAAAAAATATTATGTAATATTCCCATGTTTATGTAAAAACATGAATTTTATAAATTTTCTTTTTAACAAGATACCATTAAATATACTTAATATTAAAAAATATATATTATACACTTGTTAATGCAGGCGTGCCTATATTTATGCGTGTTTTCTATATTCGTAATACAATTTTTTAAATACGTGTTTTATTTAATACAGGATTATAAGAATTTATTATTTAATCGACATATTATTTAATCTATAAACTTTGAATAAAAAAGTAGAATAGCTGTTAAAAGAAGTTCTAGAAGACGGACGGCGGCCACGTGGTTGTCAAAAAAGAATAATGGTTTTGCTGTCACAAAGGACAGTGTAGTCTTTTTATTTGTCCACCACTCCGCCTCTATTTT
>Ga0325410_1004875_pt1 | contig 14953 bp, 9 predicted proteins | sample PopdelMetagenome_16_FD_206182 | JGI IMG/M metagenome (GOLD analysis project Ga0325410, IMG submission 206182) | Populus deltoides microbial communities from Bellville, Georgia, United States - Xylem-PdIQD-R3 | ecosystem: Host-associated > Plants > Phyllosphere > Stem > Wood/Secondary xylem... | reverse complement strand
TGGCCATTGTACGATGCCATACTCATCGGACAAAGATCAAGGAAGCATTAACACGCTTTCGTATGAATATCACGTGCAACCCACTTTTATAATTAATTAATATTTTATATATGTTTAAATACTAAACTGCCCTTAATCAAACTTGATAACCGCAAAAAGAAACCAAATGGAAAAAAACATTAAAACCTCTTGATCCAAAGCAAAGATAAATTTAATTCAAGGGTATTTTGCTAACTTTATTGTATATTTAAAAATAAAAAAAATTGAAACCACCCCCGCCGGCCAGCTGACTATTTATTGCTTTCAAGGCCAATTATGTTATGTTTACAAGGGTTAAATTATTATTTTACTGATCCCATCCATAATGACATTAAATCTTGGTTTACAATAATAAATTTAGAGTAAAAATAAGGGTTTTTTTAGTTTCTTTTCTAATATGATTTTAGCCTTAATGTTTTTTTTATTTAAAAAAAGGTTAAACATATCCATGTAATTAGATGGAGATTTCTTCGTTTAATTTTGTTCTCCATATTTTCTTGTAAAATAAAGAAGAGGATGCACACACACTCATGACAAAAATAGAGCATAAAATCTATTGATGCGGGTGTTTAAATGCATGTGTAATTGTTTTTAAATATTTTTTAAAAATATTTTTTATTTGGAAAAATATTAAATTAATATTTTATTAGTGTTTTTTAATTGTTTTGATGTGCTTATATAAAAAATAAAAAACAATATATGAAAAAAATATTTTTAAATAAAAAATTATTTTGAAAAGTATCATATACCATAATTCCATATATAAAAGAGACAAAGTGAGTTTATTTGTTTGAAATTAAAAGCAAGAATTTTCTTAAAGGCCATCAGTAATTTTATTAAAATCAATTATTTGTTCGTAACATGAAATTATTAATTTTTGGTATAGGATAATATAATATTTTAATTGCCCATTGATTTCTTCTTTTTAATAACTAAATAATAAGTACATATGTCAATTAGTATTACTAGGTACTAGGTTGAATGTTAAAAAGTTTTTATTGAAGAGTAATTTTAAATAAAAATTTAATTTTAATACTTAAATATTTTTATTAACCATTTTAAACAAATTTTCCAATACAATTTGAATGACAAGTCAATAGTCGACGTAACAATTTTCCAATACTAATTCTTTTTTTTTTCAATGATTATTTTTTCCGAGTTACCTTTATAAATTCGACATGATGCACGGAAAAACAAAAGAGAAGGAAAATACTTGTTTTTAACAGTAATAATTATTTTTGTCTTTTTCTTATGGTTAGCACAGTCCAATAACAAAAACATATTTAGAATACATTTGTTTTCTAAAAATTACTTTTTAAATTTTTATGTATTTATTTATTATTAAAAAATTTAGTCAACAAAAAACACCTTCTGATCAACAGAAAATATTTTCCAGTTAAAAAAAATTTAGCTTGGTTTTCAGGAAAGTGTTTTCCTTTTATTTTGGATGGAAAACACTTTCCGAAAATTGTGAAAAATTTAAAAATGTCATATTATTTGCAGATTATATCAAATTTGATCTTCAAACTTTTGATTGCTATATATATATATATATATTGTTTTGAATATTTGTTTTTCAATTTCATCCCTTAGAATTTAATTTTTATATTAACTTTGGTAATTTTTATTTTGTTTTTTCCTTATCATTTTTTAATTGAAATTTTTTATCTATCAAATTTGGTCCTCATTATTTTGATTGTTACTTATTTTATTTGAAATATTTATGAATTGTTAATTATTATTATTTTAATTTCTTCATCTTTCAATTTTTTTTATTTTTTATTTGATCTCTATTATTTTGATTATTATTTATTTTATTTGAGATAATTTATGAAATTATATTTTTTTTCAATTTCATTCTCATTCAACCTTTTAATTTGTAAGATTTGTTCCTCATTATTTTAATAAACTTGAAAAAAATAAAATATTAATAAGTTATTTTTCAGCTCATTTTCCATGACATAACCAAACACTGGAAAATGTTTTTCAATTTATTTTTCATTACACTACCAAATATCAGAAAATACTTTCCAACAAACAAACGGGCCTTAAAAACAAAACTTAATGAAATGTGTTAAAACAACAACGACGTTAATTTATTTTTAAATGGATCGCCATTTGGGCAAAAAGTCGAGTTCGCTCTTGGCTCATAAATCAAACAAGCCACACCAATTTCTTTTCATTTATTAACATATACAGTGATTGATTAACTTAATCTAATATGTTAGTTAAGTTTTTAATTCATATTTTAAATATCTTATCACATACATGAAAAATAAATTGTGACCCTTTTAATTTTTCTTGACGCAGATATTGGGTTTTGATTCGGGCCACAGTGACCCCGAATCTAGATAAGAAAATCGTGGTGAACTCGGCGGCTCAAGTTCCATGAATTGAAGTAGAAGAGGACTGACTGACTGACTTGCTTTGATGTGAAGGTTTAGTGACCACCCAGCTGTTGCTATCGAATCTTTCATGAACTCCTGACTTCACCGTTAAAATCCACTTGCAATTGGCTTGCGGTGGCATTTTGCTTTTCATGCGATTTGATCGACGGAAATGACAGCATAAATTATTGCTCAAAATATCCTTACATAATATATTTTATATTTTTTAATATATATATTTTTTTATTCCAATTGATGTAATTTTATTTTTTGCTCTATGAAGATCCTCGAACACTTCAAGAGTAAAGTTTGGATTTTTCAAAAAATTTAAATTCTTTATTTTAAAATTTGAACTTTTGTTTTTTAAATTATTCTGATTAATTTTTATACTTGATAATTTTTCTATTGGATTGGCATTATGGATGTAATTATTTTTATTATTGCCAACATATTATTTTTTTTTTATTTAATTTTTGTTTTCTATAATTATCATTTATTTGTCTTGAGATACAAAGTTTAATGATTTGACATGATCAGAGACTAAATTTTATTTAATTTAAAGTATGATGACCGCAAAATTTCAATTAAATAATTTTTGTAAGAAATAAAATATAGGGACCAAAGTAAATACATATTAATAAAAACTTCATGTCGTCGTAACATGACACATGTCAATTTATAACGGGTGCTAACGATACTACACGTGACCCCCAAGTAGATAAGAAATGACATTATGTGCTTTGTTGCTGTGGATACTCCTGGCACGCACTTGGACTTGGAGGTATTCTCAAAGCTTTTTTTTAATAAATAATTAAATATAATTACTTACTCTACAAAAATAATCGGTGTTTTACGCGGCTACTTCAGTGAATGACCTTCCCCTCTTTTTTTTAATATTCTAATTTTTTTCTCGATTGAATTATTTTTAGTTTTAAATTTTATTTTTGTAATATTTTATTAATCCTGAATTGTTTTTTTATAATTTATTTTATTTTATTTTTTATAATTTTATTGTTGTCTTAAATAAATATCTTGATAATTGGTTGATATTCAGTTTTTTAAGCGTCTATTTCAATTGAATCCTTTTTAATTTTTTTTTAATTTTATCCTTTAATATTTCATTAATTTTGAATTTATCTTCACAATTTATTTCGGTTTGCTTTCTATGAAGTTATCGCATTTTCAAATAAAAGTCCTGACACTTTGCTAGTACTTAATTTTGCAAGCATTTATTTTGTTATTGTATCTAATTTTGCGATAATTTATTTTTATTATCATATCATTAAGTAAAAAGTAGTTTTAAAAATAAAGTTGTTAAACCCAATAAAGTTCATGATCCAGATTACAGGTTTGGTAGATTAAGCCGAAAAACCTGGGTCGATCCAATACGTCACAATCTCAATATTAAAAAAAATTCATCTTCAAATTCTTTCAAAGTCAAACCATGTGTTTTACATGTTGTTCAGGTTCTCTTTAGACCTGCCAAGTAGGTTGGGTTAGGTCGGGGCAACTCCTACGCAAGTTAATTTTCAACCCAAGTTAGGCAAAGAATTTGATCGAGAGATTTTAAGCTTAACCCACTCGGGTAGGCCACCCCCCTCCCCCCCCTTTTTTTCCTTTTTCTTATTCATTTTTTTTAAAGATTACATCTTCCAATTTTTTTCTTTTGATTGAGTCAGGTTTTGCTTTTTTTTTTTTTCAATTCCATTCTTTAACATCTTATTGATTTGTAATTTATCTTTATAATTTGTTTCAATTTGTTTCCTGTGAGGTTATCACAACCTCAAACAAATATCTTGGCATTTGATTGGTGCTTGATTTTACGAGTGTCTATTTTTGTTATAATATTATTAAGTAAAAAATATTTTTAAAAAATTAAAGTTGTTAAACTTGGTAGAATCTATGATCCAGGTCATATGTTTGGCAGGTTAAGCCGTGAAGCTCGGGTCGATCTAATATGTTTTTGTCTCAATATATATATATATATATATATATATATATAAAAGATACCATCTTTAATTTCTTTTAAAGTCATACCACACTTTTTACTGATCATTTGTGATGTGATCCTGACTATGACATTAAAGGGTCCATTGGATCTATTATAAAGCCTAAAATGAAGTGGATCCAAGATGAGTTCAATGGGCTAAGTCAAAAGGCTTGTGTTAAAAATGTTCAAATCTGTCAATATGGATCTTAGTCTACTTTTCGGGTCATATATGAAGCTACAAGATAAGGTTGGATGTGATTCAAATTGGGTTGGAAACTAGACATATTTACCTTTCTAACTATATATGGTAGGCTTGCTAATTTATCTGGAAGAGAGAGAACAATGTGTTTGAAGTTGGACCTAGAATCTGCTAGTAATGTGCGAAAAAAAAAACATGGTTTCCTGAAGAGTTATGGATTCCATTCACTACAAGGAGTTCTTAATGCTATTCGGAAATTATATGACAACCTATAACTTACTTATTTTACAAGAATTCCATATCAAAGAAAAGAAATTAATTGGTCAAAAATTAATTTTTATTTTACAAGGCATTGGGCTTTTGTTCAACAAGGATTATTCAACAATTATTTATCTTGGGTATTTTTCACTATCATATGCTACAGGGGGTGAAAAATAATATTAGACTATTTATTTATTTATTTTTATTATTTTAAACCTAATTTTAATTTGTTCGGGTTTTATTTAAATTGGGTGCAAGTCTGACCCATTAGTTTTAGAGTTTATATATAAATATTCTTATGTAAGGATTTTATTGAGTTTTGACAATAATAAAAAAAAGTTATCGTATATTGTGTGTGCTCTGTATGTGGTGAGTGATTCTTATACTTTAGTTCTTGATTGAAGTACTCAAACTTATTGAAGAATTTAGCACTATCATATTTCCTATTACATATTGCTTGAAATAGAGTGAATTTAAATGGTGTGAGGTAGCCAACAAGGCATTTGAAGAGATTAAGAAAAGGATGTTGTCAAAGCTAATGCAGGATAAATAAAGATTTAAAAGAAGTCGAGTACAAGAAGAAGCCAAGTATAAACAAAAAAGTTAGAAGAAAAGAAGAGAAAAGCTAAAAGAAATAAGAGAAAACTAAAGGAAGAAAACCAAAAGTTTGTCTCAATTCATCAAAACACTTGTCATAATGTAAAAAACTATATATTAATAATAAATCATTAAATAACCACTTATTAGGCTTTTAACCCACTACATAAAAATTTCCAAATACATAACATAAATAAAGCCTAATTAATATACCCAAATAAAAGTACAATAATATAGGCTTGAACATGCTTAGTCTCTTAACCAAAGAGAAATGGTTGGTAATGCAAAATGGTTTATGCAATTGGGCTATCCTTTATTGTTTTCGTCAATACACACATGTGATTTGTTGCATAAGCTTGATGTCCTCATTACCTTGCACCTAAAATATTTATTTAATAAGTTTAACACTTAAATAAATATCCATAGCTAATATTTATATTCAAGCATGAGCAATATAGATAGATGATGTTGATATACCAAGCTCTAAAATCTTGATAAACGCCTTAAATTTACATGAAGAATAACATAATGTAAGACTAGATTTAATTAAATCTTATCTTGATTAATACATGGAACAACATCCTAAGTACAATAGTATATAGATGATACCAAGATTGATGGTGAAAATTGTTGTTGGAAACCCTAGAAGTAGTGGTGGGGATACTTTTGCATGCTCAAGTACTACATGATGTGAATAATCCATTTTCCCTAAAGGGATATATATGGCTTAATCATAAATACCATATATAGTTAATTTGCTAAGATTATTTATTTAAAGAGTAAATTGCATTACATTATTTGTTTTAGGGCTTCACTACAAATAATAAAAATTAGACCTCATGGCATGCAGACATCAGAAATAATAAAAATTTGAAAAATCAACTTTTCTATTAGAGCTTGGGTATCATATAAACCTAAATCCAATAAAATAAGTCGGTACAAAACATCATATATGTGATACAAGTATATATATTACTAGTTTAGTTATTTTATTCTTATATATTTTTTAATATATAAAAGATACAATTATTTGTGATTTTAACATGATACTTGAGTGAGATAGGTATTTATGAACATGTCATCCCAGTTATTTGGTTATAATATGTTGATGGTTAGTGATATTTAAAATAGGCATGAGAATAGGTTTAGCAAACAAGTTTGGATTCTAAATATGTTAAATAGGTTAAATGGTTATATATCTAAACATTTTCTTCCTTAACAAGTGATAAGGGCACTAAAAAAATACATTAAAAAATAATTAACATATAAATCTTTAAAATAGGCATGAGAATAGGTTTAGTAAACAAGTTTAGATTCAAAATATGTTAAATGGATTGAATAGATACGTATCTAAACATTTTCGTCCTTAACAAGTGATAAGAGCACTAAAAAAATACATTAAAAAATAATTAACATATAAATCTTTAAAATAGGCATGAGAATAGGTTTAATAAACAAGTTTAGATTCCAAATATGTTAAATAGATTAAATAGATATATATCTAAACATTTTTGTCCTTAACAAGTGATAAGAATACTAAAAAAATACATTTAAAAATAATTAACATATAAATTCTTTTTACATTATTAATCTCTCTCATTATTATATTCTACTAAATTATGACATAAATTGGTGAGGTGATTGAAGTTAAATTGATAATTGTATGGTGTTCCACGTGTTTTAAATAAGAATGAAATGTGTTAGTATATTCTATTTAAAATAACATACTTTTTTCTGAAGGTATTTTTTTATTATTATTGGAATCGAATTTGAAGTATTATTTTTATTGAAAGATTCTTTTCTTGGTTAGGGAAAGATCATGTTGCTAGTGTTCTTAGAATGTATATATTGTGGCTAATTTATGTATTCTTCCAATATTGATGATGTGTAATGACATCTAAAAATCTTGTTGTGGAATTATTTGATGCTTGTTGTGGTAGGTTTAATGAAGAAGTTTGCTTTCTTATATGGATTTTCACAATAGTTTGTGAGGCTTAATAGTTTTTTTGGGTAATAATTTTTTTTAATTAGTAACTATAATACACAATGAGCTTTTTTACGTGGTTAGAAGAATAAGTATGTGTTTTCTCTTGCATGAAAGATATGGTGTAAAAAGGAGTTGAGCTCCACCCTCCTTCTCTTCCTCCTCCTTCTCCTTTTAATTTTTCCAACAAAACAAACCCTATTTTTTCTTGGGTCTCATGAATTGATTTTGGGCCATAATTCATTGATAATATTCTTAGTAGAATCATCGCCAACATCATAACTTTTTTTGAACTAAAAATATCAAATAACTATTTTAACCTAAAATAAAAATAGTAAGATTTGAATTCGTGACAGTTTGGTCATCAAGGCTCTTATATCATGTGAAAAAATTATCTCAATCCAATAGCAACCCAAAGCTATTGGGTTGAGATGGTTTTTTGATAAAAAAAAAAACACCAAAAAGGGAGGATCAAAACTGCATTTAGAAATTTAGGAGCATCAACGTCCTTGGTTGAGTAGTGATCAAAGCATATGGAAAGGCAATGCCGAAAGACAATGCCGCCGTATAGCTCCTCAAGAAAAGCAGACAAATTCCTTAAAAAATTATTGTCTCCTGACTGTGATTACTTTCAGTTCCAGTCCTAAATATTCTTACCTTGCCCTCTGCCACTTCCCGTAATTTGGAGAGAAAGAATTCTATAATATCCCATTAGTCATCTTTGGATCACGAGAAACACTCTAAAGTCATGATGTTCATGACAAGAGGCTGGCTGCTTTCATCCAAGTCATCCGGGCTCCTTTCATGACAGAATCCCTCTCGACTTTCCAACTTGTGCTGTATGAAATTAAGCTCTCTTGCTTTATTGTTATTACCGTTGTTCATTAATTCCTTCTTAAGGTAGAGCAGGTCCCACGATCACTGAAGACACATCACATATGTCCGTATGTGCATGTTTACAAGTTTGTAACGTAGAGGTCAATTTACTAGTACTTTAATCATTATGCCAATACATATAATAATATTATGTCCAATAATAATAAAAAGAATCCTGGGAAAAGAATATAGAGACCCAAAATCAATCTAAACAAGTCCCAATAGGATCCGTACACATGATATTTGGAAATAATTCTCCAGGAAATGGAGATGGAAAAACATAAAAACCGCAAGAAAAAGGCACGCACTTGCTTCTGTAAAAGGAAAGTAGACTCTTAGGAATTGTTGTTGTATTTCCCAATTAAAGATTCGAGAAAAAAGCTGAATAAAGAGCAAGAAGTTGCTTCAACATGAAACAATGGATACCCACAAAAGACTAACATCACATTCTCAAGCAACCACCAATATATACCAATATCAATATTAACTTCACTACGCAACAATATAATACTAGCTAGCACCTTAATTGTTGTTACACGAGAGAAACAGAGATACCATGGAGGGATTTGTAGCTCAAAATCTTTGCAATGGTAGCAGAGAAGTGAGGATTCAGGCTGCCACTCAACTTGGAAAACTTAATGCTAAGCAAAGGCATAAGTTGGCTGAACGAGGAGTCATTGCTCCTTTGATTTCAATGCTTCAGTCTCAAGATTATGAAGCCATTGAAGCTGCTCTCTTTGCTTTGCTCAGCCTTGCCTTTGGCAATGAAAGGTTAGTCTATCGTTCCCTTTCAATTCGTTACAAATTTATTTATCCAATGTATATTGAGTGTGGTGCACAAACAAAACAGATATATCGCATATAACCTTTATCTGCGCACCAAATAGAATGTCGCCTGCTTGCTATAAAAAGCTCAACGCTTTTGTAGGCAAGTTCTCTTTATTTGCTTGTAGGGAACAACAGTGTGAGTATGTGCTCTTTGTTGAATGCATTTTGGCCCAGCCAGAATGACGAACTGCACTAGTAGCAGAAATTTTAGACACAGTAGTCTTCTTGATGGGAACAACAAAATGTAGCGGAATCAGAAGAAAAGATTTTGATAGATGATTAAACTTGATAATTTTCCAGAAACAAGATCCGAATCGTGAAATTGGGGGTGATACCTGTGCTGCTAGAGCTCCTCCAAAGTCAAAACGAGTCACTGACGGAACTCATACTAGCATCTTTCCTAGTCATCTCTTCTTGTGGGGCGAACAAGATCGCAATCGCGGCTTCTGGGGCTATCTCTGTCCTTGTTAAGATCCTCGGAGGAGAATATGATGACACAGACAGCATTAGCATGCAGGCCAAACTTGACGCTGTAGCAACTCTTCACAATCTCTCAAGTTGCCATCAGATTATTCCATCAATGGTTTCCTCTGGTTTAGTTTTTACCTTGCTTCAACTTATTCACAGCTACGAAAAGTCCTCGGAGTTGGTTGACAAGGCAATGGCACTTCTTGAAGATATCATTGCTTCATCAGAGAATGCACTGGCTCAAACTTCTGGTGCAGGAGATGCAATTCGGGCTTTCGTAGAAACAATTGAAGAGGGTACTCCCCAATGCAAAGAGCATGCAGTGGGAATTCTCCTCCTCATCTGCCAGAGCTGCAGAGAAAAGTACAGAGGGCTGATTTTAAGGGAAGGTGTGATTCCAGGGCTGCTTCAGTTGAGTGTGGATGGAACATGGAGGGCTAAGGAGAAAGCTAAACAGCTATTGCTGCTTTTGAGGGACTGTACAAGTTATCGGTCAAGAGCTAAACAATCAAAGCATGAGCTTGTAGAGCAGATTATGCAAGAAATTGATGCAGAGGGAGAGAAAGTAATGGGAACAAAAGCACTTAGGCTAGTAGAGGATATGATTGCAAAGCTCAGTACATGATATGTAAATGATTCTTTATACATTGTCAGAGTTTTGATTTAGGTGTGCTAAGTTGTAGGGAGATTGGGAATTCCGTGTATATATTTGGGGCATTGATTGGCTCATGAATTGAGTGCCTTACTATTACTTTCTATGTGGCAAAATATTTTATTGCAGCCTTCTTCCAATATTTGAACTTGCTGTTTATTGCCTTATTTAATGTTGGGAGTGAAGAAATTAGGAAAGGGATTCATGCTTGTGGATCTTAAAAACCCAAAACTTGACATTTTAACCGAGAGAAATCCACAATGAGCTTGAAAATATCCCAAGAACTCAACTACAGCATTTTACCCAAACCAAAAATGAGAAGTATATATATCCCTGACAATCCAAAGGTGAGCATCGATGCCAAAGAGAGAAATTGATTAAATAAAAGTTATTGCAGGCAAAAACTGGAACTTCAAGGGCAGGGTCGGTCGGATCAAATTGCATGCCTCATGCTTTGGAGGCTGCATCTGAAGCGGAAAGCTGGATCTCGGATGGCTTCACATCTTGACTACCACGTTTAGGAGTAGATTTGTAGTAGAAGGCGTAAAGGACGAGCTGAAGAAAACCAAAGAAAGCTCCAAGACCATTGCTGACCTGCAAAGACCAAGTTGATGCGTGTAGTTAATTCGGTCAATTTCGTTTATGATTCAGACCAGCCTAGTTATCCATATCAAGAACATTTGTAGATATTGAATTTACCAGCATGAAGATATCAAATCTGATGAGAGCATAAGCTGTCCAGACACAGCCATTAAGGAAGTTGGCCAATGAAAGGGACAGTGGCATGTATTCCACACTCTTTGTGGTCACAACCTTTTTCTGTGGATATGTATTAAAGCACAGAGTGTTAGAGAGGAATTAAGTCAGGCCATGGCATTAGAGCACAGAGTGTTAGAGAGGAAATCAGGCCATGCTTGCCATGGCTGGTGGAATTGGATGTGAAGAGAGACTTACCACTATAGTAAGAGGTGAAGCGTACATCAAAATGTTGAAGATGTCACAGAAAACTCCGACAAAAAGAGTTCTTCTCTCATGAGTGTGGAAAGCTAGAAAAGTGGTTACAACAATAGCTGCCATAAAGATAACTTCGCCAAAAAGCACAAGAAAAACCTTCTTCTGGCAAAAGAGAAAGAGGAAGAAAAAAAAACGTCACCACCTGATGAAGGTTAGAAGCTAAGACTTGAAAAGGGAAAAATCTGTGACTTACCCGCCCCTTATTCTGCGTGTCAAAAATGCAAAATATGCTCAAGTAGATCAACTCAAATACAAGACCAACACTGTTAATGGTCACAACAAGAGTGCTGTCTGGTTTAACTATCGGCAGCCCATAGAGAATCCAGAACAAGCAGTTCAACACCGTCGCAGCATAAGGATAAGGTTGAAACTCTTCCACATCTTTCTTCTTACAAATGCGATAAAATGTTGGACTGCATCCAATGTTTTGTCGAACAAATGTTAACCCATCGAGCAGATAGAGAAAATCACATGACCAAAGTAAGCAAACTAACTCAATCAAAACGCAGCTGACGACTGATATTGTCTACCATATATATACATATCACTGCTTGCGTTTGTAATGTTAATAAAACAGCAAAAAAAATACAAAAAAAAAATCTTGTGTGTGTCTGTGTGGAAGGCGTTGGATCGATGGTGCTGGGCTCAGAATGGTTTCTGTATATTGCTTTGAAAAATGATTTGCAAATCTCTCAATTTCCGAAACTGAATATTGAAAACACTTTGCATACATGCATGCAATATAAATGGACTTGAATGTATGATCGTAAACACTAATACATGCACGCATAAATACATTGAAAATGCATATAATAAATGGACATGTATGGTCTGAGACGTTACACTGGAGATAAAAATAGGCCAAAGGAGATGACATTCCCTGCCAAAAAAAAACAAAAAAACAAAACGTTACAAAAAGGAGAATATATCTTCATGGGAAATCGTGTCCTTGAAGAAAATAAAATTTGCAATATAAATTCCTAATCTTTCCCAAAAAAAAAATCATGAATGCGTAGGGTAATTAATCAAGTACACAGAGTAATTAAGGGCCGTCCCCTTCCCCTTCCCCAGACAATCTTTGCCAGATTCTCCATTAATTAATATCTTTATTAGAATGAAGGAGAAGAAATACCAATCAAAGGTGAAATTGTGTTTATGATTTTTGTACCTATTTTATATCTTTTTTCAAAATTAATCTCCAAACTTTGCACTGAGTTTTATTTTTTAGTAAGTTAATCTCCACCGGGACGTATAAACAATGCCTGTTGAAGACCTTAAAGTAGATTCATAAAACGTTTAAGGGAAAAAGAATATATATATAACTTATAAGTCGACGTCCGTTTTTCTGATACACATTATATATATAATGTGTATCAGAAAAACGGACGTCGACTTAAAAGCTTTTATTCCTAAGAACAAAATATAAAAACTGTATGAGAAGCGTGACAAACAGAAGAGAAACCGTAAAACCCTAGCTAGTTTTCGAGAAATCAATCTGAGAAGGTTGTATATTCAGATGGAGTGGCAGAAAGGGTGCAGAAGGTTGAAGAAAGAAAATATACCGATGATCCCAACAACGTTACGAGCAGCTTCAGCAGACACCATCTTAGCAGATCAACAATCTCAGGGAGACTTTAATTATCAGAGATAGAGAAGAGGATGCACACATACATATATATAGAGAGAGAAAGAGATCAGAGGCAGGCCTAGTTGATGAGTTTTACGTGTAGTGAATAACTGACAGGATAAGATGCTCTCATGATTTTTGTTTTAGTTCAAAAAATTAAATATCCATTAAGGAAATTGTTAGATTAAATTATATTCTATATATATCCATGGATTTATTAGAGAGATATGTAGGAGTGTCTATATACACTCCTTCCTTGCCAAGAATATCTCTCTAATAAATCCATTTATATTTAATTAGGAGTGTCTATGTATATGTATATGTATATGTGTATGTATATGTGTATGTGTATGTATACGTATACGTATATGTATATGTATGTATTCCTTCGTTCCCAAGAATTTCTCAAATGGATTTATATTTTTCAGCCTTCACGATAAAAGCGTTGAGATTAGAAGATAGGAAAGTTGACGAATTCTCTGGCACGGAATGGTCATGACTCATGAGTAGACGATTAGAACATACTTCTTATATATGTGTTAAGAGGATTATCACGATTAATTAACCTTTTAATTACACGAATTAAGAAATTAATTAATAATTTTACTCTTGGGATTTGTTCAACAATTGAATGCAGTTATTGGGATATTAAAATCTAATCGAAAATCACCATCCAATGTTTGGGTAATTGATTCCTTATAAGAAGAAGGTATCCTCTCGTTTTTCACGTATAAATGTAAATCATTGAATTCAAATTGAATGGATATATTGCATGAAAAAAAAAACAAAAAAAAAAAACACTCAATTCCTTATATTTTATGGTTAGAAATAAATAACTAGTCATTTTTTTTTTAATTTTAATACTCAAATTACTTTTTTTAATATGTGAATTTAATAATAACACGTGCTCGGAGTAAATTAAACTTTTCATATTTTATTTTATATTGTTTATCATCAATTAAAATACAGGACATAGAAATAATTACTTTATCTTATTTAACATTATCAGATATAATTTTATCCTTATTTTTAATTTTATTTTGTCTTTTTTATTTCTATTATTTTTATTTTTTTTATTACGAGACGGTAACTAAACACTACCATGTTGTTAATTAGATTTCAACTTAAACTAAATCCTTCATCGACCCATTACAACAGTTTAAGCAGTGCAAATAACAATAATTTAACATTATTATCCATATTTTTTTTAATTTCTCTAATCTAATTTGAATTATCGATGGAGTTGCAAACTAATGACGAGATTTAGAACATGATGAACATGTTATGATATAAATGACTATAAGAGCCATTGCCTACTCAAGTAGATTTATAGTTTTTTTTTTATATATATATATATATATATATATATATATATATATAAAAATATTTTTATAAAATATGCATAATGAAATTATAGGTTAAGAAATTCTCTAATTCTCTTAGAGATCTCGTACCAAATTCAACGGATGAGAAGATTTAGTCGCAGATTCATCTGGCGTGGACCGAGAAAGAGTCATGGATATGGTAACTCTTAATTATCGAAGTAACTTAGATTTTAAAGAAGTTATAATAGTACATTATTGTTTTTCAATTAGGTCCTTTACTAATAAAATTACAAAATCAAGTGATATAATTTGTAATATTTTAAAAAATCAATAACAAATTTAAATTTAAATTTAAATTGAATGTGTATAAGAATGTAGAATACATTACATATACGTACTTTAAAGTTATTGTGTTTTTTAATTTCCTTGTTTTTAATTCATTTCAATTAATAAAATGTAGTAATTGTGAAAGAATTACCGTAGTAATTGTGAAAGAATTACCGTAGTAATTGTGAAAGAAAGAAACTACATTAGTCATAATAGTAATAGAAGGAGTCAACTAAATCCCAATAATATATGGAATGCCGTTTTACTTGGTTTTTGTTAAAAAATGGCTTCGTTTTATATATTTTTAGAATGAATGAAACCTACACTGTGGGTAGGATATTTTAAATTTAATTTCTAATATAAAAGAATAAAATGTTGG
>Ga0325410_1004873_pt1 | contig 14953 bp, 5 predicted proteins | sample PopdelMetagenome_16_FD_206182 | JGI IMG/M metagenome (GOLD analysis project Ga0325410, IMG submission 206182) | Populus deltoides microbial communities from Bellville, Georgia, United States - Xylem-PdIQD-R3 | ecosystem: Host-associated > Plants > Phyllosphere > Stem > Wood/Secondary xylem... | reverse complement strand
GCTGTCTTCTTCCCAGCCTTCTCTCAGTCCCACGGCGACAACAGCTCCACAGCAACCCAGCAGCGCCCACAGACCGGCAGCCCTTTGGTCGTGCCACCGGCCACCGGAAGCAGAAGCAGAAGAAGAGAAAACAAAAAACTTGCAGAGAGAGCAGCAGATCTGAACAAGGAGAAGGAAGAGGAGCCGATCTGAAAACAAAGCCAAAACAGACTTGTTTGTTGCGTTTTTGGGTGTTTTTGCAGGTAACAGCGTTGCCCACAGCCGACAGGAAGGTGAAGAGGGGAGGCAGCCATTACGGATCTCCCCATGCTCTCTGGATTTCACGGCGGCGCGTGAACCCACGTGCTGCCAGCCATGTGGCGCGTGGAGGAGACGCGACGCGCCACCGCATCCCAAATGCCCAGAAATCTTCTAGCCACCATTCCTGCAGTTGCAGAGGGCCTTCCCTGCAATTCTTGTAGATTTTGGAGGGTTTATTTTGTAATTTTAAAATTGTATTTGATTTTTTTGAATTCTTGTTTTTTTACATGTAAAAGATGGTGTATGAGAAAATTATAATAAAAAGAGATGTGTGTATGTCTTTGTATTTTTATTTATGTTATTGAATTGTAAAAATCAAAAAAGATAAAAAGAATTAAGCGTTTAATTTGAATATCCTTAAATATCTTAAGGATAAATAAAATCATGTTATATTTTTCATAAAAGTGTAAGAACATGTTTCTACACATATTCGGGGATTTAATAACTGATTTATTAAAACCTTAGAATTTAATTAATATTTTAAATTTTCAAATCACATCAAACCGCAAAGCAGCTTACTTTTGGTAGGGTGCGCTAGAGGTGCTAATACCTTCCCTAGCCATAACCAGTCTCTTATCTTTGAATCTTTGACAATGACCAGTAAATCCAGGTTTCCTAGTAACCCTCAATGAAATACTAGGTGGCGACTCCCAAAGAACTAATCAAGCAAACTTAACGAAAATCGCCGAATTGCCGCGCAGGGGACGCGCGACATACATCATATTTTACTATAATCTATCTAAATAAATAAATAAAATATATTCTCCACGTTCATGAGCAACTCGCGTAATTAAACCTAAATATATTACAAATCAAAGGAATAAGAATACAAAAGATTCACTAAAAGGGCCAAAAAGTGACCTTACCTATATTGTCAAAAATCTAAAATTTAATTTTTTTTCCCAACTTGATTAAGAGAAAAGATTTTAAATGCTTATATAGGTGAAAAACATATCTTTATAAGAAAAAAAAACATCAACTGCTTTGTTTTTAGATAAAAGCATGTTGCAAAAACATCTAATTATTGTACCAAAGGCAAATGATTAGTGTATTAATATTATGTCATATCAATACTCCAAACATGTCATGTATGCAAATTAAAGTTAGTGATTTGATTGCTTATATAGACTTTCATATCTCAATTTTTTATATCATGTAATGCAAATAATATATTTGTTCATTCGTCCCATTATGAGGTCCATGACTTTAAAAGATAAGTTATATAATACTTATAAATGAGATGACCTAGACTATGTGAAATATCAACATTTATTCTCATATGCAATATTTTCTTGATAATTTGTTCATAAAAATGCATAAAATTCTTCATTTAGATCCTTCATAATCTTTTTAGAATTGATTTGAATCAACTAATTACTATCAATCTCAATCTAATTGGAGCAAATTTCATATATTTTCTTCTCCTTCTCTTTCAATGGACTTTGTATCATATTTTACAATAGCCTCTCCAAAACCAAAATTATACTAGGTTTGTTTACAAGTAACTAAAACTAATCAAATATTTTATTTTTAAATTATTTTTTTCTTAAAATGGATACATAAAAAGGGGGTAGTTTATTATAACAAACGATTGATCTGATTGAATCTCATGTTGTGTTTGGACTAATATGCTATATATATTGTGTTGACTTGGAATATAAAATGAAAACACAACTAAACCTTTATAAATTAATATTTTTAGGACTATGAAAATTTGTTAGTTAATCGAGATATTATTTAATCGATAAATTAATAATTTATTAATTTATAAATTATTTAATAAAAAGTTAATTTAGTAAGGTATTATTCATTTATTTATTTATTTATTTTCAAAACATTGAAATTAATACATATATCAAGCTACTGGTCATAAAGCTGCACTTTTTCAAATTAACATACAACTTATTTTGCTGCAGAATTTTAAAGACTTCCCTCAAGTGCACAATATGGTCAGATTGGGTTTGGCTATAGATTAATATATCATCGAAGTATACCACCATAAATTTTCCCGTGATAGGTTTTAATACCTGGTTCAGAAACCGCATGAAAGTACTGGGTGCATTGGTTAGTCCAAACGGCATTACTAACCACTCATATAAGCCCTCCTTTGTTTTAAAAGCAGTCTTCCACTCGTCTCCTGGTCTGATCCGAATTTGATGATACCCGCTTCGCAAATCGAGTTCTGAAAAGACTTTGGACCCAGATAACATGTCCAGCATATCTTCTAATCGAGGGATAGGGAACCTGTATTTAACAGTGATCTTGTTGATTGCTCAGCTATCAATGCACATGCGCCAACTACCATCTTTCTTTGGCACTAACAAGGCCGGTACTGTACAAGGGCTCATGCTCTCCTGTACTAATCCCTTCTCAATCAGCTCTTCTACCTGTGCTTGTAGAACCTAACTTTCATTGGGATTCATCCTGTAATGGGGGCGATTTGGCAAACTGGCTCCTGGCATGAAATCGATCTGATGTTGTATGTCCCGTACAGGAGGTAACCCATTAGGTAGGTCTAATGGTATAACCTCCTGAAATTCCTCCAGTAAAGGTAGCAATGTAGGTGGGATGTCAATAAAATCCCTGCCAACTTCTCCTCTTACTACTACGGCAAAAATCTCTATGGCTTCCTTAGTCTCTTCCATGAATTGGCCCCTGTCCACTAGCTATACTGGTTTTCCTTGTGGCTTTGGTTTAATGCTTGCAAACTCTTTTTTTATACCTAAAACGACCTTCAGGCCCCCCCTTCATGAAGATATAAATGTTGTCACGGCCTCTGTAAGTGGCATCTACATCATACTGCCAGGGGCGTCCTAAAATTATATGGCAGGCATCCATTTCCACCACGTCACATGTAACCTCATCTGTATAATTCTTCCCAATTGAGAATTTAATGTGACAGACTTCTGTTACCTTTACTTCAGTGCCACGTTTAATCCAGCCAATTTTATACAGTGCAGGATGCTTCCCGGTTTGCAATCCCAATTTAGTAACCATTGCTTTTGATATTATATTTTCACTACTGCCACTGTCTATGATAATATCACAGACCCTTTTATTCACGGTGCACCTGGTTCTGAATATATTATGCCGCTGGGAGGGTTCTTTTTGTTTTGGTGCCAACAGTAGCCACTGAACTACAAGAGACCGCGACAATAGTTCTCCCTCATCGCCTCCTGTTACTTCTTCTTCTTCATACGTATAGGCTGCTTCGTTATCCTCTTTCTCTATGTCGAAGGGGCACTCTTCTTCTGGCTCTATTAAGTTCACGGTACTCCTTCTTGGACACTGGTTGGAACGGTGTCCTGGCTGTCCATATCTATAACATTTATCCGATCCTGGACGAGCATAAGGATTTCTGGGCGTCACCTCGGGTGGGATGGTGTTGGCAGGCTTTATTGGTGCTCCACTGTTGCTTGTTCCTCGTATAGTGTTAGAGAAGGAGGGTTGGGTTGTTGAAGTTGTCGGGGTCATCGGGGTCTTTCCCTTATTGACTGTCGCTCTATTATTATCAAATGGATTCCTGGCCCCAACCATTGCTTTTGATCTATCCAATTGGGTCTCTGCCTTAATAGCCAGTGCAACAGCTTCTATTAGCGTGTAAACTGTTTGCATTGCCACACGATCCTATATAGCCCAACGCAAACCTCCAACAAACCTGGCAACTTGTTGTGCCTCTGTTTCCAGCAGATTATTTCGTGATGACAGCCTATGGAATTCTTCCAGGAAATCCTTAACAGTTCTGGCTCCTTGTCAACATTCTTGATACTGTTAAAACAAAATTTGCTCGTAGTCTGGTGGTAGATAACGGGATCATAATAGTCATTTCATTTTAGTCCATGTTTAAACCATCCCCTTCCCTTGTCGCAGCTGGGTACTTTGTAGTTGCTCCCACCAGGCAGAAGCTCCCCCCAATAGTCTATATGCAACTAACTTCACCTTCTTGTCTTCAGGAATGTCCATATAATCGAAGAACCTCTCAACTAATACCAACCAATCAAGGAACCCCTCAATCTGAAGTTGTCCATTAAAACTGGGCAGGTCCATCTTCATTCGAAACATCTGCCAGTCTAGTTCCCTTTGGTATCCTCTCCGGTTTCCTCATAGTATAGTTTCAGCTTCTTCTTCATCCTCACTTAGGTTGTCCTCATAGATTGGTTGCCTTCGTAGGATTCCTGGAGGGCGTTCACAAGTTTCAGCCCTTTCTCTGTGATGTTGACGACCTAGAGGATTGTTGATCCCCTGATTGTTTCCTGCTGTCAGCCTAGCAAGGGCTGCTTGGATATCACGTAAGGTTTGTTGTGTCTTATGCTGGAAAATTTAGAATTCAGCCCCTGTAACCAAATTGTCCTCGCGGTCACCGCCGCCAAAGGTTTCGCTTTTGTTGCGTGGGTTTGCCATCTGACAGGATTAGGCCTGCTCTGATACCAACTGACGTAGCGGAAGCTTCTGTGGAAATAGGACACCGCCTGTTTCCGGGTAAAATTGTTCAAATCCTCAAACCAAAAAGTTACACTCGAATCCACGAGTTCAGAAAATAAAATTCTCCAAGAGAAAGTTCTTTATTGAATTCAAAAGTGCCTTACAATGAAAAGAGGCAACCTTTATATAGGCCGCAAATCCTAATTTGACTAGGAATATAATTGTTTAGGAAAGAAATAACTAGAATAAGGAAAATAAATACTATAGCTAGAAAGGTAAATAAATCTTGATATTACGACATTAATTAAGACTTCTAAATAAGGAGGCAATCTGGCAGAAGGGTACTTCAATGGTAACTGCAGTTCTTGATTTCTCTGCAATTATATTATATCCTGCAATCTGCTCTGCTTTCTGTAACCTGCACTTCCTCTCCTCTTGTAGACTGTTCTACATCAAATTTGGTTAAGAACAGGCTAATATTTATTTTAATTTATAAGGGTTCATGAAAAATTATGTTCACGGTCCAAGTTGATCTATGATTAACACAATAATGTTTGGAAAAATGATATGTATTTGTACTTTATTAGTGATGAAATTATTTAGTTTGAGTCTGCGAAGAAATGGGAAGTAAATGAATAGGATATGTATCTGGAGAAAATTTTATCAGGTTCTTCTGCTTGGCTCAGATTGTTAGCATACCTAATTGCATAAGAGGTGTGTATTACCAATATCTGTAAATTTTGAACTCCTAAGTTAACCTTCTTCCTTTTCTTTGAGCATAGAAACTCTATGCATCTTTCATACATTCAAGTCCCATGATTACCACTTGATACCTGTTCTCTTTTGTTTCCTGCTTAAGTAGACATTCAAGTCCCATTATTACTACTAGATAGCAGTTCCCTTTTGTTTCCTGCTTAAGTAGGTAAGTTTAGATTAGTTGAGGGAAAGTGTGGGATAATAGAACATTGATAATCTGAGCATGTTGAAGGAAAATACTGATTTTGAGTCATAATCATGTTAGAAAACGTACTAGCTTTTGTGATCATTTATTGTGACATTTTGAAAGCTGTATTGCAATGGAAGCATGTGGGCATCTTAAAATTGCTGATAGCTTTACAAAATGTGTTTGTGTTGCAGTCCTTGATTGTGTTTGCCAAGCCCATTAAATTTGCATTATTGTTCACCTTTGGCAATGTGTTGGCAGTTGGAAGGTAGATTGACATTCTTACTCAATTTAGATTACATTTTAATCTTTTTTTTTTAATCTCTCTATTTGCTGGTTTGTTCAGGCACAAGTTTATATTCAGTCACCTTGCCACCCTGATTTGTAATATTTCTTTCATACGTGTAAAAACAAATACACCACTTCTTATTCATCATAGCAAAGGAAGGGCTTCTTTTTTTTCCCCTTTTTTTATTGTTGCTTGGCATAACTTCATTTAAATTCTTTCTTAATATAAACACTTTGAATAATCTGGCAAAAACTAGTTAATTTGATCACTTTTGATCTGAGGCTTTTTGGCACTCCAAGTTGGACTATGCCAGCCTACTCAGTCTTGTGTTATTGTGTATTTGGAAGTGAGTTTACATAAGTTAGAGAGCTTTATTGATTCCACACAGATAATATCCCTGAGATCATCTGTAATTCAGATCAACTGAATTGTTGTCCTTCTTGAGGTCTTTTGCATTCTGAATTTGTTTTGTGTATGGCAGCACAGCCTTCCTCATTGAACCTGGGCGACAACTAGGCATGATTTTTGACCCTGCCCGAATTTATGCAACAGCTATATACATCGGATGCGTTGTTCTGGCTCTCATTTGTGCACTCTTGGTAAGTCAACAGTTTCGATTCATTATTCAAATATAATAGTAGTGCTCCTCAATGATAGAGAAAACTTGGGAAATTAAAGTGCAGTGAATCATGATTGTTTTTATGACCTATAGGGTTACTATCCTTGGTTTGTTTAAATTTTCAATCCCAAAAATGAGTATTCTGGATCATGCCCATTTCTTTTCACTTTCTTGCAATTAAAATGAGAAGTTCTGTTATCCTTAGTTTATGTACTGCAGCATACAAGATAATGTGCATCTAACCATTTTCACCTCAAGTTATTAAATTTGGTACTAGGATTCCTTTTGTTAACGATTAAGGTTCTTCTTCACTGCTACCTCAAAGAAAATTGCACTTCTCCTCTGGTATTCTGTCATATTTTCTCCATTTTCCCCCTTCGTTTCCTTAGTTGTCATTGCATTCTTTTTTATCTACCACAGAAGAATTTACACCATCTTGGCATTTTGATTCGGAGTTATGGATTCAAATTTAAATAATGTAGACTTTAGGTATAACTTTCTACCATTGTATCTATTTGCTTTGTTAATTGACCAGAAAGCTTTCTGCTTCATTGACAGACTAAATGAAGCTGAGGATTCCTTTTACCTGTGTCTGTGAAAAATTGAGATTCCTTGGAATTTTAACCAAGTGGTTAAACTTGAAACCATTTTCGACTCTGTTCATGCTTCCTGATGGGCTTCCATTCCCTATGCTTTTATCCTTGTGCTGTCTCTCAGAAGAACTTCTCTCACTCTCTCACAAATTCACCAAAATTTCAGAAGAGGTCAAATCATGAAAAGCTTCTAGTTTGAACAGAGCGGTAGACTAAAATGGCCCTGCCATCTCACATCCTGGCCCTTGTGAACTTATGGGGCTAAAGCTTCCCCTCCTTTTATTAGAGAAAAAAAATGTTCAAGATCAATTTGGAGAACAAGACATCTCCAAATGGGGATAATTAACAAATTTTAAAATATTAGAGAACTGCAATTGTGTTGAATATCTGACAATAAAACACACCCAAGTCTCCTTTCTCATATATATAAAATAAAATAAAATAAAATAAAAACTTTCAAATTGTAGCAGTTTTAAATCATTTCTTGCTTATTTCATAATCTTACAAACAGGCATTTCTACACTTTCTTTTCATGTTGCAGATCCATAGCAAGATTTTAACAGTGTTTGCCATCATATTCGAGATTTGTGCCCTTATCTGGTAAGTTTGTCTTTCACTTTTGCCCATTTCACCAGTTTTATGGGAAGGCACAAGGACACAAGATTAGAAATGTACAGTGAAGTCTTGCAATATTGTATATAGTACACAATAGTGTTCAGACTATTTGGGATAGAAATTATACAGCACACTCTTTTTTGTTTTTCAGAGACTACAATACATGGTTCCAGCCATGTACTGTTTCTTCTCTAATTTTCCAGACTACAAAATATAATTTTCATCCTTTTTTCTTATGTATCAGGCATCATCTCTACAATAGCTTCTTGGAGTTTAACAATAGGAAGTTCTTCTGGCATTTTAAATGCTTTGTTCGCAATACTTATTTGCCCAGCTTGAGCTGTTTCAGGTACAGCCTGAGCTACATTCCTTTTGCTCGGAGAATGGTGTCTAATTTGATGATCCGATTATGCGACACTGTGTTATAGCTAGTGCAAAGTCAAGGAGAGTGATAAACTGAGAGATTCTTGAAGCCTTGGCTGACGGCAGTTTTCTTGTTTTTTCATCTATGTGTTGGTTCTCAAGGATTGTTTTTACTTGACCTCAGAGTTTGGCAGTTCTGATTGTTGAATTGACAGCATAACATAAGCCGTAGGTTTTTCAACTTATTATATATATAAGCTTTTAGAATAAGCTTCTCTCTTTTTTTTGTTTATTAAATCTTATAGGAGACAGACAAAGAGAACTAAGAAAATTATATACATCCTAGACCTAGTAAAGAGTAAAGACTGAAAAGCAGCCAATATTTTTCTAGCATGCATTGATTAGACGAGGACGATTCTAACTTTAGTTTTTTGCTCCTCCATGCAGGGATGCAGATAAGGGATTCAAGAGTTGAATTCACAGAGAATATGAGTTTTTTCTGGTCAAAAACGGGAAATGCTCTAACAACTGAAATGGGCCAAAATTATTGAAAGCCCTACTCCATTTAGGCCTGGCAAACAACGTCCCAGTTGAACACTAAACCCTAACGTAAGGTAATATACTTACCTCCAAGAGGTATAAATACGAAATATGAACAAGGAATCTCGCATGTCTCCAAGATGGGAAAGACAGAAGGTGTCTCTTATCAGTTTGCTAGCTCATTATAGGTTAAAAACGATAAAGACATTTTTCCACATCCACGTTTTAGCCACGTGTGAAATCATTAATGGCAGATACCTAAAAACAGATTGACTAATGATAGATACCGACCACATGATCTGTATTGGACAATGATTGATACCAACCACTTGACAGTCATCAGTACTAGCAACTACCTATTTACTTATTGTACCAAACACAAAACATCAGTCTTTGTCAGCATTTATATGGACCACGACAATATTCCTACCATTAGCCTGCATGCAAATTAAAGCCACTGACATGCAAATGAAACTCCTAGCAAATTACGATAATTTCTTCTTCTTCTTCTCTATAACATGTAAGCAAAAAATTATAAAATGCAGGTCCACGAGCAACTAAAACTAATCAAATATCTCATGCTCGATTCAATGTAATTATAAAAGTTCACAACTTTATGTGAGTTTAAGTACAGGTTGATGCTAGAAAATATCGCTAAAAACATCAAAATCATATAACTGTTCATGTATCATGCCAAAAAAAACACATAAAAAAGCCTTCTTTCACAAGATTTTTTTTCTAGTGAGAACAAAATGAACTATAATTAATTATAAGGTTAGTTTCGATTATAGGTAATTATTAAACCAAAGGATAATACATTCTATAAAGTGAATCCGACGTTCATAATCTATACAGACAAGAAGGAAAGTAATAGGAAATTAGCGGTGGGGGAAAATAGTTTATGACATGGTGGTGGAAAATAGTAATTTAAAAATCAACGTACCATCCATTCTATAAAATATTAAAAGTATTCAATAAACTATATTTTTGTTTCTTTATTTCTCCTTCAAACTCTTTGTTCGAAGCTGTTTAATAATTTACAGAAAAAAGATTCATTGTTGTTATTGGTTTTAATAGTGTTATATATATATATATATATATATATATATAGCCAAAGTCAAATTATAAGTCCTTATATGTATTAATATCATGTCATATCAAAATTTTTGACCATTAATATTGTGTCATATCAATACTCCTACTCCTAGCATGACTAACATGCAAATTAAAATGAGTGAACCAATTATCTTACCTAATTTATAACATGTGGTGCAAATAACATGTTCGCTACTTGTCTCTTGAAAGCAACATCAAGAATTCCAACTTAAATTTTAATTAAATTATCTTATCTAAAAATAGGTAAATGTTATTTGATGATGTTTAATTGTGTCGTCATGTCATGTGGTCCGTTGGACTTTAAAAGATAAGATTATGTAATACTCATAAACGAGCTGACCTAAACAATGTGAAATATCATCATTTATTCTTATAAGCAATGTTTTTTTTTGGTAATTGATTCAAAAAAAATACATAAAACTCTCCATTGAGATCCTTTAGAATATTTCTAGACTTGATTTGAATCAACTTATTACCATCAATCACAATCTAATTGGAACAAATTTCATATATTTTCTTCTTCTTCTTTTTCACTCGACTTTGTATCATATTTTATAATAGCCTCTCCATAACTAGAATTTTACTATGTTTGTTCACAAGTAACAAAAACTAATCAAATATTATATTTTTTAATTATTTTGTCTTAAAATGGATACATAAAGAGGGGGTAGTTTATTATAGCAATTGATTGATTTGATGAATGTGCTTGTTTGAAATATATATTTTTTATTGTATCCCATGTTGTGTATGGACTGGTTTGCTATATATATATATATATATATATTGTGATTACTTGAAATATAAAATGAAAGCATAACAAAGCCTCTATAAATTAATACTTTTATGACCATGAAAAATTATTAGTTAATCAAGATATTAGTTAATCAATAAATCAATAATTTAGTAATTATACATTAATTAATAAAAAATTAATTTATTATGGTATTCTTTATTTTATTTTTCCAAAATATTGAATTTAATACATATATTATGTATTGTTATATATGAACACTATCTAATTTTCAAGTCACGAGTTATTTATTGTACTAAAAGCAAATTATTAGTCATTGTCTGTATTAATATCATGTCATATCAAAACTCCTGACCATTAATATTGTGTCATATCAATACTCCTAGCATCACCAGCATGCAAATTAAAGTGAGTGACTTGATTTTTTATATAATCTTGCCTATCATATTTTTTTTATAACAAGTGGTGCAAATAACATATTCGTTACTTTCCATTTAAATGTTAGTACTATACAACAAGAATTTCAGCTTAAAACTTAATTAAATTATTAAAAATAAACTAAAACTGCTCAGTGTTTCACTGTGCAAGTCCACAGTGAAACGCTGAGCAGTCTTCATCTTCTTCTTCTTTTTTCATTTTTTTTCTATATCTTTATGGGTTTTTTTTTTGCTTTTTTTTGTGCTTTTTTTAATGAATTTTTTTAATTTAATTTTTTTTGTTAATGTTAATTTTTTTTATTTAGTTATTAGATTTTCATGACACGAATGTCGAGTTTGACGAGTTAACCTGAATTTTTTTTTTTGCTTTTTTTTAATTAATAACATATACTAAAACTGTTCAGTGTTTTACTGTGCAGTCCACAGTAAAACGCTAAGCTATTTTTTTTTTGTTTTTAATTTTTTTTTCTATTTTTTTCTTTTTATACCTTTATGGGTTTTTTTTTTGCTTTTTTTCTTTGTGTTTTTTTTTCTTTTAATGAATTTTTTTTGTTTAATTTAGTTTGTTAATGTTAATTTTTTTTTAGTTATTAGACTTTCATGACACGGATCCTGGGTTTAATAGGTTAACCTAGTTTGACGAGTTAACCCAGAATTTTTTTTTTTTGTTTTTTTTAAAGTTTGATGAGTTAACCCGGAATTTGTTTTTTGCTTTTTTTCTTTTTAATTAATTTTTTTTCATTTAGTTTAGTTTTTTAATGTTAAATTTCTTTCTATTTAATTATCAGACTTTCATGACACGTATCCCAGGCTTGATGGGTTAACCCGTTAATTTTTTTTTTCTATTTAGTTATCAAATTTTCATGACACGAATCCCAGGTTTGACGGGTTAACTTGGTTTGAAGGGTTAACCCAGTTAATTTAGATTCTTTTATTTTTCTTCATTAATTTTTTTTCTTCCTGTTGATTTTTTTTCTTTGTTTTTTTAATTAATTTATTTAATTATTACATTTTTATGACATGACCTTGCAGCCAGACCCACATTCAAGGCTCTTGGGTCCGGTGTTGCAGCCAGACTCACTTAAACTTGAGTCATTTAAGTTTAATACTATTATTAATATTATAAATATTACTCTTGGGTCAAGCATTACAGCTGAACCAAAGGCTCTTGAGCATATCTTTGCAAAAAGACCTAACACTCTTAGATCTTACCCTTTTTTGATATTTTTTATGTAAAAAAAAAATTTAACCCATGGCGTGTGCCTTTATTTTTTTCTCTTTTTCTTTTTAAGCCTTTTACTGTGGATTGTACAATACAGTCCATAGTGAAAAAGCTGATGCCTTTAGTTTTTTTTGTCTTTTTTAATTAATTTTTTTGAATTTAATTTTTTAATATAAAATTTTTTCTATTTAATTATCAGACTTTCATTACATAGATCCCAGGTTTGACGGGTTAACTCAGTTTATTCAGATTTTTTTTCTTTTTCTTCATTAGTTTTTTTCTTCCTATAGGTTTTTTTTTCTCTCTTTGCTTTTTCCTTTTTAATTAATATATATTTTTAATTTATTTCATTAATAATAAATCTTTTTTCTATTTAGTTATCACACTTTCATGACACAAATTCCATGTTTGACATGTTAACCTGATTTGACAGGTTAACCCCGTTGATTCATATTTTTTTCTTTTTCCTCATTAGTTTTGTTCTTCCGATTTCATCTTTTAATATTGTATGTAGTCCACAGTGAAAAGGCTGAAACCTTTAGTTTTTTTTTTGCTTTTTTTATGTCTTTCACTGTGGACTGCACAGTGCAGTCCACAGTGAAAAAGCTGATATCGTTTTTTAATTAATTTTTTTATTTAGTTTGTTGATATTAAATTTTTTTTCTATTTAGTTATCAGACTTTCATGACACGGATCTCAGGTTTGACGGGTTAACTCAGTTAATTTATATTTTTTTCTTTTTCTTTATTAGTTTTTTTCTTCTTATAATTTTTTTTCTTTTATTTTTTATTTTTATTTAATATTTTTTTATTTAATTTAGTTCATCAATATTAAATTTTTTTTCTATTTAGTTATCGAATGATGCCTTTAGTTTTTCTTTTTGCTTTTTTGTTGTTTTTATGCCTTTAACTGTGGACTGCGCACTGTAGTGCACAGTGAAATGGTTGATACCTTTTTGTTTGTTTTTTTTCTTTTTTATTATTTTTTAATTTAATTTAGTTTGTTAATGTTCAAATAGGTTAACCTGGTTTAACGAGTTAACCCAGTTAATTTTGTGTTAACCTGCCAATTTTTTTTTTCTATTTAATTATCAAACTTTCACGACACGAATTCAAGGTTTGAAGGGTTAACCCGGTTAATTCAGATTTTTTTTCTTTTTCTTCATTAATTTTTTTCTTCCTTTTGGTTTTTTTCTTTGTTTTTTTCTTTTTAATTATCACACTTTTATGACACGACCTTGCAGCCAGACGCACATCCAAGACTATTGGGTCTGGTATTGTATTCAGACCCATTTAAACTTGGATCATGCAAGTTTAATGTTATTATTAATATTATAAATATTACTCTCGGATCAAGCGTTGCAGCTACACCCAAGACTCTTGGATATAGTTTTGTTAAAAGACCTAATATTTTTAGATCTTAATTTTTTTAAATATTTTTATGCAAAAATTATTGACCTGCGGCATCGTGCGGGTCATGCAACTTGTCTTACCTAAAAATGGACAGATGTTATTTGATGATGTTGAATCATTCTATCATGCGGTCCATTAAACTTTAAAAGATAAGATTACATAATATTCATAAACGAGTTAACCTAGACAATATGAAATATCATCATTCATTCTCATAAGCAATGTTTTTTTTTATGGTAATTGATTCATAAAAATGCATAAAACTCTTCATTGAGATCCTTTAGAATTTTTCTAGAATTGATTTGAATCAACTTATTACCATCAATCTCAATCTAATTGGAGCAAATTTTGTATATTTTCTTCTTCATCTTTTTTTCAGTGGACTTTGTATCATATTTTACAATATCCTTTCTAAAAAATAAAACTATGTTGCTTCAGAAGCAACTAAAACTAATCAAATATTTTATTTTTGAATTAATTTCTTCTTACAATGTATATGTCGCACGTCACCCGCGCGTCGCGGCGAAGATTCCACTTCAATCTAAATGTGATGTGTGTCCCTATTTATCTATCTTTATTTGGCCAATATGAGGGATAAGAAAATCTAGTCTTTTATTGGTGGAAGATGGAATGGGAGTCGCCACCTAGTATTTTGGTCACTAGGAACCCTAACTGGTCTCAGAGATTGGGTACGGGGACTGGTTGCGTAAAGGGAAGGTATTAGCACCCCAAATACGCCCTACCTAAGGTAAGCTGCATTGTTTATTTGTCTGATAAAATTCAAGGTCTCGTTGTGTTTCCTAGTTGTTGGTCTGTCTATGGTTCAAGAAAAATCCTCCTCAGTAAGAAGGTCTTTATCTTCTCGGGTAAAGTCCTAACCGTTCCAATGTCTATACCAAAACTTTATTATTAATATTTAGGAATATGTTTTACGTATAAATTCGTAATCCCAAATACTAAAAGAAAACAAAAGATTTTTTAGAATTTTTGAAATATTGGCCTAGTTCTCATGGCTTAAATAAACTGGTTATTAAAACCAAAATGCATGCTAATACATATATTGTTTTTTGAAAATTTCCTTTGTTGTGTAAAAATATGATGTTATAATATTTATATATATATATATATTGGAGAGACTAGGCCGTATGCATGAAAACAAAACATTTTTTTTATTTTATTTTTTTATGTCTTGACGAAAACCGGATATTTTAATACCGGATTTGTATCTTTACAGTATAAAAATACAAACCGATATTGATCAAAATACAGTAATAAAATTACAGAAAATCACATATTTTTAAAAGGTTTTTTTTTTTTAGCATTTCATGAAA
>Ga0325410_1004872_pt1 | contig 14954 bp, 8 predicted proteins | sample PopdelMetagenome_16_FD_206182 | JGI IMG/M metagenome (GOLD analysis project Ga0325410, IMG submission 206182) | Populus deltoides microbial communities from Bellville, Georgia, United States - Xylem-PdIQD-R3 | ecosystem: Host-associated > Plants > Phyllosphere > Stem > Wood/Secondary xylem... | reverse complement strand
CCTTGCTTTACCTTATCCTAAATGCCGGATGCCACATCTCAACCTAACCCATTATCATGTGTCAACTGCATATTTACATCAGCAAATGTTTGGTCTGTAATGATTGATTCAATTGGTGTACAAACTGGTCAGTTTCAGAAAAAGACACAAATAATCTTCCTCTTATTTCTGTCTATTATATGGACCACTAATCAAATGCTTAGAATGTAATAAGTGCAGATCTAAAAAGATAATGCACCTAGGATGATGCATTATTTAATTATAACACATCTCCTTACATAACCAAACCCCAAGATAATTGCAAAACAGAAATAAAAAAGGAAAAACAAAAAATAACCCCAAACTGCAAAATGCTGTTCCAGCATTTCCTATATTAATGTGTTTTGAAAAACCCAACATATAAGATGTAGGCACCACTTTAAACTATTAAAGTAAGTATGTGTATGACAATATGATTGTGGTTTTTTAAAGAAAAATTCTAAGAAAAACATTATCAAACTAATATATATATATATATATATATATATATATATATATATATAAGCGTACTCCATGAAGATTATTATTTGTATTGGCCATTTTCCCCTCTCATTACCGTGTTATTCTTAGTACGGTTAATATTTTACTCTAATAGTTTAAAGTGATGTCTACGTCTTATATGTTGGGTTTTTTCAAAACACATATAAGTAATGAAAATGATAAACTTAAAATTTTTCAGGAGTTTTAAGGATCTTGTTAAATAGATCTAAAGTTATATAGGGTTTATGCGGAGATTATCTGAATTGTGCTTTTCAGCTTTGAATGATTACTTCAAGGTTGAATTATCGCAAAGCATAAGTTGTCCAAGTATCTAGCCTCTAACAATAATTCTCCTAAACCCTTTTAGAAGAGAAGGATTGCTATACTTTAGAGTGTTATCTCTCTCTCTCTCTTGTTTTTTTTTATGTTTGAGGTGTTTTTGTACTATATTTTATATTTACCTTAAAAAATAAGAGGCATAACATTCTATTTACAGAGAAACCTAAAAACCCTATAAATGATAAAATATTAATTTGCCCCTTAAATAATATCACATATATTATTTTAAGCTAATTTTAGAGATTTATTCAATTAAGTTCTTAATTGATTGTTTCTAGGTCTAGAATTGTAATCTCATGTATTAATTACATTCTAGTCCTTAATTTCTAAAATTTATTTACAATCAAGTCACACTTGATTAATCATCTCATTTTAATTTCTAACTAATAGTTCTTATGTGTGTGACCTATTATATAAGACATATGTTTTGGCCCAACGAATTTAAGCTCAAAGTTTAGCACAAACCCAACTCAACTAACCTAGGTATTTAAAGAAAAGGTTGCAAGATAAATTGCTATTCCTTATCTCCTCTTTTTCTCCCTTGCCATAACTTTCTCCTAAAATACCAAGGATTTCGGTTTTAAGTTCAAGTTTCGGTTCAAGAAAGGTTGAAAAAACAAATAAGTATCTCCCTTTACTATTATATTATTTTTTTATTAAGACATTGATTGTGGAAAGATTAAAGAAGTATTTATGGTTTTTTATATTGTTTTGGTGATTGAATGATCTAAGAGTTATAATTGATGTTTTAGGGTGTTAATTGGCCTTAAACGAAGTGATTAGATGACTAGAATCATGGATTATTGAAGAACAAATTGTGTTTTTATGGGATCTACAAATTTAAATACTGATAGATCGGGATTCTAGAAATCTTGATCAACCGGTCGACTGATTAACTTGATGTTGTTGGTTAGCCGATTAGTCTAAACCAACCGATCAATTAGCTTGTGGTGGCGGTCGATTGGTTCGACATTTCGGTTGACCGGTTGACTCAATAGTAAGGGTAAATCGGGTCTGTTAGGTTCAATAAGTTTGAGTTATATTTGGGATTGATCATGTAAATCAGTTTGACTTTATAATTATATTTTGGTCTCTGAGCTTAGAATTTTAATATTTTATGTTACTTTGTTTCGAGTCATTTTTTAATGTTTTCTATATCCGTTATGGATTCTACTGATGTTTCTCCAATCTCCTCATGATCTTCAGTAGTCTCTAGTTCTATATCCGCTTATCTTTTACTTTTGTTTTTCAGGTGAGTATAATAATCTTTAATATGCATGTAATATAAATAATATATGTATGTTGATTATATGATGAGTATAATTGATTAATTCTTGAATATTTATATATGTTGCTTTATTATCTGAGTACTTATTTATTTTTGAATTTACACTCGTATTTTGTTAAGTTAAATTCTATTCGATATGACATTCATCTGTTTTGATAATTATGCTAATATATATTATGTCTTGATATATAACTTGTTTGTAACTTCATATTAATATAGCGTAGTTAGTCTATGTGCACATAATATTCTGTATACCTAACTAGTGAGAGAGGCACAAATCTATGACGAATGATCCTCCCATAATAGTCACCTTTACGTATCATCTGATCTCTGACATGTATTACACTATCTTATATTAATATGTTTAGTATATATATTTATATCAAGATACGTACTACCTGCAAATTATTAAATATTTTTTCTTTGCTAAGTTGGTTGAACTCACCTCTCAATTTTAATATTATTTCAAGTTCTTAGCTTATTATCAATTCAACTATTGATTGACTTGTATTTGAAAATCAGATATAATGTCTAGCAACTTGTTATGATCTCCTAAATATTAGAAAAGTCATAAGTGGTTTGACTTAACCTTTCATTGACTAGTTTTCCAGTGTAATTATTATCCTTTCATCAAGACTATTTTGATTTAGACATTATAATATGAAGTATGTCTACCTTGTCAAATCATGTTGGTTCTCAACATCATAGTCATTAATTCTTTAAATAAAATTTGAAACTCTTTTCAAAACTCATTCCACCTTATCAAAGAATTTTACAATCAATACTATTTGAAAATAGATGAAATATTTTTTTTTCTAATTCACATAGAGTGATAAATCCTCTCTTAATTACTCAAATATCTTCATATAGTTTATATTATACTCAATATCTACTTCTTTGTTACCCTTAATTAAGACCACGTATGGTTAGGATCAAAACATAATACTTCTTATATAAGATAACTTAATGATCTCAAGTCTAAGAATCACTTATACAATTATTATATGAGTCTTTCTATAGACATAGTTGATATTTTCATATAGAATTTTCTTGCAGGTCAGTTTGGTGTACATGTCATCTAATAAGAATCATATTAGTTCTAGGTATCTTTCATACCTTAGTTTATGAGAGAAGTTGTTTCCTTTCATAAAGGAAGAAATATAATATATATCGATCTTAACAACTATAATTAATATCTAGTCTTAATAAAACATTGATCGGGAACATTTAAGAACAATGATCCGATGCAATAAAAAACTTATAATTGTAATAACTTTATAATTTTCTTTGTAAAGTATTTTTGTCCCGTGGACTATATCTTTACTCTAGATTCATTAATTAAATATTAGATTCATTAACCAAATATAAATGAATATTAAAGATAAAGAAAGCCTTTATTAATAATAAATATATTTTACATTAATAAAATCAGTGCTATTTGTATCCAAACGATTGACTACAAGATATATTCACTAACATTATGTTGTGCCACTTGTTTGCAGCACTGATTGTGTGTTTGATATTGTGGTGCATTATGCTTTTAAAAGTGTTTTTCACTTGAAAATATATCATAATGATTTTTTTCAGATTTTTTTTTATTTTTGACATCAATATATTAAAAAAACTTCAAATTAAATTTTTTTAATATATTTTTTAATGCACCTAAATGCAATTTCAAATGCAAAAAAGGTGTGTAAATCTTACATTACATCATTTTAATTACCAATTATAAAATTGGTAACAAAGTGAGTTTATTATTTTTAATCTTCTCAAATCATTCTACATTAATCAATATTATTTTTTAAAAATAATTTTAAAGCTATATTTTTTACATCTGATATATTTTAAAAAATTATTTTTTTTCGACCTTCGCTTCTAGATGTATAAAATGAAAGGTAATGGCATAGAAGAAGAGCGAGACTAAAATTCCAACTTCCACTAACCGACCCTGTCTTGCATGCGTGTTGACAATTTTTATATCTCTTTTGCTTTCTTAAAAAAAAAAAAAATTAACGTCTCATTGCTTGTCTTTTATCCTTTCTAAATTCAATTTTTCCATATCTCTCCCTTCATTGCATACAACAAAGTAGAGGAAATCCCTCTTCTCCTCTTGAAATCTTTTGAAACTTCCATGTCCATCTTTTCTTGGAGAAAAATGGGCAATTGTTTAGCTCATTGTGTTAGACCTCCCTTTATAGGTTCATGCATTAGAATTGCTGAAGCCAAGCAAGAGAAAGTTTTGCAGGTCGTGAAAACAGATGGAAAGGTTTTGGAATTCAGCACTCCAATTCTTGTGAGAGATATCTTGGTGAACTTTTCTGGCTCAGGAATTGGTCTAACACAGGAGGGTATAGAGCATCATCTGCCACCAGGTTACGAGTTAAAGCTCGGGAATGTTTACTATATTCTTCCTTCAGCTCCAGTGATTTCACCTGTGGTTGACAGAGAAGATCAAGCCAGTGGAGGTGTCAAGAGGATTAAAGTTGTTATCACAAAGCAACAACTTCAACACCTTTTGACAAAGGAAATATCTGTTGAGGAGGTTCTGTTGGGGCTAGATCAGAAAAGTTCTTCTCTTGATTCTCCAAGAAACTGGAAGTCAAATCTGGAACCAATTCCTGAAGGGTCTGAGTAGTATAGCTTCGGAATGTACACTTTAGGTACTGGATTTTCTCTTGTGTATCTAACAATTACGAAGTTATCATGCAGATGTACTTATTACTTTGCCAAAGATGGAGAAGATGTAAAAAGAAAAAAAGAGAAGCAATATAGAAAGAATTCTCCAGCAGAATCTTGAATGATTCTCGTCTATTCCGTTCTCAACGTGTTCTTACTGGATTAATTTCTTGAAATAGAAAGTGGGAGATGATTCTCTGATATATTTCTGCTATTTTCATGCTGCAAGTTTATTACCCGAGAAATATTGTCCACATGGCCCCCCTTTCCGCGTGCATGATGCACACCAATGCTGTGTTTGGTTAGTGTGGACAAAAATAAAATAAAAAAAGACAGATACATGTTTTGGAGTAAATTTTATCATTTCATAACAAGACATATCTCTTTTATCTCAACATTTTACGTCGTTTTTTCTAGATATTTGAAGATAATAACCAAACATTACCTAAAATCCTGATTTAGACCATCATGGGCAGTCCTCGATCAACTAGGCACCACATGCCTATTCAAATGTCGAGCTGAAGGAACAAAATCCCGAGATGATAGTCGTCATATTGCAAAGCAATATTATCAATTGGGGGGTGAAAATGAAACGAACCTTAAAGATTGAACATTTTCAAGTGGGGTGAAAACTAAATGAAAGAAACTTTTAAGAGAAAATTGAACATTAATTACCAAGTTGTCGGTTGTCTTTCCTTCCAAGTAAAGGGATGAGAGAAGATTTTTCATGAGAAGAATTGCATTATTGTCCGTTTTTCAAGACCTATCTTGCAAGTTGAAGGCTAGAGAATCTTCATCTACTAGACATTTGCGTAAACAATGTCCAAAAATGCAGGGGCAAACCAGAATGGTAAACTCCTCTGCCCATCCCGCATTAGTTTGACTCTAGCTCGAATGGTTCCTTTCTTACTTTCGCAGAAATGTTTCAAGATTTGAGCATAAGAGATGGTCAAGTGTTTTCATAGTTGTTCATTTTGTTTATACACTGAATCTAAATCTATACCAAATTCTTATGTAACATAGATGCGTGTGCATATCCGACACAAATATCCATATCAAATTTGACTATTTTTTTCTTAATTTCTTTTATATATTTAGAACATCAGATTTCTCCTGGTATCGGATATGGTTGTCCGAGGGAAGCAACATAGGCAATAATTTAGAAAGAGAAGAAGCAAGACATTACATTTTCAAATACAATACAAAGACTGAAAGTTCTTACAAAACAAAAGCACTATACATGGTACAGACTTCTTATAAAATCTTTCACTGGATTTGTACATCAATGACCTTAGGTTCAACTTTGGTCTTAGGAATGTTAATGAACAGAACTCCATTTTTCAACTCAGCCTTGATCTTATCCTTTCCGCAATTATCCGGTAGCCTAAGCCGGGTATCATAAGAGCTGACGCTGCTACTAGACCATGAATCATCGCCAGTTTCTTCCTTCTTGTGCTCTCCTTTAATAACAAGCACATCATCCTCGACCGAGACCTTGACATCCTCCTTAGACAGTCCTGGCATGTCGAACCTCATCTTGATCTCATTTTCCTCATCTTTGATTTCCCATGGTGCACGCACCTCTCCTCCTGTCCTGTTCCTGCTGCTAGGAATTGTCAGTGCATCATCGAACAGTCGGTCCATTGTGTCCAGCATTTGACGCATTGTCCTCATTGGTGAAAATGGATCCAACAAACCTGTGATTGAGGTCAAGTTTCAAGTCATTTCAGATCATTTTTTCCATTGCATATGCTCAACATTTATAAAAGATGGATGGCTTTTCCTATAAAAGAAAAGTAATTAAATAGTAAAACTGAAGAGTCTTCACAACTAGGCCTGATCGAGCATATTTAAGATCGTTCGGAAAGGAGAGAAAAAAGAAGAAGGAAGACTACTTACCGAATGGGGAGATATCAACAGCTAAATTTCGAGGCCTTCTCTCAACTGCTGTCCCTTGGTTGTTTCCTTGCTGATTGACATGCACGTCCACTGAAGTATCCTTGTGATCACCGGCAGCTTCGGCTCTCACCAAAGCCAACCTTGAAGGCTTAATAGTACTCTTGCCAAAACCACCCCTTGATGGAAAAGATACTGAGCAAGGAGTTATAGGCTTAGTTGAAGGCACAACTTCGCCTTTGCTTGACAACAAAGGTGCAGATGACCAAGACAATGTTGACGAAGCCATTGCTAAGTAAAAAACAATATATGCACCAAGTGACAACCAAAGAAACTGTGGCTAGTGGAAGTGGCGGCTGTACACAAGAGTATGCTTTCTAGATATGCTGATTAAGGAGCTTGGGATTGTGAATATATAGAGCTAGAGGGCAAAAGAGAGAAGGGAAGCATGGAGAAGAGTCTTGAAAGTTTGAGACTTCTCGAGCTAACTCAAAGAAACACCTAGAGTTTTGTCATCATCGAACATCATCCATACTAGATTTTCTACTTCGAGTCCTTTTCTCATTCCTTCGGGAAACATCCTTGTATCTTGCTGTACATGGGCAGGCTTTGTGGGATGTAACAGTGTCTGAATTGTAGCCCAATTGTCTTTTGGTTCATGATCCAAGCCCACATGATTTTAGACACCAGTGACATCTCTTTGAACTTGGATTCTTCCCTTGTGGTTGTTTTTGAACGAAACCTTGGCTTTGGTCCACAAGAAAATGGTGGTATTCTCAGTACAGTATCCTTCACTGGATTCTCTGTTTCCTATCAGTACAGCCTACTTTATGTACAGTAGATTCTCGCTGAATATATATATAGGATCCTAAACCCTAAACACTACAAAGGAAGTCTTGAATAGTAATCCTATCCCATCTTCGGACAAACTCTCACAATTAATCATGTTGAAGAACTGTATATAACCTATTCTTTTTGGCTAAACAAGCTATTATCTTAATTTTTATTATATTTTCTCAAAATCAAAATCATCGTATAATTTTTATTTTTATTTTTATTTCTTATGATGAAAAACTTGGATACACACCCTTTGGGTGCCCATCAAGTACATTTCAAACAAATATATAGATTGTGCGAGTGAGTTCACAAGTTCTTATTCGAACTCTCAAGAAAGGAGATACCAATATCTATAATTGTTAGAAAAACCAGGTAAGAAGGTAGATACCAATATCTACAATGCCAGACATGCTAAGGGTAAAAGAGAAGCATCGACGGTAAACATGTTTTTAAAATTCAAACAAACATCAAATCAAGTAAAGGTACTTTGAATTGTCATTTTACATGACTTAAAACTAGGTCATATATACAGAGTTAACATTGAAGACATCCAGAAAGTGTCGACTGTCATTGTTCTTGAGCAGCAATGATGAATTCCAACCCAGTGAAATATCAGTGAATCACAAGTAAATTTATCATGTCCCACATGAGGCAATCACCCTACAGAAATCAGAGAATCCAAGGCACTTAATATTTTAGCAGCTCATGGAGTCTTATAACTCACAAGTCCCTTTCCCTGTTTGTCACCATCTTTCCCTATAACCAAAATCTCCATAAATAGCTTGGCAAAGTAAAAGAAAAGGAGAGGCTGAGAGAGGATTTATAACTGTTTGACTGGTCCATGGAAATGGGACAAACAGTATCTTTCAAGCTATAAACAAGGTCTACTTCCACTACTACTATTACCCTAATCCCTTTACCCATACCCTAAACTAGGGTAGGTCTACGTTTGAGTCCCCAAATTCTCCACAGCCAAATCCCAATATAGCTGGTCACAAGGGCTCTTGCCAAACTGCCCAGAAAATGACCACAACAGCCCTGAAGATCCTACTTGCTTCATCCCCATTGGAAGATCACTAGAAGAAAACATATTGTTCTCCTCTTCTCCACAAATCCCAACTCCCCAAAACCAGCAATGTAATCATGTAGAAAGCAACCATGGAGATAAATAAATAAATAAAACAAAGCAAAAGCATAGCACAGCAAAGCAGCAACTGCCCACTCCTCCTCTCTTTTCTTTCACTATAGGAAACACTATCCAGCTTTCAGCGTTCTCGAGGAAGTTAATTATAAATCAGACCCTATATTTTAACAAAATAAATCGATCCATCCTCAACATTTTAGAAATTCAATATTTAATCCCTGTATATTTAAAACCATTCTTTCCCACTTTGTTTCCCTTTTCTTTCTCAAGAAACGCTTGGAAAAAGAAGACACTAGATACAATGGTAATGGTGTAGTTTTTTGGAACAAGAAGCTTATAAATTAAGCATGGTCAGTTTTAGACAAAGAACTATTTATTTAGTTTTCATATTATAGGGACTAGATATTTCTTGAAATAAACTACAGGGACTAAGGTAAAATTAACACTTCTCGAGGGCACCCACTCTTTGATGTTGTCTCCAACTGTCTGACACAGAACTATTTAGGGCTCTCCATGCCACAAGAAAACACCATTTCTTTTTAGCATTGTATTCTATGTCCATATTATTGTTAACCTTTTGCATTTTTGCATTATAGACAATGCACAGAACCTGTTCCCAAATGCATGGACTAGCTCTACCCTTCTTGCAGAATGCAGGCTAAATTATCTGTTTTTTACATTTATTTCTCTGTGCATCTTGCATTTAAACATACCAACCACTCAAATCTGTGTATGTAGCTCTAGACTATATATATATATATTTTGCCTTTATATCTAGCCAAGTCTTTTGCTTTAGTAATATCGTTTGCATCATGGGGAAGATTGGAGGAAGTTCTTGGCTGAGTGCAGTTAAAAGGGCTTTTCGGTCTCCTAGTAAAGAGAATGATAAGAGAAGCAGCCGAAGGAGAGAAGATCATGAACAAGAGGAGGAAGAAAAGGTGAAGATTTTTTTCTTGATTAGTAATTCCTTTGTAATACAATAGCTTATTGACATAGAATTTTTTTTTTTTGTTTTATGGGTCAATTTGTGCAGAAGAGAGGGAAAAGAAGATGGATTTTCAGGAAATTTTCAAATCAAGAAACAGTAATACACCATTGTGAAGCAAACGCCACTAACAATATTACAGCAACCACCAATGCTGCTGCTGCGGTTGCTGCTAATAATAGTGTTAGTTCTGAAGCGGCTGATGCTCAGCAAAGACATGCCCTTGCAGTGGCCATGGCTACAACAGCAGCTGCACAAGCAGCAGTTGCGACAGCTCAAGCAGCTGTTGAAGTTGTTAGACTCACCAGGCCTCCCCTTTTTGTCAAGCAACACTTTGCTGCCATTGCTATACAAACAGCTTTTAGAGGATATCTGGTAAGTAATTAGCAAGAGATCAGTAAAGAGAAATAATTATATACCTCTTAATCTTAAGAGCTTTTATTTGTAATTAATTATGGCTGTGTTTTTGAAGGCAAAGCGAGCTCTTAAAGCACTTAAGGGGTTAGTGAAGCTGCAAGCCTTAGTGAGAGGCCATAATGTTAGAAAGAGAGCAAAAATGACTCTTCAGTGCATGCAAGCTATGGCGAGGGTGCAATCTCGGGTGTGTGAACAGCGTAGAAGGCTTTCCTATGAGGGCAGCGCAAATTCCATCTCCAGTGATCCAAATAGCTTGCGGGGATCAAATCTTGCTGAGAGGAGATCTACTGTAAGAAATTTTGTTTAAGATATGTACATCATGCTTCAGCGTCAGCTTGTTTTGATTTGGTTCTTAACAATGAACTGCAGTGTTGGGATGGAAGCAGCACTGCTGATGATTGGTTTCACTGCAATTACCATCCTAAAACACTTGAGGAAATTCAGTCAATGTTCCAGGAAACAAAGGAAGTGGTTGCCTTGAAACGTGAAAAGGCTCTTGCTTATGCTTTCTCTCAACAGGTTTTTGACCACTTTCCTTGCCCTTAATTTTATCTAGTTCCTTTTATTTTTGTCGGCAATGGCAAGTTATCGATCATTCGATTAAAATTCCTGCATTAATGATAGATATGGAGACCGGGAAGAGACTCGTATGCAAGTGAAGGAGAGGTAGAAAAGAACCCAAGATGGCTTGAAAGGAGGGGAACGATAAAGGAATGTGAGGGAAGAGGGATTGCATTCCGTGATCAATATCACAGCAGAGACCCTGTCAAAACTGTTGAAATGGACACCTCTAGACCTTACTCTTACTCATCACCTAATGCTCATAAATTGCATCAACATTATCACTACCAACAACACAGGCCTAGCTCATATTCAGTTACCTCTCCTCTTCAAAAAAACCACAACATCTCACAACCAACCACACCATCCCTATCCAAAACAAGAACACTACTTCAAGTCCATTCATCCAGTCCTCGTTTCCTAAGAGAAAGCAGAAACCGTGTAATGGGAGAAACTACTCCATCCGCTACTTCAAAGCCCAACTACATGACTGCCACTGCATCTGCCAATGCTAGAATTCGATCACAAAGCGCACCAAGGCAGAGAGCTTCAACCCCGGAAAGAGAAATATCAGGTTCAGCCAAAAAACGCCTGTCTTTTCCAGTGCCTGATCCGGCAAATAGCAATGAGGGTTCCATGGTTAATGATTATAACCTGAGGAGCCCAAGTTTGAAGGGCATTCATGGAGCCAATATGGTAATGGAGCAAAGGTCTAACATGTCTTCTTGTTACACAGACAGCATTGATGATGAGGTCTCTCCTCCTTCAACTAATGATCTTAGCAGGTGGTTAAGGTAAGCCATTATTTGCAGTGAGTTATTCTTTAGTCCCTCTCTGTTGAATGAAGTCATAACTTAGTCCTTCATAGTTGAAAACATATAAAGTAGTCCCTTGCTCCTTGCTGACCGCGACCTATCAATAGGTCTTCTCTCTAACCTCTCGCTCTGTTGGTTTTTCTCTGAGAGTTTAAATTTTCAACTAGTACATTTGAGATTAATAAAACCGACGAACGTTTTCAATAAGAGAGAACGGTCAACAAGAGCCAAAGGATTAAGTTATAAATTTTCGAACATAAACGACTAAGTTATGATTGCATTGAAAACTTAGGGACAAAACAATGATATACCATTGAAGAACACAACAGGCTTGGCCATATTGAAGATGTTAGGACTGGAACTAGTAGTTGAAAGAGGAGAATAAAAAATGCAATATGTTCTTCATCAGAATAACCCTAGTAGATGTTAAGAGAATTAAACCAATGCACATCAGTCTTTCAGCAGCTTTTTATAGTATTATGCACTGCCTTTATCAATGCTGCTGCAACCTTGAAAAAAGCAAGTACATTATTGGTTTGATGGAGACATATCTTAAGCATTAATTTAGTCAGAGATGTCATTAAGAACTCAAAATCTCCAGCTTGATTGTAGGAACCAAATGCCCTACTTTGTCCATTCTACTAATTGCAATCAGTAATTTAGCTAGCCGACGATGGCTGTGACTGTGAGTGCAACATTAAGTTCATTATATGATAAATGTGGCAAGTGAGTTCACTGCAACTCAGTCATTGTTATGATTAATTTCCTTCCTAACGGCTAACTTTCAAGGGAAACAAAATCATAATTATATTGTATATATAGCTAGAGAAAAGGGAAGTTAATGCCTTGCATCTTGTTTCCTTTTTCAGTGACTTTATGTCATTGACATGTTGCACTAGGCTACAGTAGACTCTTATAATATTAAAGTGTAGGCAAGGCAAAGATTCTCTTCTCTTGGCTTTTATCCATATCAAAGTTAGAGCCATCCAAGCATGCATTAACATGAACAGGGATCCAATGTATTCCATGTTGCAAACTACAAGACGCATGCAGATATCGAAGAAACCCCTTTTAGTAGTGCTAAGTTTTGTTGCTCTTCACCTCTGTCTGTCACCTCCGTATAGTATATGAAATATAAATATAACGAAGTCCCACCTTGCAACAAAAACAAAACTCAAACAAAGGCAAGTTGAGGGACATCGTAAAAAATAATAATAAATCATTTCAATTGTTTCAAGCTGAAATCCCACTGTTTGTTGCGCGCTAATGGTTATTATTTCAGAGTCAACTTATGCTTTTCAATCTCTGGAACACAAAGAATTTCCTCCAACGCCGGCCATCAAAACTTCTTCAATCTAACATGTCATATATACCATATGTTTTTTTAGGTATATGTGCGTTTTTTTAGTCTTAAGAAGAGACAAAATATTTGACGTACGATAATTGACACAAATTATTTACATATATTCTATAAATAATTAACCCTGGGAATGATTTCATATATAAAACAATAATATAATAGAGTTAATAAGCAATTATTGTATGTCGAGTTGGGTAAAAGCAACCAATGAAAAACAAAACATTGATAAAGTTTACAAAACAGTAGCATCATCGAGCCCATCACAACTTGAGCTAGTAAACTTTAAGAACAGGAAATTAATTAATGAAAATCCACAAAACAGTGGCATCATCAAGCACATAACAACTTGTATGTTAAGACATGCGCATTAGAGTTTTTGAGCTCAAATATATCTGAAATTTCTAATTCTGAAGGAAGAATGTATGCAGAGACTATGGATGAAATCAAGTTTCTAATTTCCTGACTAGTTCGCGAAATGAAACTTCAGGTCTAAGGTGACTGATGAGGACCTAGGAGGGCTAGAAAGCAGCGGCAAAGAATCGGCGGCAGCAGGAATTCCAGGCAGGAGAGCCGGTGCAGGAGTCCTTGCAGGGGTGAAAATTTATGAAAAAAGTTGGAATTTTAAAACCACATGACAATTTTTTATTTATGTACAAGCACTTAATCTCAAACTTATTAATACTTTTCCCTACTTCTAATAAATCAAGATGACTAAATTAAAAAGATCCTCTTACTTGTGAAGAAAAGAAAGAAGAATTTAGCAAGTCGGTTTAGGATTTCGGTCTGGGGCATCCTCCCCTCCTTTTTAAACCCAGGAATCTAAAGCCATGCAGCAAATCTCATTGATTGAGGTGAAAGCTTTTGCTTGAAGAAGAGTTGTCGAGATGAGCGATGAAGGAGGAGGCTTCCCAGTTGGAAGAAGTGGCAATTCCTTGCGAAGAAATCGATAAAGAAAAGGAAATAACAACACGCAGAAGTTACTTTCTCACTGCGCTTCTCATGATACTCATCTTAAAGAACAGAAAAGAAAGGCTGCGCACGCCAAAGATATATTTTATTTAATATATATCGTTGCAGGTAAATTTTTAATTTTAAAAATGAATAATGAAATATAAGTAATTATTTAAAGAATTGTTTATCTCTTCATTTATAATATTTTTTTAGCATCAATAAAATGCTGGTTTAATAATTAAAATATTATTATATCATTATAAGGATGAGAATATAAATTTAATTTTTAAAAATATATTTATTTGAAGGAGCAGCCATGAACTTTAAACGAAACTAGTCTTATTTTTTTAAAAGATGTGATAATACCAGGATAAGAAAAAAAATAACAAGTTTTTTTAAAAGAATAAAATCTAAATGTAATTTATCAAAAAAAATATGTTATTTTCCAAACATTCGATTAACATTTTCATATAAATAGCATATACATCAATTGTACAGTTATTAAATATCAATAATATTTTAGCATTAATATGTATTAAACCATTTAAGAGAGAATTATTTCATCTACGTGATTCATATCTTAAATATATTTGTTTTTGTAAAAGTGTTTTTAAGTTGAAAAAACATGAAGTTTAACACTTTTTTATATATATATTTTTAATAATTTTAACATCAATATATTAAAATTATCAAAAAAATAAATCATTTGAAAATCATCAATTTAATATCTTTTAAGTTTAAATCCATTTAAAAATAAGTAAATAAACAATTTCAAACACAAATCAAAATATATTACGAAATACATCCTCCATCTCTAATCTATACTTTACAAGAAATTAATTCTCACAGGTCACAAGTCTTCTTTGATGGCTGCAGTTTTCGAGGGCTTGTTTCCTCAACAACATGCCATGTCGTCTTTGTTTTCTTGAGGCATAGTTTTGGCACCAAGAAATGGGCTTCCTTCCACCCCCTCTTCGAGGAAATAAAATATTGGGCCCTTTTCATTTTCTTCTTGTTTCCTTGAGGACTTTGGCGTTCAGAGCTGGGAAGAAAGCAGGAAAGTGTAAGTTTTTAAACTAACCTGAATAATTTTTAAAAAAGTAGCTAAGAGCATTGTTTTCTCTTTTTTTTTCCCTTTTTTATTCTCCCTATCGTGATTTCCACTC
>Ga0325410_1004871_pt1 | contig 14955 bp, 9 predicted proteins | sample PopdelMetagenome_16_FD_206182 | JGI IMG/M metagenome (GOLD analysis project Ga0325410, IMG submission 206182) | Populus deltoides microbial communities from Bellville, Georgia, United States - Xylem-PdIQD-R3 | ecosystem: Host-associated > Plants > Phyllosphere > Stem > Wood/Secondary xylem... | reverse complement strand
AGAGAACAAAATTATACGTGCCTCTGTGCACTTAACTATAAATCAAATAATATTAAAAAATAAAAAAATATATTATATAAAAAAAATATTATAAAAAATAACCACTACTGTCATGTTATAAAACACACTCCGGGGAAAAGAGAGTTGAATTTTCGCCGCATAGGATCCGTTGTTCACAGCACTTAGCGATGGATATGATTGCTATCAACTATTGACGTCACTACTGCCACAAGAGTGATGATGACTATCCTTGACTTAATTAGCGCGTCATTATCGTTTATTATAATCTCTACTACCTAGATATTAATGGTAATTCCATACGTGCTGGAGCGTGCGAATTGAAAAGAGGAATCTGATGGGACAGGGGGCATGGGAAACTGTGAAATGAATGCCACCCCTGTCAATAATCCAGCAAATTCAAGCCCTCCTTTTCCTCTTTGTTCGGTTTTAGACATGATAGCGAAACGACGCGTGGCGTGCTGTCGGCCCCACAATCTTCCTGATTGTCTTTGCCGCCCCCATCAGCCAAATCTCAGTATCTGACGTATCGTCCACCTGTACACTTCTCTGCCTTGCCTTGCCTTGCCGGTTTCATTCCGCGGGTCTTGAATTGGGCTGTAACGCTTATATGGATATTGAAGGCTTAAATAAAATCGGTATGGGCTATTAATATGGGCTCCTAGAAGCCCTACTGGCTCAATAAGTCCAGTCCACTATTAAACTGAACTTGAGATATGCATAGGACCTAACATGACAACACCTTTGAATAAGAGGTTTATTAAGATTCCATAGACCGACTAGTCAAACCTGGTCATCGACCACGACGACAAAACACACGTTCATTAAATGAGGGCATGCCTTCTTGTCACAGGTTCCCTGAGGATCAGTCTGGTTATTGTCATCATTAGTAAACAACCCCCCGAGCCCAAAACTAAGGTGTTTTTGCGGTGGTCTATTGTCACCGTGGGTTCCCTGATGACAAACATATTGTTTATCATACCCTTGTATAGAAAATTCAAAGCTATATAAATCGTCTAAAAAGTATTTAAGATATTTTTAATCGGTGATTCATGTGAATTATTATTAGAAATTAGATATTTTAATGATTTATAATTTACGACAATTCAATTTTAAAGTAATTATTTAAAGCAAAAACAAATATCATCTTCATATAATATTTATATAAATCATAAATAACTCTAAATCTGTCAAACAGGATCCTTGAAACTTTCAAGAAAAAAAATTTAATTTACTATTTTTACTGCATATATATGTTTTGAAAAACCCAATAATTATAGTAGAGTTATCGTTAGATAATAAAGTTGTTGATTGGATGTTTTAATTGTTAATGGTGTTGATCTCAAATTAATTTCATGCATAAAAATTATTTTTTCTGTGAATATTTTTTTCTCTCATCATTTTTCTCAAAAAATAAAAATCTTGGCCATTGTTCCAGTAAGATTTGTTTGGAATCCATCATTAAAATGAAAAAAAAAATCATATGGTTTAATAAAGGAGAGAGATTAGTTGAATTCAGTAAAAGAAAAAGAAATTTTTAGTGGATATCGATTCTAACAAAAAAAAATTAATTTTAATATTAATAAGTTTTATTTGATGAAAAAAATTTTATTCATGTTTTTTTTGTTTTTTTTATTTAAGATGATAGATCTAGGCTTATAAAATTTTTTTTTTAGATTAATTTTGAGATTTGAAACTAATTTTTTGATCATCTGAGATTATAAATAAATTTATTAAGGTGTTTAAAATATTTTTTTACGTGTTTTAGGTAAAAAACATGTTGAAATTTGACTTGACAGTGGGGGCATTAATGCATCGAACCAAAACGGCTTCGTTTCTCTCCTTCTTCAATTTTCTTTCCTCCTCTTTATCGTCACTCGCTACACCGAAGATCCCACCTCCACTTCACTAAACACAGAAAACAAAAAATGGGAAGCCCAAACAACAAACCCGCCAGAATCTTCTCTCCTCACAACCACACTTCACCACCATGCACCCGCACACACCAGATCGGCGCTCTCCTCTTAATCGCCACCACTTTCTTCCTCACTCGCCTCTTTGATCAAGCCTTCCCTACTTGCCCTCCCTCCTCCTTGAATAACGACCATTCATCACCAAATGTCGTTCACGTATCCGACGGTGGATCCCTCTCCTGGCCTCAGCGAGGCTACGGGTCCCACCTCTCCCTCAAGATCTACGTCTACGAGGAAGACGAAATTGACGGATTGAAAGAACTCTTGCGAGGCAGGGACGGAAAAATCTCAGCTGATGCTTGTCTTAAAGGCCAGTGGGGCACTCAGGTAATTTCACTAAAAAACCAAGGGCCATCTCTTATTATTTCTCTTGCCGTTTCTGATTTTCTGGACAGGTTAAGATACACGGGCTGTTGTTAGGATCGAGATTTAGAACGAGAAAGAAGGAGGAAGCTGATTTATTCTTTGTGCCTGCTTATGTTAAATGTGTACGGATGATGGGTGGTCTAAATGATAAAGAGATAAACCACACTTATGTCAAGGTAATTTTTTTTTTTTTAAATTGTCAATCTCTTCACTTATTTGATTCGGACTGAAGCAGCTACTTTTTTTAAAAAAAGTAATTTGAATGTGTTTGTTAATGTTAATTTCTCAGGTATTAAGTCAAATGCCGTATTTTAGACGATCAGGAGGCCGTGATCACATTTTTGTCTTTCCTAGGTATAATAATATTCTGGTTTCAACTTGAATTCGTTTCAAGATTCGTTAAAATGCTTATCACATATGCTTTTTGATTCATGCGTGTACTTTTACACGATTGCAGTGGTGCCGGAGCTCATTTATTTAGATCCTGGGCGACGTATATTAATCGTTCCATAATTCTTACTCCTGAGGTACCATTTGTACTTCTTGACATACTGCATTTACTTGTTTTAGTTGGTGATATTTTTATTTTGGTCTGAAGCTTATGGTGTAAAGAATGTTGGGCTGTGTGTTATTGTAGGCGGACAGGACTGATAAGAAAGATACGAGTGCTTTTAATACATGGAAAGATATTATCATTCCTGGGAATGTTGAAGATGGGATGACTAAAAGAAGGGTAGCAATGGTTCAACCCCTACCTTTATCAAAGAGGAAGTATTTGGCGAATTATTTAGGTCGTGCACAAGGGAAAGTTGGTCGCCTGAAGTTAATAGAGCTTGCGAAGCAGTATCCAGATAAGGTATGTTTTATTTTTCTTTTTTATAACTAGACTAGGTATGTTGTCTTCTGTGAATTCTTGATTACCCAAATGAGGTTGTTTCCATGCGTAGAAGGACGTCTAGGATTTTTTGTTGTTGATTTAGTTTTGGTTTCTGTATGGATTTGGAGAACAAATTCTGAAATATTCATATGGTTCAGTATCAATCTTTTTTGCTGTTGAAACTGATCATGCTGGGCTGATTGGTCATATGTAGAACATGTTTTGTTTATCTGTTAGAATGGTCATAGTAGGAACAGTCATGCTTTTGGTTTGGATGTCTATAGGGAGGGATGCTTATTCCAGACATAGACATAATATTAGCCTTTTCTCGTGCTCATTTCATTGCAAAATTTTGCACTTTCAAGCTGAGTCCAGTCTTTATATTTCTTTTGGCAGTTACTTTAGGTTTGTGACTGAATTGGAGACACTTGCATGTTGTTCTTATACATGTCCTTAGGAAAAGGAACAGAGTCTCTATGAGTGTTTGTGGCTTGTCAGTGCAAATCTGCTTCGTATACTCAACCCTGTAACTTTGTTTCATGAGATGATGAGTGCTGTTAGTGCTCACATTTGTTTACCAGTGATATAGCATATACATAATGACATCATAAACAGTTGGAATCTCCAGAGTTGAAGTTCAGCGGCCCTGGCAAATTTGGGAGGAAGGAGTACTTTCAACACCTGCGCAATGCCAAGTTCTGCCTTGCTCCACGTGGAGAGTCTTCTTGGACACTTCGGTTTTATGAGTCTTTTTTTGTGGTCTCTCTCCCTCTCCCTCTCCCTCTTCCTGCGCACAAACACACATGGAGCCCAGTTGAAGTGATTTTATGTTTTTGCAAAACAGGAGTGTGTCCCGGTTATATTATCAGATCAAGCAGAATTTCCTTTCCAAAATGTGATTGACTACACCCAGATATCAATCAAATGGCCATCTACTCGAATAGGGCTTGAACTTTTGGAGTATTTAGAATCAATTCCAGGTCAAATTCAATGTGCTTGCTTCCTTGATCTCCTGGATGTTTTTCTCGGTCGTACAATCTAACTTCGAGTTTGTGTTTCAGATGAAAACATAGAGCAGATGATAGCTGCTGGTAGACAAATAAGATGCTTGTGGGTATATGCTCCAGAATTTGAGTCCTGTTCTGCAATGCAAGGAATAATGTGGGAACTTCAGAGAAAAGTACGGCAATTCCACCAATCAGCTGAGACATTCTGGCTGCACAATAGAACGATTGTTGATAGACGCATGGTTGAGTTCTCAAGCTGGGTTCCTCCCATGCCTTTGCCCTGATGATTGTTGAAATGCTTGTAGTTCCTTTACATCCCTGATTCTTTGATTTTGGCCATTTTCTTTTGCTTTCATTTTATCAAGTGCCACTAATTCACGCCCTGGAGAACATTTTTCCCTGATACTCTCTCTCTCTCTCTCTTTTATTTTTTTTAATTAAATATGAAATTTATGTATAGGCATTATAGACAGTGCATAGAATTGAAGAGAAATTGTTGATGATAGCATAGACGACTGTGTTTTTGTTGAAATGATACGCTGGTGGATTTTTCTTACGAAGTCTATGCATCCTGTTCCATCTCCCATCATATGTTTATGAAATCTGGCATTTGGCTATAACATTGAAGGTGTACACGACTAAACTGTAATTCAACCTGAAATTAGGTTTACGTCTGGGCGCAATAAATTCCACGGTTTCTCTGTCAGGGATTTGGCCTTGTACGGTTTATATAAACAAACGGCTACGGTCACCGTCCTAAATTCCCAAGCTGCAGGTCACAATGGTTCTCTTACTGTGTTCAGGTTCACGGTGATTTCTTAGTACTGAAACTTCTCCAAGGAATGGGTTTTCTTTTAAAAATACTCGGGTGTTTTTGAGGCTGTAAATTTACCTTCTCAATGAGCGAAATATTCTTATTTTTGGGTTACAGTCCAAAAGTGAACATATGGATATGCCACGTGTGAGGCTAGAAGTGCTGATTTTTTTATCTGAAAGAATCCGAAATGTGTACAGGTATTGAACCACGTCCACAAATAGGCACTTTATTTAATTTAATTTCTTCATCCCATCAGCAACCAGGCACAGAATAAATCATTGGGGCACAACTTTTAATCTTCCGGAGAGAGTACAAATCGATATCCTCATTTCTCTACCAGTTTTTAAGGAGTAGAGAAGATGGGAACCACCTTACTCACCAGCTGTGGTATTCAATGGAGATATCATCACCAACAAATAGTTCCTGACAACCATTTGCTTAGTCATTCACAAGAAAGCTTCTCATCAAGAGCTAAAATAACAGCAGAATCCAGAAAGAATGGCTTTCTTGATGGAGAGAATGAGAAATCAGCCTGGTTTTTGAAGAGAAGGTCAGTTTTGGTTTCTGGGGTTTCTTTGGTTTCAACTTCAGTTTTGGGATCTGCAGGAGAAGGGCTGGCAGTTGTGAAACAAGGCCTTTTAGCAGGAAGAATACCTGGCTTATCTGAACCCGATGACCAAGGTCGGTTTTCTCAGTTCTGCTTCCGCATGGCCATTTGAGTTCTAGATCTCTCTCTCTCACTCTCTTTCCATGTAAATAACAATATGCAACAGTTGGTAATAAGGTTAATTGAATTGAGCATATGTAATATAACCTGCAGTCCCAAATTCAAATTTAGCATCTCGGGTTAATTCCACACGTAGCATGAAGCCATACAAAGAATGCTAATTTAACAAAACTCCTTTGAGCTGCATTTCTTCCATCCTTTCTTGATTGTGTGTGAATGGTAAACTTCGTTATGCAAAACATGCTCAGACAGGTTGGAGGACATACCGCAGGCCAGATGACAAGTCTGGGGGGCATGGTGTTGGATGGAGTCCAATCATCCCTTATCTTTTTTCTGTGCCTCAAGGTTGGGAAGAGGTGACTTTCTACTCTGAAGAACTGAACGCCAGATTTCTTACTTCAAATTTAAGTCTTTCAACTGGTTAAAATTATTGTTTTTAGTTTGTATGCTTTCACTGAATCAGCTTGTTTACTAACAGGTTCCAGTATCAATAGCAGATCTTGGTGGCACAGAAATCGATTTGAGATTTGGCAGCTCCAAGGAAGGACGCCTTTTTGTCATTGTAGCTCCTGTTCTCAGATTTGCAGATTGTGAGTTCCAACCCCTTTAGCATTCATTCCATTGGGTGCTTCCTAACTCAACATCCCCCCACCCCACCCCCTTCGCTCTCAACCATGCTAGCATGCAGTCTCCATGATTTCAATTATTCCGGTTAACCTGTGATTTATACAGATCTTGGTGAAAATGCTACAATCGAACAAATTGGACCTCCAGAGAAAGTAATTAACGCTTTTGGTCCAGAAGTAATTGGAGAGAATGTAGAAGGGAAGGTTCTAAGCATGAATGTAGAAGAACATTCTGGAAGAAGATATTACCAGTACGAGCTAGAGCCACCTCATGCACTGATCACTGCAACTGCAGCGGGAAATCGCCTCTACTTGTTCAATGTCACTGGGAATGGTGAGGAGATAATACTGCATCCATGCATATCTTGTTATAAAGCTAAAAAATTATGAGCTAAATTATACTTTACATAATTTTTGCAGGTCTTCAGTGGAAGAGACACTACCAGGATCTGAAGAGGATAGCATACTCCTTTCGAGTTGTCTAGGCAAGTTCTTTTCTAGATTGAAGATAGCCAAGGAGCAGTCAGCATTTTTCACCAACAATGTAATTTTCAACAAGAAAAACAGTAACAATAGTGTATTTACAGAACAATTGAGTTCCACATATTATCTTACACAAAGGAACTTTGGGAAAAGCTCTGTAGAGGTTACAACAAAAAAGAGTGCATTTAAGGCACAACTGAATTATATTACACGAAATGAACTAATGATCTATTTGATCTAACCTTCATGAAAAGCTCTCCTGATGTTATCTGGAAGTTGCTTGATGCATACACAAGCAGAATACTTCAGCATAGAGCACTAGAGCTGCTATGTTGCATCTTCTACTGACAACCATTTGCCAAACCCTTGCCTTCACAAGTCTGTCATGAATCCAGGGGATGGGGTCCCTATCTAATCAAAAAGCAGAGCAGAAGAATCGCCATATATTGCCCACATTCTTCTTCAAGTGAACCTCCTTTTGTCCTATTTATAGTGACAGGGTAGCGCAGCAATGTTACTGGAGACTTCACCCAGATGCCTAACCAGATATTTTACTGGTTCCTGTTAACCATAGATTCAATCTTTAATGGTAACAGTGACCTAGATCAGATATGAAACTGTTCTGTATTTTCAAGCATAAGTGAGCTGCGTCCAGAAGTCTTTTGAAGCCCTCTATCCGCCATGACCATACTCACCCTTCCAGCCTTCTCCCAGCTACCAGAACCAGCATATATGTTCAACAACAAAGCATAATGAGGATCATTTCCAGAATCAACACTAGAATCCGATGTGCAAACATCTTCTACCACCTGCTCCACCATATCATTATCCATATGAATTCGACAAGCTCCAAGGAAAGCACCCCAAACCGTATCATTTGGTTTCATTGGCATACTCTTGATCAAATGATAAGCATCCTGTATTCTTCCTGCTCGCCCCAAAAGATCAACCAGACAGCCATAGTGCTTGATACTTGCTGACAACCCGTATCTCTCCATCTTAGAAAAAATTTCCAAACCAACTTCTACAAATCCCCCATGAACACAAGCCGAGAGAACAGACAGAAAGGTTATTTCGTCAGGCTTCTCATTTGACTCTTCCATTCTCCCGAAGAACTCTAGAGCCTCTTTGGTTTTCCCATGAACGGCAAAGCCTGATATCATAGAATTCCAACAGGCATTATTTTTATTGGTCATTCGTTCAAAGACCAATCGTGCACCAGTTAAATCCCCACATTTCGCATACATATCCACTAACGCATTCACAACAAACTCATTAAGCTTCATCCCTTTCGCACATATCATCTTATGCACATCTTTACCAACATCCAGTAGACTCAACTGGGCACAAGCAGATAAAACACCCACAACTGTAACTTCATCAGGTTCATAACCCTCATTTTGCATCTTCCCAAAGGCATCCAAAGCTTCCTCACAAAACCCATTCTGCGAGTAACCACAAATCAAAGAATTCCAGTTCACCAAGTTCCTAACTGGAACACGATCAAAAATAGCCCTCGCCTCCTTAACATTACCTATCTTACAATGCCCCGAAATCATGGACGACCAGACAAAGAAATTCCTCTGTGGCATGTCTTCAAAAAGCAATCTTGCAGCTTCCATCTCTCCTTTGCTCGCATACCCATCAATCATCACAGTCCAAGTCACCACATTTTTCAATTCAAATGGTACCTCATTGAACGTACGCCTAGCGGCAACCATATCTCCACTTCTGGCAAACCCATCTATCATTTCAATCCAAGAAACCGCATTTCTGGTCGACATTTTGTCAAACAAAACTGATGCTGATTTCATGTCCCCATTCTTAACATACCCACTAATCATGGCATTCCATGTCACGACATTTCTCTCAGGCATATACTCAAACAGCTTACGCGAATCGGGTATATCACCACATTTTGCATACATAGAAACCAATGATGTCCCAATACGTACATTAGAATCTACTCCATGCTTTATTGCTTCACTGTGCAAAGATTTCCCACAATTCAGCACGGAAACATAAGCACAAGCTTTAAGGACTAAAGGGACCAATCCCAAAAAGTACACTCCTTTGCTGCGGATTTGATTGTATAAAACAATAGCTTCTCTGTATGATCCATTAGAGACGTGTTTTCTTATACAGGAAGACCAACTGGCGTTTGTAGTTGCAGGGCAAAGTTGAGAGTTTTGATATTTGTAGTATTGAATTTGTTTTTGAGGATAGTGTATGATTTCTTGTGGTATAAAGTTGTTTTCTTCATGGCTTGTACACATAGGGCTAGTGTAATTTGGAGTTGTTCCAAACAGGAAGTGAGAGAGAGACTAGAGCACCCTTGTCTTTTCTAAGATACTGGGGCATCATTGATTAGACCTTCAAGGTTTGAAATTTTTCTATGGGAATCCTAATTCTTTACAAAACTAAGCCTTCAAGTTTCAAACTTTTCCAATTTGATCCCATTTACTTACAAAATTACACCTTCAACCTTAGATTTTTCACTAATGAAATGCAAATCTTCTTACCTTAAATGACCATTTCTTTAAGTCAAGATTTTTGTTTTACAGAATTGCTCTATCAACTACCTCGTATGTATTTGATTTGTTTTAATTATGTAAGTGCCGATGATGAAGTATAATTTCCTAATAATTCTTTTTTACTTTGCGCTCAATGGAATTATGTTACAAATGATTTTTTATAATTTTTTTTAATATTATTTTGATATATTAATATAAAAAATAATTTTTTAAAAATAAAAAATATTTTTATACATTTTCAAAAAAATACTTTAAAAAAACAATTACTACCTCCAAAAACTAATTCAAAATCCAAAGATCACTGTTTTCACGGCAGATTGCCAAATTGTAATAACTAGATTGGTGGTTAGGTTAAGACCACAAGTGAACTAAATTTTTTTAATAAAAAAATAATTCAACAAATATTGTCCATAAATTTTGCATAAAACTTTGCACCACGCAGTTAGCTGAGCCAAATCTTCATTAACATAAAAAAGGATGATGAGAAAATGCAAATATTTTTAAAGTAAAAAAATTATGAACTCAGTTGTTCATCAATAAACTTAGTTTATTTACTAATATAATTAAAAAGACAATAAATAAATTGAGATAAATAAAAAAATTAATAATAATTAATTGCAAAAAATAAATACTTGCCAATATTAAAAAAATACAATATTTTTAAAAGGTTTTTATGATTATATTTGATAACAAAACAAATAAATGGGAACTTGATAGCCTAATATAATCCAAAATAAATTTTTTTTAAAAAATTAACTTTTAATAAATTAAATGTTGAAATAAAATAATTAAAATATAAAAAAACTCAACTTATATTTACTTGAATTAACCTATTAAATTCATAACCTAGTAACTGGAATAAACTGTCTAAAGCCATGGTTAAGCCTTTTAATTTGAGTAAGCATTGTGATGTTAATCTATAACAGATGTTACGATCAAATATAGAATTGAAATATGGAAAAGATGTAAATGAATTTCCCGTCTGGGGTTAATAATTCAACAAATTTTTTCCATAGCTTTTGCATAAAATCCTGCAAATTCCTGTCGGTGATGGATTTAAGCCCACTTAGCATTCATATTCTTCTTTTCCATGAAATCTGAGGATGTGTGGTTTTCATATATCATTCATAGTTTCGATGATTAGGCGTAGATGTGTAGACTCTCACTCTACTTGAATCGATTTAAATGGGCCTCTCGCTAGACCTGTGCCTACCAATTTAGTCAGTGTTAATTTTATTCGTCTCTTTAGTTACTTCTTGAAAAACATGAAAATCCTTTGACTAAAGAGCAAAGACAAGTCCCTTGAGAGAGACTTAATCCTTTCCTGAAGTCTAATATAAGGTGGTTTTCCTCACAAATATGTGTCCAGATATTATCAAAAGATAGTGGAGATAATGCTCCAGTGCGAAGCGATGACGTCAAAATTGAAAACTGTGTGATATATTATACGCGGTTGGTTGCTTATTTTCCATAATAGAGCTGTGCAATTACCGATCAGAGTAGCGTTCAAATCACTGGATCAAATTTTAAGAAATTTAAGTGAAAAATAAAATGCGATCATCATGAAAGATGTAACAAGGAACTTCAAATTATCCGCCGTCCAATTCTGTGAAAGAGAATGTAGGGGTTGATCACTTGATTCGCATATGATGTGATGTATAATGGTCATTTGCATCGATTACTCTGTTTCCCAGTTCTCATGTAACCCTTCTAGTTAAATATGGATACGGCATCTATTGGCGATGTGCGTTAGGAAATCAAAGCATCCATGGCTGGTCCTCAAAAGGAAAGCAGGAATTCCATTATTTGCCCAAAACAAGATGGAGCTTTCCCTTTAATGGTGCGGTTTTGAACACTGAAAAAAAAAACAAAAAGCTTTTTTGCCAAGGAAGATTGACTCTCGCAACCATGTTGGTATCTAGGTTCTTGAGCATGACATGGGGTGGTCATACTTACAGGATCCGGAGAGACCTCTGACCTAGTACAAGGACTCTGGGGTATGAATCTAGTAGGTCAATTGATGAGTCGGTCAATCGACCAAGGTCTATTGAGTTTTTCTTTACATGAAACATAGTTGTTTTTGGATAAAGGGAAATTTTTTTTAATAAAATAATATTTTTTAAACAAAAATTTTAGAAAAACATTAATAGTGACTCATTTATGTTTAAATTAGTTTATTCAAGTTTAACCAAATTAATTTTTTAATATTATTTAAAAGCAAACTCAACTCGAGCAACACTCCAAGACAAGGAGTCACCTAATCGATTCATTAAGCCAGACTATAGGATGATAACAAAATAATTGTTATATTAATAATAATATGGTGGTTGTGGTTATGACAAGTGGTTGATAGATCAACTTATTTTTAAAATTTCATCTTTTAGCCTAGGTTTATATTTAAAAGAATCAAAGACAGAATGATAACTCCATGTATTTAAACTTGGCAAATATCAAGCTCAGATGACATGGGTATGACTTATTTTAAAGTCCAACATCTTTAGGTTCAACTATATACTGAACCTGAGTACATATGAGTCTAGTGAATAACTAGATCCAACATTCTTGGATTTAGCTACGTGCTAAGCCCAAGTATATATAAGTCTGGAGAGCTATCAGATCTAATATCTTTGAGATCTGCTACGTGTTGAGCTCAAATAAATATGGATTTAGTGAGCTATTAGACTCAAGATTTTTAAGTTCTGCTACATGCCGAGCTCAAATAGATGTACGTCTAGCGAACTGCTACTCCTAATATTTCTGGATTCAGCTATGTGTTAAGTTCAAATAAACATGAATCTGACGAGTTGTTAGATCCAATATTTTTAAATTCAATTACATGTTGAACCTTTATAAAAATAAGTTTAACAAGTTATCAAATTTAATATTCTTAGAATTAATTATATGCTGAGCACAAATAATTATATATCAAACTAACAGGGCTTGTGGTTATAAAGGTAGTAATGAATATCATGAGTGGATAACATCAATAATTTTTATTAACTTATTTTTTAATGTGTGTTTTGTGCTGAAAAATAAGAAACAATACAGATTAAATTCTTAATTTGATCGTGGAAGCCTCTTTATTATTTTCTTACGGAGAATATAATGTCCAAGGACTAATTAAAAATCTTATAATGAATCATGAAACCAAGAGCTTCCATGCATGAAGTTATTGTAGGGAATAGCTTACAAAATCATACTGCTAGCTGTTTACAAAAACCATAAAGAGGAAACATACAGAATACCAAAACAATGACATCTACAAATTTACAATCTCATGCTCTTCAAACCTCTTTTTGTTAAGAAGAAGAAGAAGAAGAAGAAGAAGAAGTGGAGTTGTTGATTTCATGAAAGATTACGAGGGATTAAATTAAGATGTACGCGCGCGTCTTCTGCTGTAGTTGTCCCAGGGCTTGAACCCTAATGAATACACTTGCTACGTTTTGAGGTGAGATCAAAATTTTGTTCACCCTAAAAAAAATATCTAGACGGCGGATAACTTTTTTATATTATTATTAAACTTGTAACATCAAATAAACTTTAAAAACTTTAGTAATTGATTCTTTCCGAGCTCAGATTTTTAATTAAAGCATATGAAAATTCTTTTGATATGGTTTAATTGACTTAATAAATTTAAAAATAATCTAGATAACCAAAAAAGAAATATAATTTAACTTTCAAAAAATTTCATCTTGTTCATGAGTTTGTCAAAAATAAAATTTGTGGAAGTATTTGGTGGCTCTATCAATTCGGTGTTTGAGCTGTTTGGTTTTCTTTTTAGGTCTGATCATAGGAATTGCAGTCTAAGATCATTGCTCTGATACCTTGTTAGACTTCGTAAAATTCCATATGAATTGGTTCCATTGCATTTTGATATATATATATATATATGATTTTTATTATTATAAAATATAAAAATAATCTCACAGTTAGGCAAGCAGGTAAAAGAATTGGTTCCATTGCATTTTGCAGAACCTCTTGTTCTAAAATCAGAAAAACTTAGACCCCATTGCAAATCGCTGACAGTACACTTAATTATTGATCTGCCATTAATGTCGACCGCTGGGAATGCAATGATTATCTCGCATAGAAATTAAACATGAGCTTAGTGTAAAACAAATTAGGTCTCATCATGAAACAAGATCGACATTGCCAAAATGGGTGCTGCGTGGAGCCCATTAACATTGATGTCTCAATCAATCATCAAATTGATCTCTTCCTCCAGATTTACAGTTGGCTAGAGTGCTAGTAAGCATTTTGTCCGTAGGAAAATGGATTTTGTTAGTGGCACACATGGTCTGTCGTCCTCACGAGACTTCAAGTTCATTTTTGATTATTATGATAAAGAACACGTTTCTCTGTACATTTTGTTCTGAAAGTATAAGATTATTCAAAGTTATAGAGATAAGTTTATTTTATATCTTTATTTTTTTTACTTTAAACATATTGTTCCTGCATATGATACAACCAAATTAGCAAGATAATGGGAGGCTACTTTGTTGCCTTCCAGTAAATTGTCTTTACTCCCAAGTTCCGAGAACGGTTTAGATAAAAGCTGATGATGCATTATGTGTATATTTGCAATTGATGGGACTGGTCGGTCCAACTATGAATCTAGCAGGTCAGGATTATTGGAACTTGCATTATCAGCCAGTCACTTTTCTGGCTTACCATGATTATAGTTTTTGGTGTTGCTTTTGTAGCCTAGTGTGAATTAATTAACCAACAAGACGATCGCAGTAACCTATATATCAATGTGTGTTCATGATCACATCGCCAAGATAAAAGTAAATGACAAGAAAAACTACAAAGAGTGCTCTGTTCAAAACCGAGAAGAAGGGAAAGGGGAAGAAAAAAAAGCCCTCGTTGGCAGTCCCCATCAGGTCCATTTAACATCAATCTTTGGACTAGGTCCCGTCATTACTTATCACCGCAGCATCAAGAACATATGAGACTGAAAGCTTTGAATGCTAATTATCGCCCTCAAAGGGAGGGATCCTACTTCAGCACGCTTGTTGCTTACAGGTTTCGGGAAGCAAAGTGTGCTGTGGATTATCTTAGGCAAGTCTTGGCCACGTATGAGATCCTATACAGGATAGGAACTAGATTCAATGTCCTATACTATTCCACCAATTATTTTAGGTGTGCACTCAATGAGAAAAAATGAAATTAAGTTGTGGACGCAAGTTCACTGGCACTTTATTTTGTTTTCTTCTCCTTCGATTATTTTTTGTTCTATGAGAAAAAAATCTTCGTTAGCATTTAGAATCAAAATATTCACTGATCTAGCTATCACTGAGATTGATTTGAGAGCTCCATTTTACAAACGAAAAGGAATACAAGGAAGGACAAAAGCAAGGAATTGAACTAACGTTCTGTTTTCTAAACATGTGATGAAAACTCTCTAGTTTAATTAATTGAGCAGCACATTCCCTTACACAGATAAGCGAAATCTTTTCTAATTTTCCCTGATAATGTATCAGCAAAAAAAAAAAAAAAAAAAAAAAAGATAGAAATTTGGAGTATT
>Ga0325410_1004868_pt1 | contig 14958 bp, 3 predicted proteins | sample PopdelMetagenome_16_FD_206182 | JGI IMG/M metagenome (GOLD analysis project Ga0325410, IMG submission 206182) | Populus deltoides microbial communities from Bellville, Georgia, United States - Xylem-PdIQD-R3 | ecosystem: Host-associated > Plants > Phyllosphere > Stem > Wood/Secondary xylem... | reverse complement strand
AGCAATTAAAATAAACAATCATAGGAAAAATAAGCATAGGAGAACAAACATATTCATCATATAAACTGAAAAGAAAAGGTAAAATAAATCTCACAGTTCTTGAAATCCGAAGGTTTTCGTGTCCTTGTAACAAAAAAAAAGTGTTTTAGCCTTGCTTGTTTGTTGAACAACTAATCAAAAAGAAAGAAGAATGAATAATTTTGAGTTTCTTAGAGGAGGGGGGCTTTTTTCTCCTCTTGGTTGGCTACCCCCTTCTCTTCTCTCATTCTTTTTATATCCTAAGAAACCCTAGTCTCTATTTTACAAAATAGTTCTCCCTTAAATAGACTGTTTACATTTAAATACTTCAATAACTATTTTCCTAAAAAAAAAAATAGTCTTGCATGAAATCTTCAAGCTTTGACTTAGAGGAGCTAAATTGCTAAAATAAAAACTTGGATATCGGTTTAGATGCTTCAAAACATAATTTGGACTCGTTTCTTCACGAAACCTGTTTGCTAGCAGAATTCAGTTGTCATCTTTGGAAAATCATATCTCCCTCATATAACATCGTTTTTGGCTGAAGATTGGAGTGTTTATAGGCCTTTGAGTCAGGAATCCAAAAAAATTGAGTTTTCATCAATTGGACTTTTTTAGCTCTAGATATTCAAGTCGGAATGATCAAAGGTCAACACTGGCAAATTATGAGATTTGACTTTAAAGGCTATGATTTCCATGCTCTTCCTTATTGTATTTTCTTGCCTTAGATGTCCAGAAAGGTATGGATGTTAGCTTTTTAATGCCACTGGAATCACTTCATTTCAACCTCTAGAGCTCACGCTCTACACAAAACATCGACTGAAGGTCAAATTTGCCAATTATCTTCAATTTACTCCTTTTTGCATCTTCCATCCAAAAGTGCCTTCAAAACATAAAACAAAAAATATCAAGGCATTTTATATATAAAACACAGGCAAAACACTAGTTAAATATGGGTGAAACTATCGAATAATATGGTTGCATCAATACTTTCATCAATAACTTTAAATAGATTTTTAATTTATAAAAGTACTAATTTAACTCCATAAAGTAATCTTATATGAATTGGAATTTTAGTAGATGACATTTGACTAAGATATTTCTCAATGAGTTATAGGAACTAATTATTATATTCGTCATACATGCAAGTCATGATAATTTTTACGAATCAATTTAATTAGAAAGTTATCATTTCCAAAAGCTTATTCATAAATAATTCATTATGAGCATTATCTTCAAGTGTTCATAAGTCATCATACTTGTAAAAGTTGAAGACTTCATTAATTACAAAAGAAGCTTTTAACCTTTCTTTGCCAAAATAACATTGATGAAAACAATACTTTTTTTAATTTTCCATACAAAAAGTCCTTAACATCATTTTTATAAAATGTCACAGTCTTCAATTTCTTTGCCTATCTTCTCAATGTCCCAACACTTGGCCATATCAAGATAGATCAAACATGAGTGCATCGTACCTTCTTATATAAATGGTCATAGCTAGTTCTCCCTATCCAGGTTCTCGATTGCTGATATATCTGCTAGTGTTTTTTAATGTCGAGCCTCTTGCCTCATTGCAATAATTTCATCCTCTAACTTATTGAGCCTCTGCAACTGATGTCTATCAATCTTCATCATGTGGTTATTCATGTTATACCAATGTATGGACTCATACAGATGATTTTGAGGCACTTCTTATACTTCTAGTTCTAGCTGTTAAACCCCATTCAGTGTCGCTTACATTAGTTTAGTCATTTTGTTACTGGTATCTTCTAGATTATTCTTTTTAGCTTGGAGAACTTCTTCGAGCCTTCGATTTCATCTAGATCTTTTCTAACACTATCAATATCATGTTCTTAACTATTGGTTATGTTTAGTCTTTGTTCACTCTACCTCATTAAGTTGCCATTTTAGGGTGTCAATCTCAATGAACTTCACTTTTATGGAGGCTCAGACAAGCTGACACAATTACTTCTAAATTCCTTGTTTTTTGAACCTTGAGCTCCAAGTCCCTCTTAGTTTCTACCATTTGTTTTTCCATGCCCTGCTTGGCAAACTTAATTTGCTTAATTTCTTTTTTGCAAGCCTCCCATGATTTTCTTATTCCTTTTCCTCTTACATCTTTAAAAATATCTTGTACTAGTGTTGGAGGAGTTAGTTATACTCTATTACTTTGGTATATTGCACTCCTAGACATACTAGAGGACCCAGCTTCTACTTAATGCTCCTCGTGTTTGCAATTCCATAACTTGATGGTTTATCATCGGTCATACCATCTAGTGGTTTCTAGTCCCATTCAGTCTAGATTATCGCTCACCATATTTTAGATTATCTTGTCTTTCTTAATTCTTAACGGGACCCCATATGCAAACCTGCCTATAAACCCAGCTAAATTAGCTGCATATCCTAGTCTGGGGGATGCCTTGTATGTTTTCAACTTGTCTAGCTACCATGGATGGTACATAACCAGTAATGCCAATTCATAGGATCCAAGGATGACTACCACAAAACAACATCCAAAAGCCTAATATCATCCATTATGCCTTCCAGACAACAACATCATCTTGCATGCATAAGAATTAAGAGATCCACTGTTGATCACTTTTTCCATTCGATAACCACTATTCCTGCTAAATTTATGTGATCATTCCACCATACTAACTTAAACATCGATTTATAAGCTTGAATATGGTTAAAAATCCAAGAAAAAAAATATATTGCATGTAAAATCTTAATCCTTTTTTTTTATGTTCTAATAATAATAATCTAAGAACAAGAATATCTTAGCAAGTATTGCGATAGTGGGGCTTATCCTATGATCTTTCATCTTAACAAATGCATCAACAATATCCACACTCATCACAACTATATTAGAGGGGAATAACTCTAGCCTGAAGATTTTCAACCCTAAGATACTTACTCGTTTTAAGATGTTGTCAGACCTAGCTAACTTCTCCTCAAACAACTCACACCATTTATGTCGATGCCACCTCTCATTCCATTTCTTGTCTTTCACCTAAACCGAATTCATCTTTCTATTGAACAACTTCTCAACTCGGCTTGCCACCTCACTGCGCTGATATCGAGAGTACACTTTGTAAAGAGGTCTTGACACTAGAAAGATTTATTAGTATTCTTTTATGTTAGGAGTTAGATCAATAAAACCAATGGAGAAACACCAATAAGATGGGTCGAGCAACTAAATTAAGGCTTTGAGAGTGGTCTTTTGAATAGGAACTTGGAATAGAGTAACCATATTCACTTGACTTTGAATCGTTATTGCTTATTCAACTACATGTTATTCCCAACATTCTTACAGCTCCTAAATGGTGTTAATTGTTGACCAAATATGATATAAATCTATGAGGTTACCCTGAAACCTTTCTTTTAAGTAGTTACCTTTTTGTTGTTTGAGAGACTTGGATAAAACCCAGTATTAAAGCCTTCTCGAATTGAGCTTTTCAAACATCCATCCTAAAACATTATGACAAATTAATGTAGTCAAAGTTTCAATTACATCTAGCCTGTCTTTTATGCCCCACCACAATGAAAACCTTTAAAGTTTGGATCTAACTTGGTTAATTGATCAAGGTAAGCTCTAAGTCTCAACAAGTATATCACCACTTGAGTAGTCATAAACTATCAAGACTAGAAAAAAGAAATAAACATAGATAAGGATGAAGTCCATTGGTATAACTATCTCATGCTTCCTAGCTTCTAGAGGTTCACCTTGTCATGACCTATAGTGCAGCAACAAGCTCATCGAGAAGCCACTACTTCCTCCCTAAATAGGGACAACGTGTGAAAAATATCATGTATCGTGAGTGTGGGGGATGGTTTCATATCAATTCTAGAAATAAATCATAATATAAAAAGTTCGTTTGCAGGTATACTATATATAGACAATTTACAGACCAACACACTAGCAAACACAACACAAAAGTTAATCATTCAGAAAAACAAATGGAATAAAAAATTTAAAAAATTAAACATATCAACACAAGACCATAAACCATAAATGATGCTTATGACATTCATACACAACTTAAACCAAACAAAATTATGGTCCCTGGTGGAGCCATCATTTAGTTATTGGTGGACGTGACCTCCCAACCCTGATCTATTTGCACTCGCTCATACGGGTCTCTAGTGGTTGCTTTTTAGATAGGGAACCCTTTATGAAATGAGAGAAATGATGATATGACATCACACATTCAAATAAAAGAGTCACCACCTAGCGTTAATGATCCTACAAACCTAATAACTAATCTCCTAGAGTGTGGGTAAGAGGTTGGTTATATGGAGGGAAGATGAACTCAATCAACAATATCCTTCCAACATCTAGCTTAAGTCCAGCTACAGTGAATACATTAATAATCATAGGAAAATTTTCTGGTTATAATGCATGCAAAAAAGAGTGAAATAAAATAAAATAAAATAAAAAATATATAAGAATCCCTTTCTTGGGAATATGGTGGCCTCAGGACTCGATGGCACGAGTAATAAAATTAACATAGAAGCACATAAGCAAATAAGATTTCAATTATTGATGTATAGGATGGAATTCTTGATTTTTACCACCTTTTAACCATGAGGTGAAACGTCAAATCTAGTATAACCAGACATAAACTACACACAAAATATAATCATCATCATCAACCAACCATATTTCTAGGTTTTTTTTTATTATTTATATATAGCATGCAACACATCATCACGTAAAAACAATCACGTAAAATAAGAGAAAACATGCTTTCAAGTGGTCAATCAATGACAAGATGCTATGAGTGAATCGATTAGAAAACCCAAGTTTTAAAAGGATTGATAAAAAAAACAAATCACTCCTGGATGGATTAATTAAACACAACATTTTGAATATGATTAGTAAAGAAACAAACCGCTCCTGGGTTAATTGATTAAGAAACACAAGTTTTGAAATCAACTAGCCAAAATAAACTTCTCATAAGTGAACCGATTAAACATAATATTTTAAAAAGGATCTGTAAAAAATGAACTGTTCATAGGTAAACTAATCATGAAACACAAGTTTTGAAATTAACTTGTCAAAACAAACCGTTCATAGGTGAACCGATTAAACATAACATTTTAAAGATGATAGGTCAAAACTAAACCTCTCATGGCAAACCAATCAGAAAAGAAACACATTTTGAAATCAAATGGTCAAAATAAACCATTCATAGGTGGACCACTTAAACATGAGATTTTTTTAATAAAGATCAGTTGAAAATGAACCGTTTATAGGTTAACTGATTGAACATGAAATCTTTTAAAAAAATCAATTGAAAATAAATTGCTTATATGTGAACCGATTAAACACAAGGTTTTGAAAGTAACACGAAATTCATCACACGTCGATGATTAGGACGCAAAGATAATCAAGCAATCGATATACCAAGTCTTCTCATATCAGAGAAAATCAAATCACAATCAAAATCAAATTACAAAATTTGAGATTTCATCTCACAAAATAATTCATGATGATATATATGCAATTAATCAATAAATCAACAACTAATCTCATATGGCAACAATTAATTAAATTATATGATACGAGCCTTTTAATCACATGGTCAAGCTGTTAGTTTATATGTCTTGTAGCCAATTAGTTGGTTACACATGATATTATTTTATTCATGTAGAACATATTTAATTTTATTAAATAAATGTATCATTTATCTTTAATATTCATTTATATTTAATTTATGAATTTAATGTTTGATAAATGAATCTACAGTAAGGATAAAGTTCATGGAACAAAAACATTTTGTAAAGAAAATTATAAAGATGTTATAATTATGAGATTTTTATTATATCAAAGTATTTTTCTTAAATGTTCATGATCAATGGTCTCTTAATAATTGACATTTATTAGAATTGTTGAGACTAGTATATATTATGTTCTTTCCTTTATGAAAGGAAGCATATGATCTCATAAGTTGAGGTATGATAGAAACCTAGAACTAATATGTAGATGCTTGTCAGATAACATGTACACTGAACTGACCCGCATGAGAATTCCATATGGAGATATCACATGCGTTTATGGAAAGGCTCACATGACGGTTGTGTAAGTGATCCTTAGACTTGAGATCACTAAATTATCTTATATAGGGAGTGTTAAGTTTTGATCATGTTACACATTATCTTGATAATGATAACAAATAAGCAAACATTGGATATAAACATAAATTATATGAAGATATTTGAGTGATCAAAAGAGGATTCACCACTTTAGATGAATTAGGGAAAATATTTTACATGTTCTCAAATAGTATTAATTGTTAAATACTTGTGTAAGGTGGAATGAGATTCAATAGGTTCTACAAGAAGATCTTGATCTTGATTCTCATTCATCGGTTAATGGTGGTTGTGTATATCATAGCCAACCAGAGGGAGATTGGTGACGATAAAGTCTCGAGTGGACATGATTTTCCCTTTTCCAACTAATTTTAGTGATGTTGGCCACTAAAGCTGGTCATGTTTTAGTCGAGGGAGGCACTTCTTTTTGTGGTGGTCCAATGTTTGGTGGCAAAAATATGGAGATACAACTATTGGAATTAACGCAATCAATGAGAGAAAATAAGACGTGGTTAGGTTCCAGTGTGTGGTCCACAGTAAGATTAGTGAGCTCACTTGAGTTGGATGATTTTTATTCTCTCTGATTTAATCTAACGATCTAGATCTAAGTTGTTTTAAGCTGGATCAACGACTAAGATCTGTCTGGGCTATGATTCAATGTGGGTCAGCCTAAATCAAGCGGATTTGATCAATGACCAAGATCTTTTTAAAGTTAGACCTAATGATTATGGTTATTTGCAGTTTGATTTGGTGTGGATGAGCCTAAATTAGGTTTATAAATCAACGGATGAGGTGTTTTTAAAGGATGGATTAGGCTACCATGATTTGTTCTCTCATTCTATTTTCATTTTAACAGTCAGATCTCCCTTTTATTTTTCTTTTTTTTAAAAAAAAAAAGAGAGCAAAAGACAAACAAAAAGGATGGAGTAAAGAGGGGGGTGTTAAGAATTATTCTCGGTGAACTCTTTTGTTCTAAAACAGTTTTTAAAAAAATCATTTTCTCAATTGTACATTTGCCATAAATAGCCAATACATCACTGTTTCACCCGTGTGAAGTGCAATTATTTTATTAATAAAATTATTATTATTATAAAATCAATATAAAAAATCATTTTGATTGCAGAAAAACCAATTTAGACAACCAAAAATTCCCTTTCGTAACTCTAAAAGTGCTTTAGCCGTAAAATGATAAATTTGATCTTGGTAAATCATTTTTACCAGTTTTGAAGTGGAGAAATTGTTTTTGATTGAAAAAAGGATGGTTTTGGTCAATTTTAATGAGGAACTTAATTTTTGACATGGTAGCTTAGTTTTTCCTCCAAAAAATTTTTTTTTGCCTTAAAAAAATCAAAATTTTGTTTGGAAATATCATTTTTATATTTATTTATTTATTTTTATCTTAAAGCAAAAAATAAAATACAACAAAATATAATAAGTATTGTCTCTATAGACATATCATCTTTATATCTTCTATTTTGGAAGCACAAAAATTTATTTTAAATTTGAAAGCATAAAAAATTATTTTAAATATATCCCAATAGTAGATTTATTTTTATTTTTATATTTGTATTTTTATTTTTTTAACTAAACATGTTTTTGTTTCTACTGTCTTTCTCTTTTCATTCACAATATAAATAATAAAATATTACACTCTTTATTTATTAAGGTAAACTCTCTCATTCTTATTTTCAAGAAAAACTTGGGAATTTTCAAGATTTTGTAATAAGAAAACTACAAAACAAGAGTGAAGTTCGAACGACAAAACAAAAGCGAGTTTGGAATCACACGTGGGCCAACAAAATCATTCATCCAGCCGATAGAACGGTGCACTTCTGCAAAACCCACCGCGAATCTTATTCTCAGGCTTCAAGATTTGCAATTGTAAGAGGAAATGGCTTGTTTACACGATCATAGCTGTGAAGATCACGATTGCTCCTCTAACTGGTCTCTCTACAAACACATAGACCTCCCCAAGGTGTCAAATTTCTTCTACTTCACTCTTGCATCAAATTCTTCTGCGTAGAAATCAACAAAATAATTTATTGTTTTTTCTTTTTGTTTTGTTGTCCTTCAAAGGTATCAGCTTTAAACGAGGCAGTTCCAGGAAGTGCTAAATCAGTTTTTAAAGCTTGGGAGCACCGTCTCGATTCTTCTGCGGTATTTTTCTTGGGTTTTTTTTTTCTTCTGATTATTAATTTAATTTAACACATATGCAATGATAGGGGCATTTGGAAAGCAACGAGGGTGATCCGGAGTTACTTGTTTACATTCCGTAAGTTGCGAATTCTTTTTTCATGTAGCGTGGCCTCTTATTTAGTGATGCTACTAATCATTATCTGGATAATAATGAAATGGGTGCTTACCAAATTATTTGTACCTGCTGGAATCTTGAAGTTCACAGAAATTTAACATTGCTTGTATGTTATTCTCGCCCGTCAAAGAATTTTCTTTGATCAGTTTTCATACCTTTATTTGCCAATCCAGTTATTATAACAAAATAGCACTTTATTCATATAAAAAATTGCTTGACCTCTTTCAATACGGGTAAAATCGTTCCGCTTTGGTGACCTATGTTTTATAACGAATAAAAATGTTTGGAGACTTGGAGGCTTCAATTCTTAAAATGTTGTTGATGATTGTTTTTAATTGCATCACTTTGATTTGGGGTTTGGATATTTTTTTCCTTCTATCTAACTTTATGGATTTCTAATGTTTCTGTTGGATTAATTGTGGTAGATTCACATCGGATGTTAAGATCAAGAGCATTTCAATTGTTGGAGGTGCTGATGGAACAAGTCCTTCTAAGATGAGAGCGTAAGTTCAACTTCCATGTTGTGTTGTTACTTCTTCATTGCAGTTCTTGAAATTTTGCAAGCGGGAGTAATTCTGAAGCTTCTACAGATGGTAGATGCTGCTGATTTGATGTAGTTTACGCAACTCCATAGAACTTACTCAATGCTGTTTTAATTAAATTATTGAATGGCCTCGTGTGTGCGTGTGTGCGTGGGTGTGCGTGCGTGGGTGTGTGTTTCAGACCCCAATGTTCTCATCATTATGGTAATATTTAGGCAACTTTGAACTTCATATTTTGTATATTTAGTTTTTTTTTGTTGCATTCTCCCTGTTTGGTGTGATAATGTTTGAGTGTTAATGCATCCCTACAAAGACAGGTTCAAGCCAGCCTTATTGTGCAGCATCAATGAGGCATTACCAGCCTTATTGTGTGTGTGTGTGTGTGTGTGTGTGTGTTTCAGACCCCAATGTTCTCATCATTATGGTAATATTTAGGCAACTTTGAACTTCATATTTTGTATATTTAGATTTTTTTTGTTGCATTCTCCCTGTTTGGTGTGATAATGTTTGAGTGTTAATGCATCCCTACAAAGACAGGTTCAAGCCAGCCTTATTGTGCAGCATCAATGAGGCATTACCATTCCAACCTAGCTAGCGTACTTGCCTTTTTCATTCACTCAATGTATGTTCTTCTTGTTGAGTCATTGGATGTACAATGATTGTTAAGCTATGGAACTTTCCCATCCAGATCAGTTAGGCTAGTTTTTTTAGTAAATATATAAGGAACTGATGTTAAAGCAGCGTTTTGAATAATACAAATTCTCTTTCAATATTCTCTGCTGTGACCACTTTTTGTAACAAAAAAAAAAAAACTTAGATTTGCTTGCTCTTTAAAATTATTTAGGTTTATCAATCGAGATGGCATTGACTTCTCAGATGCTCAAAGTATGCAAGCTGTTCAGGTATCGTTTCATCCTGGTTGTTGCTCAGCTATCACTAAACTCAATAATATACCTTACTGACAGTAGTGGTTTTTATTGTTTTAAGGAGTGGGATTTGGTTGAAAATTTGAATGGAGTACTTGAGTTTCAGACAAGGTAATCATTCCCTACCGCACTGTTACTTTGCTTATTGAACTCAAATACTTTGTTCCATTTTGTAACTGCCTACCATCTCAATTCTGGAAATCCTTAATTTAATCTCATCTGAACGAGAATGAATACAACAAAGAAGAGTCAAAAGAAATTATATTTCATTGTTTCAATTAAGTTTGGTTCACCAGCAGTTATCTTGTATTTGCTGATTTTATATTTGCTCACATTAATAGATACGCCAAATTTCAAAGTGTGGCAAGCATCACATTGCATTTCCCTGATAATTTTGGTGGCGATACAAGTCAGATACACTATATTGGCTTCAAAGGTGAAGCCACCCAGGTAAATGCACTGCAAAAGATCAAGTTTTACGGCTTTGTGCGTCTGTTTGGACTAAGGATTGGTATCTAAATGACACTTTCTTTTCTACAATGAACAGTTGAAGAGGGATGTTGTTGCCACCATTGTTTATGAACTTATGCCCAACCCTTCTGACCACAAGTAAGTGCTTATACCTCTGTGGAATATTCCAAGCATATAGGGGCACTATTCAGATAATTATGTGCTTGATTATTGATGAGGATTTGATTTAAGATTTGATGTTGGCATGTCCATTTGAGACACCCTGTGTTTCATGTTATGCATTTTATGCAAAATCATTAGTTCTTATGACAAATTAGGATGCTGCCTAATGTTTTCCTGCATAGGCCATGCCATTAATATATGGACTCACATTATGCTTGTGCTATTCAGTTTTTTTTTTTTTTTGGAAATTCTTGTTTGTAAGTGATTAGCAGTGGACACAGGGAGTTTGATCTAAGGTGATGTTTTGGTGGTCTTACTCGCTAGAAGTTTAATATTCATCTTGCTTCCATAGAAACCATGATTATTGTAGTAACTTATAAGTCCAAAATATACTTCCTTATATGCTGCTTGATTCTGTTACCCATAGTGACACCTCACTGGTCTAGCTTGTGTTCTCCCAACATGATAGCAAATAGAATTAGATCATAATTCTATTTTAATATTCGTCTTGCTTCCATAGACATCTTGATTATTGTAGCAACTTGTAAATTTAAATGTACTTCCTAATATGCTGCTTGATTCTGTTACTCAAAACTCACTGGTCAAGGTTATGCTCTCCCAACTTGAAAGCAAATAGGAATTAGATCATAAATGCCCTTCAAACAATGTTTTATTCTTCATAACATGTGTAATCATTTGTTGATGGAAATGATGGGTTTGTTCAGGACAAAGGCTGAAAGTGGTGGAGGTTATTCACAGGTGGAATGAAGAAAGGTGCTCTGCTTTGCTTTTAAGGCATGGGTCAAACCTAAACTTATGTTCCATATTCCTTTGTGTATTACCCTTCCCTTTTCCTTGTAATGAAACCTGCTCTGAAACTCTGAAACTCAAACTGTACCTGGCATCTGCTAGTGTGGTGCTTGGTCCTCTGGCGTTTACCATGCAGGCTTCCCATAATGAGAAAGCACAGTTGTTTGAATTGCCTGTTTGTTGTGGTATGTTTATTTTAGGAACTCCAGTGTCTCATGGTTTAATAGAATCATGTGAGAACATAGAAGAAGAACTTGCCTGTAAATAAGATTTTGCATGCAGAAAAGAAACCGTCGGGTGGGTTTCGGGAGGGGTCTGCTACATGTCTGGGGATCAAAAAAGTGATCAGCAGATGAAGTGCGAGGTTGGTCAGGGTGGGATTACAAGGTGTGGTGGTCTGAAGCGGGACCTAAGCTTTGTAATGATGATCAACATCCCAACTGTAAGAGAATAAACTATAAGATCATACAAGCTGAAGCCAGATGACATCTCGCCTGCTCGCTTGAAATTCGCTTTTCCCAGTTATATACGACACTCGGTTTTTTTTTCAATCTAAACATGAATTTGTATCAGTTAGTGGAAAGGTGAAGTAGTAACGCAATTTAGAAGTAGCAAGGGCTTAAACAATCCACAGCTGCAGCTTAGCTAATTCACAGGTTATTAGGCAGGGGAGAATCTGGAGACTGGACAATGTGATGCCACTAATTAAATTTGCTTTTCAACACCCGGTCTTGGTAGATGTGGTAAAAATAAAATGGAAGACCTATATAGGCCATTCCATTTTTTCCCAGACAAATCCTTAAATTAACTTAGCACCTCGAGGTTTAAAAAAAGTATCTCCATCTACGTTTGATCATGAATTTCACTATATTGTACTTCGTATAATAAAAATGATAATAGTTTTTGTAGAAAAATACAACACTCTCTTGCTCATAGAAGGTTTCGGCTGAGAAATCATATTATTCCAAGATAAATCATTGTTGGATATTTTTGAGGTTTTCATATTGAGAGTCTTATCTCCTATCAGGGTTATATAGTTCTTTTTTGTTATTGATTTTTTTTTTCAATTTTATTCTTTGATGTTATTTTGATTGGAGTTCTGGGTTGATTATTTATTTTAATTAATTTTTTATATGGTTATCGTGGGTTTTTAAATTCGTATAAGATTGATGGTTGATTTCATGAAAAAAATCAATATAGTTGTTTACAAGAAAAAATCAAAATTGAACCAAAATTGAAAGTAATGAACAATAATTTATTTTTTTATTTTTTTGAAAAATATGTCAACTCTAGTTTTTTTTATTTTTTTTGGCCTTTGGTGGCTGAATTTTTTTTTCTTTTCAATTGGATCTTTCAATGTTGTGTTGATTGAAATTTAAGGTTAACGGTTTATTTCGATCTATTTTTTTATGTCTTTAACTTTATTTAAAAACACACCTCGCAATTGTCTTGGTGCTCGATTTAATAGAAAATAATTAGATTTTATTGTTTGTAAATAATTAGAAACTAGGGGACTGAAATTGTCTTAAAGAACAATTAGGAGGCTTTTTTTTTCTAAAAAAAAAGTGTGTCAATGCCTTTTCCACATATTTTCTCTTTAGGTTTTGGCAAACCATTATTTTTTTTAAGATTCATTTTAACAATTCCATTTGAAAAGGAGAGTTCTATTTTGGTATTTTTTTTTTCTTTATCTTACAAAAAAAAAAGATCGAAACACAAAAAACAAATTTGGTTTTGGTTGAGTTTTTGTTTTTAAACCAATTAAATGTTAATTTAAGAGCATAAATCAGTTTATTGAGGTTTCTATGATATTTTTTAAGTGTTTCTCGATAAAAAAACACTTAAAATAGGTTTTTGAGCCCTTGATATTAACTGCCCATAATCCAACCATTTGTGGTGTATGAATTCTGGAAAAATAGGCAACATTATTTTTTTAAACCTAACTAAAAAGAAAAATACTTATGAGCAAGCATGTGGGCTTACTCTTAGCCTGTTTGCCTAACCTTTTTTTTTTTCTCTTTTTTGTTTTTTGAAAATTTATTAGACCCAACTAGTGGGTTGAACTAGGGTAATACAAGGCTCCAAGTCAGGAGAGTCAACAAATTATTTACAAAAAGACGTTAAAACTAAGTCATTTTGATAATTTTTTTCAAAAAAAAAATGTTAACAGTTTATTGAGTAGGTTTCTCTTGGTTGATCGGATCAACTCAGGTTAATCTCTTCCCCCATTTATTTTTCAACTCGGATCGGTCCATACCCTGGGTGGCCTGAGTTCTAGGTTGGCCCATCGAGTCGGTTTAGGTTTTTTAACAATGGTTTTTTTTTCTCTTTTTAATTTCATCATTAAAAATTGAATCTTTACTAATTTGTGCTCAACTTGGTTGGTACTTAATTTTACGAATGAGTATTTTTTTTCTCTTGAGTTAAACAAAAAATTATTTTAGAAAGAGCACGGTTGTTAAACTCAGCTAATCCATTACGGTTGCCTTTGTATCATGTATATGATGGTCATTTGGGTTGTCTTTGAACCCGCTAGATTGATTATATTGGTTCAAGGCACCTTCTAAATAGTTTTATTTGAAACTCGGGTTAGGTGAGTGATGGATCGAGAGATTTCAAAATTGACTTGCTCACTATTAGAAAATTTCATGCGACCTGGATATTCTTTTCTTGCAGCTTAAAAAAATGGTGCGTCATCGTAGGCCACTTATCTAGTTACAACTATATGTCAAGTTAATCTAGAAAGTAAAGGTGTTGAAAAAACAATTGCTCACTTAAAATATTTGCATTATTTGACTTGATCTAACCCGTTATATATATATATGATAATGGGTTAAACAAACCTAAGAAATGGATATCACGAGTTAGGTGATGGGTCAGGATTTTTGAAACCCGGTCATCTGATCAATCTAATTTTTAAAACCCATTGTTTGTGATGCAAACTTAAAAGATAGGAACCCTAGAACCCACAAATAAGATAGAAACGATCTAAGAAAGTTAAAATTAGATTAATAAAAAAACTCAACTCAATAATTACCTAAGCTAAGAAACTGAAATTATTGGATGAAAAACCCTAACTTATTGATTATAAGAAAGAACACCACAAAGATAGTTAATATTGATAAGTCTTGAATAGTTTGATAAAAAACAAATAATATGAGCAACCTCGCCACACAAAATATTATTTCTTAATAAATCAAGTCTGAATAAAAAACTTAAATACAAGATAAATAACCCTATTTATACTAGATGAAACATCATAAACAAGGCTGAAAAAATAACAAAAGAGTTCTAAATAGAATAGAAAAAAATAATCTTAAACCAACTAAGAAAATAATGCAATTCTCGCACAATAGCTTATATACTTTATCGTAAAGTCTTTTTGATGTCTTATCACCAGTAAATTTTTACTTCATAGGAAATAAGGTTTTTAGAATCTTCTGAAAAAATTACAACTTAATCTAAGAGCTGGATCAAAAGTTATGCTTATTAGTATAAAAGTTTACATTAACAGAAATAAGTCTAAAATCATCTTTGATATCCTAACCTTTTCAAATAGAAAATCCTCAAAACAAAAGAAAACACAACTTCTTGTCATCTCTCCCTACACTTCCAAGGCTAC
>Ga0325410_1004867_pt1 | contig 14959 bp, 10 predicted proteins | sample PopdelMetagenome_16_FD_206182 | JGI IMG/M metagenome (GOLD analysis project Ga0325410, IMG submission 206182) | Populus deltoides microbial communities from Bellville, Georgia, United States - Xylem-PdIQD-R3 | ecosystem: Host-associated > Plants > Phyllosphere > Stem > Wood/Secondary xylem... | reverse complement strand
TGATTCACCCCATGCATCGTGTATCCCTGACACAACACTTTTATATGGTCTTCCCCATCATGGATCCCACCACCATGATTTTTAATAAAAGAAACTCATACAAATAGAAATAACATTCTAGTTCTAGGATGTCTTTTTCCATATGAAAACCTCATCATCCTTTTCAACAAAAGCATGTCTTGTTATGCTACCTCTTCCAACCATGGTTATTCAACAACATAAAACAACTAACCACTAAAATTAGATGAGCCACAACACACTTCCTCTATGATCTCTAACCAAAATCACTATAAATCATTGTGCTTTGATACCAACTAGCATAGACGGGAGCGGAGGATAATAAGGTTTGTTATAATTTACAACCCTAAAAAACCAAGAACATTATATTTATACGAAGACTCTTATGATACCTATTTTTATATATTCATCTCCTTTTGCCTAAAGGCTATTACAACTTTTTGTATAGAAAATAGTTCAGACAGCTGCAACAATAGTTACAATAATTGGCAATTATAGAATTGAAGCAGTATAAAGGAATTGACACAGCTAAGAAGTTAGGAAGTTGAGCTAGTTGTTAGTTAATGGAATTATGTTAGTAGTTAGAATTGGCATAAAGTCCTTTTATATAACACTAGTTGTATGAAATGTAAGGGGTGAATAATAAGAAATTGTAGTTCCTTCTGTCTCTCTTCTTTTCTTTTCTTTTCTTCTACTTTTCCATTTAATTCTCTAGTTTTCTTGTTTTGTTAAGGAAAGTCCTTAACAATTGGTATTAGAGTCAACATTCCATAACCAAAAAAATATTATTACTACTAAACAATTAGCAAAAATGGAGAATAATAGAATTAAGGCTTTAGAAGAGCATGGAAAGAAGGTGAATGAACAAATTCAACACCTACACAATAAACTTTAAGAAATGGCAGAAGAGTAAAATAAAAAGATCGATCAAGTTAATTTATAGTTGAAGGCTATAATGGCTACTTTTAAGATAATTACAAGAGGCCAAGAAGTAGATAGGGAGAAGGGATAACATAATTTCTGATGGATTAATTTCCAATCACATGATAAATTAACATGAAGAAGGCAAGGGAAATCAATAAGTTCAAAGGGTAAGGTATAATATAGCTTTACCTAAGGTGGAATTGCCAACTTTTTCGAGAGAAAATCCAAGGAGTTGGATAAGAAAATACAAGAAGTTCTTCGAGATGAAATGTGGTATGAAGGATTCTTGTGTAGAGGGAGAGGATTTGGCTAGTTAGGAAGAATTCACCAAGGGTATTTGCATGAGGTTTGGCAATAGAAAAGATATGGCGGAGGAATTCAACAAACTTGTTCGAGATAAATATATGGAAGAATATGTAAAGAGATTTGAAGAACTTAAGTGGCTAGTGAATGCATTAAACCCTTCATTACCAGAATCTTATTATATTTTCAGCTTTATAAATGGGTCAAGGATGAGATCAAGCTAATGCTCAAGATTCTCAAACCATTAATCATGATGCAAGTTTTTGATCAAGCTAAATGACAAAAGGAATCTAACAATGTCATGGTTAAAAAGAGTATATTCAATCTAAAAACTGCTCTTTCATATAATAAGGATCGACAACAAGATAAAACCACCACAAAAAACTCTTAACCATTGTAAAATATAAATGCCTCAAAGTTCAAGACAAACCCTTAAAATTTTACATGAGTAGAGAAAGAGGTTGAAGCAATGTTTTAGATATGAAAAGAAGTATACAAATGGACGCCAATGTAGCATGAAAGGGATCCGTATGATTGAAGGAATGGAAGGGGGTTGGGAAGAATTTCTAGATGTGAATGAAGGTAATAATAATGGAATTACAACTAGAGAAAGCGGGGTTGATGAGTATGGAAGAGTTGATTTCTGCTTTGATTCATGAGGAGAAGAATCTCACAAGAAGGGAGTATTGTTATGAGCCTTAGATTTGGGTTGACGCCTGCAACAATAGTTATAGTAGTTGGCAGTTGCAGAATTGTGGCAGCAAGAAAGAATCTACATGGCTAAAAAGTTAGGATGTAAGTTAGGATGTTGAGTTAGTTGTTAGTAGTTCGAAATTAGTTACAATTAGTGGAAATTACCTATGCATAAACACCAATTTTATGAAATATAAGAGATGAGTAATAAAAAATTAATTTTCTGCAGAAATGAAGTTCCTTTTCTCTCTTCTTCTCATCTCTTCTTCTTCTCTCTTTAATTCTCTAGTTTTCTTATTTTGTTAAGTCCTTAACATAGCGCATCAAGCCGATCGCCCCTTTTTCATTGACGTTTTGCTCGGTTTGGCACTAGTTGCAAATTAGGAAGGCTACTTGCCATGGTCCATTTAGGGCGCAAGTTAAATGGTACCGCAAATGTCAGTTTGATAGAACGCCTTGCATAGGACAACAATTGGAGAAAGACCCTCCAACCACGCATGGCATCAAATTAAAATCTATGAACTGGTTGCTTTCTTTCAGTACTATGAACCTGCTAAAACAAAGCAGTACATCGGCAATTGCACATGCAGCCATTTCTACATGGATGCTTCCAAGTCGTCGTGGCGCACCCTTTATTGACATGGACACAACACAAACGAAAGTAGTGTCATTTCTCCTATCAGACAAGACATGGCTGGCTTTTTCATCACTGAGGAACGGTATTTACAACCGTGACACGGTGCTGGTCCTGCTGAACAAGGTACGTTGAAGATGCTGGACAAGGTACAAAAGAAAATGTCAATTGTGATGTACAAATGTAGATTGAACTCGTGTCGAACACGATTGCTGCTGGTGTACTGTCTTTGTCTAAACAACGCGACAAAAACATGTATACATCTGTGTTTTCAGCAAATAGGTAACGAACATAATGGTGAACAAATAACATCATTGGAAAGAGATGTTATCTAGCTCCAAGAAGAAGATTTTGCATAATTGAATTATATATGAATACCTAAGATACGTAATTTGCACATTAATCATTAAAAGGTGAGCACTAAAACCATGCCAAGTACCCATTTAGGACCGATAGAGATATCAAGCACCGTTCATACTACAGACATAAATAAATGGGAAAAAAAAAGCTCGATCATGAACAAAGTTTTCAAACATGGGAAATTGCAATCTAATCCATCTGAATAAATTTAACAGGAACCTAAAAGGTGGTAAATACAACTTGGAAAAGAATAAAATGAATAGGATACCGTCTCTTAACCTCCCTGAAGCCTGCCTCCTCTTTACAACAGTATGCGCTGCACATTCTGTTAACTTATGACACCTAGAAAATACAAATTAACTCCTGCTTAAAGGCTTATCTGAATCTTACATGCCTAAGTTATTTGTGATCTGGTTTGGCCAAAACCAGTGTCTTGCATCATAGCCACAAATTCACTGTAATCGATGCGTCCATCCTGAAATGAAAGTGAAAAATTAAATCATGCCGATGAATTAAACTATTTTCTACCTGGAGGTAAATGAAAATTGTTATTGGCAAGAAGATATTTACATCATCTTGGTCAACTTCACGTATAATTTCATCTAACTGAACATCTCCTAAACCAAACTTCTCACAGGCCCGTTGAAGCTCATCTTTAGTGATGTACCCACTCCCATCTTGGTCAAAGTATGAGAAGGCTGCATATAGATGATCCTCCTTCTCAATCTTGTTTAGATGGAGCATGGCTGCTACGAACTCGCCATAGTCTATGGTACCACTGTTATCAACATCAGCCTGAAATTTTTAACAGGTAGGAAGCTTAATCAGAATCAAACTGTATGAGTGAGGGGAAACGCTGATGTGATAATACATCCAAGACAATCACATGGGAGATCAAGGAGCTAAAGTGGCGATTTCACTAGTTATTTTCACATCCATGCTAAAATCTCAGAGAAAATAATGGTAACCAAAATAAATCAATTTCCACATGTTCTCCATTTACATTTTAGATGCTAGACAGGTTTCTTATGATCTGTGCACGTGTGTCGGCGTGTTTGTGTCTTGTTCCAAGACTCCCCGGGACCTAGGCTCTTTAAACACAACCTACAAAATCCTGCACCATGTTCCGATATCTCGGGTTGTTCGTGCTTTTCTCCATATTTGAGCTAAATCGGACAACAGCTTGGCTATGAGTTGTTTAATAGGTAATCCTTGAGAAAATAGAAACACAGGACTTGAATCTTGGTCACAGCACACAAGCTACTTATCTAGCTCATTTCAGAGAGACTTGCACTAAATTTAGTCATGTTTAACCAAAGATGACCAGGTTGTCTGAAATCGCTTAATGGTTCACAGCAGAAAGTCTCAAGGTAATTTGTTAAGAAAACAAAAGATTAAGAAAGAAAACTACCATCATGATTCTATGCTATATAACTACAAAAACCTTGAATCTGAATTTCAAACAGACTTACAGCTTGCATTAGCCCAGCAATTTCAGAATCCTTGGTATTAGCACCCACTTTCTCCAAACCAGTCTTCAGTTCCTCAAGAGTGATATGTCCACTATTGTCTGCATCTATCATCTTGAACATTTCTTTCAGACCTGCAATTTCCTCTTCAGAGAGGCTTTCAGCAATGACCTGAAATGAAAAAGAAGTTTTCTGGTAAGTAAAAGAACAGGTTTTAGCAAGGACCTCGCATTGTTGTCTTTAAAATACCAAGTGAAAACTTCAAGCAATTCAACCAAGATATCTGTTTTAAGAGAAAGTGATCATGTACAATATGTAATCACACACTTAACATTCAGATGGAAAAATCATTTAATGGCATCTATGAAGTATGGTGCTCACTATGTGTGAAACAATGTACTCAAATGAAAAAAGCACTATTGCAAATACTTCAGCTAACAAGAAATGCTTGATACCTGTAAGCAGAGATTTAGAGTTGTAATGTAAGCTTAATTATATGATGACTTCAATGATGATATTTGGTTAGCTTAGCAACTTTTAATGCAGTATTTATATATGCAAAGCACATTAGACTAAAAATTATAATGAAAAAATACACTGGTGAAAAACATAAAGATGTTTGCGTTACAAAGAGATATGTGCTTAAAGCATGGAATAGTCAGAAGGTTTAAAATCACAATTATCATGCTACGATATATGCACTCTTCTTGTTTCAAAGACAGGTAACATCTTTTCATTAATAGATGCAAGAAACAAAACTGCAGGTAAAACTGAACAGCCATATCACCTTTTAATTATCAAAAGATTATAAATGATGTTTCTATATTGATGTTTTAGCATTGCAACTCCACTCAAAACAAGTCTGGCAACCAAACAAAGGAATTGATCAGCTCCATTGCATTCCTTGTCTCAGTATGTTCTTTATCATGATACAGCATCCAAAGCATGACCTAAGTTTTCCACAGTTACCATGTCTGCTGTGTAGCGTGCACAAAATTTTTAAGAGTTCAGGGATTATAAGTACTCACTCGGATGACAATTTTCTTGAGCCTATTCATGGCTGAGAATTGCATCAACCGACTTAGAACAGCTGAGTCAAGAGGTCTATCAGGTGCAACACCTTCCATCTGCACCCAAGGATGGCCTGCACGAGAACAAAAACATAATGTAACTATTGCTACTCCTTGGCGACAAAAGAAACTAGTAAGATCAAGACACGTTCTTTATATCATCTAACTCCTCCTAAACCATCATCCATCTAGCTAGTTTTGTACTATAGTATATTTTCACATTTCCAACAGAACTTAATTTACGATTTTGTTTCATGACTTCATCCACTTAAGCAACAACTCAGCTCAAGTCAACTAGACCTCAATCTCCGATTAGCTACGGCTAGCTGTGTGAGCATTTTCCTCCATTCAGTTCTGTTATAAGCTAAAATTTCAAGAAGCTATGGTGAATCATGATAAAAGAAAATTAGGGTATCATTAAAAAACACAACTACAAAAGAGACACAACAAACTAATAATAAACAATGCACTGGTTTATTTGGCAAAGAGATATTTAAAGATTAGATTATAGTGGTATGCATACTCACAGAGAACTTCATGGGCTGTCAGCCGTCTTTTAGGGTCCCTTACTAGCATTTTCCGAACAAGATCTTTTGCACTTTCAGAGATATTAGGCCAAGGTTCTGATTCAAAGTCTAGTTCCCCTTTTAAAACCTGCTCAAATATTCCTTGTTCCGTTTCTGATCCCAAACATGACAGAGCATAAATTACACGGGGCCAAATAATCATTAGATAAAGGTATAAAATAACATGATTCTAGATCAAGAGTCTCACCATCCCAGAATGGGGGAACCCCACTTAACAAAATATAAATGATCACCCCAGCACTCCAAACATCACATTTTGGACCATATAGCTTCCGCAACACTTCTGGAGCTACATAGTAGGGGCTGCCAACTATGTCAGTGAAAGTTTCACCTGAGATGATGAAACCATTAGTTAATTTTGCAGAAATGGAAAGGACTACTAAGGAAGAAACAACATAATGCTGAAAAAGTTTTAAATAAGCATGGGCAATGGAGAGACTATGAGCTGACTGCAGGCAAACATATCCCTTCTAAAGCAAAACATATAGGAGGCATACTAAGGTAACCATATTGGCATGGATGTTGAAATGTTCATGTACTAAATAATGAAATTGTCTGGCATAGTCAATGAAGAAAATTATATTCTGATGTGTATTTAAGAAATTATAAGGAAGCAGTAAATTTTGCTATATTTTGTAACCACTGTGTGCATTACGACCATACAAAAACTTAAAATAGCATACAATGAGAAGCCAGTTAAGTATTGGGAACTTAAGATGTTCAACATTCAGCCTCTGGCACTTGTTTAGGCCACAATTGGCAGCTCCAAACAACTTTAGAATGGAAAATTATTTCCAAATTTTCAGATGTTGGCATTGAAACTCATGCTGCAGGCTATCAAAATAAAAGTAAATATTCATATATTTTTTGTTCGTCCAAGCCAAAATCAAAATCTGGATACTGAAACTTCAATGACCCTGCTTGTGTGTGTTTGGACACAGCTTGCTTGCTTTTACTGTCAAAATCAGAGGTGAATGGTGGAAATGTTTTCATAAAGTCCAGCCAGGCTTGATCAGAGCTTTGTTTATTATTCATTGAAAGCTCTAAGCAGATCTATAAATCTCTTTAACTCAATTTCCTCATGCACTAATTTCGTATGGATTCTGATTTTTTCTGTTGAACTAAAGCACCCTCTCCAAGAGGGTTACGGCTCACAGAGAATTTTCTCGGGAAGAATCAATCACCTGATCTAAACTAAAGCAAAAATGAACCTGCAGTGTTCTCTACATATGACAGGTAGTCAGAGGTCGTCACAAAAGATGTGATTAAGGGTCTAAGGGGTGGAACATCAGGCCTGAGAACAGCATTACCAGGTGTCCATATATACTCAATACCAGATTTTTTATCATGATAGTAAACATGAAGAGAATAGGTTTTGATCAAGACTGCCTCAAATTTTAGACCAAAATCTCTATCCTTATCTCAATAGCAAGAACTATAAGTTCAATGCAATTATTTAGGGGGATAAGTTCAGATCTAACTACAAACTAAAACTTCTTTAAATTTGGGAAGAAACTTCAAAAGTAAGCTTTTATCCATCTAATCAACCATCTTACTATTTGAGAAACCAAGCATACCTTTCGCCTATCCATTAACAATATCCGTGACAACAACAGTAACCATTCTTCCTCTTTGATAATTATTTCCACGGTTGATAGGCAAGAAAAGGGGGCAAGCCATTCTATTCTAATATAGGAAAAGCACATGGCAAGTGGAAATCTTCATAAGTGAGAAAGAGAAACTATTTATAATTGAGCTGATATTCTTATTCATTTAGTCAGTAAATTATTGGTGTTGTACTTGGATGGCATGGAAAATATTTTCAAGAACTCTAGAGCTATAATAGAGTTCAAAGAAAAGGCTAGTGTAGCACTAGTTCAATAATGCTGCAAGTAAAGGGGTGCTAAATCCAACCATTGAAACATAAAAGTGATGCTCAGATGTGTACCTGGCCTGAAGAACACTGAGAGACCGAAGTCTATCGTTTTAAGCGGCGACTCCTCTTCCTGACTGACAAACAGAAAATTCTCAGGCTTCAAATCCCGGTGCATAACACCCAAAGAATGGCATGCTTCCACAACACCAACAATTAACCTCGCAAGCTCAGCTGCCTGTTTTTCCGTATAATGCCCCCTCCGAACAATTCTGTCAAAAAGCTCCCCGCCAGAACAAAGTTCCATAACGACATGAACTGCAACAGCATCCTCATAAGCATCCACAATTTTTATCACATTAGGATGACCCTCCAAATGATGCATTATCTGAATCTCCCTCCTAACATCATCCACATCCTCCTGCGTCGTCAACTTCCTCTTCGCAATGGATTTGCAAGCAAACTCCTTCCCAGTCGCCTTCTCAATGCAAAGAAACGTTGTTCCAAATTGCCCTTGTCCAAGCTTCCTCCCTAAACTATAAATATCCTTCAAATTCCCAGTTTTCCTCCCTAACACAGATTCCATTTGAAGCGCTACACTCGAAACCCTCTTAACATGAGTAGGTTTCTTCCCCTTCTGCTCCTCCCCTGGCTGACCAATTCCCACTTCTCTCATTTCCTGCTTAATGGACTTTTCATGCTCAATGACTTTAGGTGGTGGTGCTTCATTGGGCATTTTAACTGGTTCAGGCGGGGTGTTCTGGACCAGTATTGGTGGATGATCATTTGATCCTTTTTTAGAACCCTCAGATTTTTTTGATCCACCAACCGGACCCGCTTCTGAATCACCATTATTCTTGCTACTATCTTCTCCTTTAGGAAGGTGCAACCGGTCCTCTGGTGGCCGGGAACGCCAAATAGCAGCAGTAACAGTATTGAAGAATCCATTATTGCCTAGATTTGGTCCTACACATGTATTCCCCATAAAAAAATAAAAAATAAACAACTAGCCCTATTGATCTTCAGGTCCTTGTTACCGCCTCTCTTCTCTGAAAGGTAGTATAAAGATTGAATCGTTTTTATCCCATTAACAGTAACAAGATACAACTTTGATGCTTCTTTGTGATCAGATCCCAGACCCTCAATCAAACCCTAATTTTGCAATTTGGCTCCGAATGACATTAATTTGGAAACAAAACTAATCAAAATATGGTCAAGAATTCACCAAAAAAATACAAAAATCCTCACCAAATTGCAACAACAAAACCAAATCCATGCACGAAACTAGAATAAATAATCAGAGAGAAAGTGATAGATGAAGCAAAGAGGCACTTATCTTGAGAAAGGGTAAGCAAATAAAGCATCGTATTTGATTGTTCAAAATGGAGACAGGTGGTCGTTTTAAGAGAAATTAGAGCGAGGTTATAGAAAACATTTTACGTGATTAAACCATATGTTTTTCCATGCATGGACCGTCACCATCTTCATGATGCAATTATGGATTAATATTGAAAATGGCGCGCGGCACGCGGGAGGGAGTTTGCCTGCACACGTGCGTGGTGAACCATGTTATCACCCAAATTATATAAATTACTAGTATATTAGCATCCGCTCTAGAGCAGATTACTATAAAAATAATATTAAAATATAAAAAAATATTAAAAATATTAAAAATATTTTAATAGTGGTATTAAATCTAATCAAATAGATTAATTTTTAAACATTCACTTAACTCTTTACTATATCCAAGAGCCTTGGGTTTGGCAACCACACCAACTTCACGATACTTAAGTTAGCACCCAAGTAATTTGAATCTGACATGGTTGTCAGAACCATGTAAACATGGGTCTAGCATGGCTTTTTGAATTTTAAAATGATTAAACAATATTAAAAATACCCCTTATTATTATAGAAAATTACACAAAACAGTAGAAGAATAAAAATATTCGTATAAATAAAGCTTATTTTTTTTATATTCCAAAGCTAAAGATGTATTTGAACTATTTAAGTTTGTGAAAGGTCAAAAAATTCTTGAGCAATAGGTTTTAATTTTGTTAACCTTAGGGTAGAATAGTATTTTTATTATGCAAATAAACGTGAAAAGACTGCCATACCCCCGCTCAAATGTTTAATGACCAATGAGCCTCTGAAAAATACTAAAATACCCCCACAACTAGGGCTTTAATTTTTTCAACCAAATAGCAAAATGATAATTTAACGTTTTGTGAAAAGACAACATTAGCCCCATCTCAAGCCTTCAGAACTTAGAAAATCCACTATGCAAGTCTATAGCGGACTGTATCTTGGTCCATAATATACTTGCATAGGGTTGCCAGACCCAAGCCGCTTGGGCCTGGCGTGGTTGTCAGATCAAAGTAGCTTGGGTCTGGCGCCTAGGATTTGTATAATTTTTATGAGCCAAACAAAGGTGATGATTTTATTAAAGATCAAAATACTCATGCAAATGTGTTAAATGATCTTTACGCTTGGGTCTGGCAACCATGCCAACCCCACGTCTAGGTTTGGCATGACCCACATGTCTGGACCTAGCAATCATGCCAGACTCGTGCATCTTTTTTTGAAAATATAGAAATACACTTATAGTTGTTCTAAAAACATATTTATTTTGTATTTTCATCTTTTTCTTTTTAACCAATTATATTCTTATATTTTCTATATTTTTTTCTTTTATTTTGGGACATTAACCACACGCGTCCCTAAAATCCACTCAATTTTTTTAATTAATTTGTAATTTTTGTGAAAAATCATCTATAAAATTGCACAAATTAAGATAGTCAAAAGGACAATAAATTTTTTACATATACAGTATTTTCTTTTCCTACAACATAATGTATCAATTCAAAAATTCAAAAGTTTTCTTTTATAATCATATATTTCAAATTTTCGTATATACTAATAGTTATAATATAGAATAAACTCTTCTTGTAACAAACTTTGACAATTAGATCATGCAACATCTCAAATTTAAAAAGGCATGAACCCTTTAAAAAATTGTTCAACATTTAGATGAAAATATAAAATTAATATTTTCATCCTCAATGCATACAAAAAAGAAAGTTTATTTTTGAAAACTTGAAATAAATCACTTAGAACTCAACATTTTTTTCATTCTTTCCTCTTCGAATATAACAAATTTATAAAATAAGTTGGACAAATAAAAAAGAGTTTGCAGTTAGGTTCTACTGCATATAAATAAAAAAATCATGCTTGAATGAGGCAGTGTTTATTTTTACGGTTCAATCATGTTTTTGAAAAAAATTAATTTTTTTTTACCCAAACGCTTGGGTCTGGCATAATCTAGCAGACATGATACTTAGCAAGTGAATTAAATAAAAATAAATAAATAGCAAGTATTAGTAAATGCAATGGAGAGTAACAAACATGCATTGAATAGGCCAGTCATTAATCCATCTGTGAAATCTCAAACATCCAACACCTTCTCTCAAAATATACTAAACTTGTGAGCATACTGCACAATGTCTTCAATATACAAAACTTTGTATAAAAGGAAGCATGTATCAAATTTGGAACTATGGCTTCTCCAAAATACATTTGAAGTCATTATCACTAAGCAGCTCTTGAGGAACAAAAATCTAGTTGTAATAGAACAACCCTTCCATCCTCGCCTTTCTTATGATCTGAACACAACAAAAAAAAAAATGGTTCTTCTCATTTTATTAGCCTCCAGTACCATTCCTGAAATACAAACTGATGAAACTTTAAGGAACACTAGATTCCAAAGTATACTCGTAGAAACAAAAAACAATTCTATCGAATGTGTCATTTTTAGTTTATTACGATTAAAATAAATGACATGGAAAATAAATGGGTTTTAATATATTTCTTAACTGATAGAAGGTTGATACATGAGATGAGATATTTAAAGGTATTTTTTCATAAATACAAGATCTCATAAACAAAAATTGACCAATAAAATAATGTATTGTGACATTGATAAAAATACCTGAGTGCCCCTACAAATCTCTATAAATAGAGGGTCTCACCCTAGATATGAGAGGATGAAAGAATTCTTGGAGATATAAAATTTTCTTCAAGACAAGCTCTTCAAACAAAGAAACTCTCAAGTTTCCTTCATCTACGCTTGAAGTCTTGAAAGAATAAAACTCTATTGGATCAAGCCTAAACACTCTACAAGGGTGAGGTTTAAATTTAATCAAACTAGACTTTTTTTAAAGAGTCATTTGTTTGGAGAAATTAATTTAGTGTTAGGAATTAATTGCATGGAATTTGTATAAATAGATTGCATAATCTGCTATTAATTCCTTACAATCAATCATCATCCCAAATATTCAATCTTGATTCATGCATTCATTATATGTTAATAAGCTTGTGGAGGAAACTAAAATTTTAGTGTCCAACCTTTTATTTTTTTATTATGTTTGAGTGACTTAATTTATATTGGAAAAATTACCCCTAACATCTTATAGTTTGATTGAAATTGCACTTGCCTATCGAGTTTTAAAAATATTACATTTTGTATCCTGGATCAAAGAAAAAAATTCAATTATGAGAAAATAATTAAAGTACCCTAATATATATTATAATTATTAGAGACACAAATGACAAATCATTTCCCTCCCCATCTTTTCTCTCTCTCTCTCTCTCTCTCTCTCTCTCTCTCTCTCTCCCCCCTACTGACAAGCACTGAAGATCTTGTCTATTCTCCCAAATTGAACAATAAAAAACTACTCTTAAAATTGATTTCTTGCATGAATTTGTGTTTCAATGTAGTTGTCTCTACTGATAGTAGAATCTCTCACAAGTTTTGTCCTCAATTCACAAATAACATGTTAGTTTTTTGAAATATTTTTAATTGAGGCTTTGAAAATCGATGATAATGCATTTAGCATGTTGTTGTTGAGCCTGCAAACAACGACACTTGGCGATGGTTTCTATATGCACTCTATAAATCCATTAAGCATGGCATACATCATAAGCCTTTTTGCATAATGTCTAACAAGCAAAGGTAAATTATATTTTAGTAAAATTTATGTGATATTTACAATGTATTTTATTATCTAGCTAGATTTTTTTTGCTAGGTATGAAGTATATCTAAAGCAGTTGCAGAGATATTTTATAAGGTAACACGCAAGCATTGTTCAAAGCATATTTATTACAATATAAAAAAAAATTTCAAGACTTAGAACTCAATAATGGATTTTGGAGTGCTTCAAAAGCTTACACAACTTTTGATTTTTGTAATTACAAGAAGGATAATATTAGGGATATGGATGTCGATGCTTTTGATTAGTTGAATAACATCCCTCTCAAGTATTAGCCTAGGCATATGTTTGACCATTAAGTTAAAGAAGAAAATCTAAATAACAATATAATATTAGAGAAAATTAGGATGAAACTAAAAATAGATTTGCCCAACCTTTAACATGAGAATCAAATACCACCCTTGATATTATGAAGTTATTGGATAATTATGTTAAGATGAAAAGAAACATGAGAATGATTCTAGGTAATTATGATGAATATCAAGTTTATAATGACATAATTATTTAAAGCTTTGTTCTTTATTTAAGATATTCGCAAGGGAAAACTATTTAAGCATAATACCATAGTTAGTAACAGCTTTATGAAAGATAACCAAATGACTGAGAATTTAATATTTGATGTGCTATATTTGAAATTATGGTATTGATTTTTTTAAAGTGTTTTTTATTAAAAAATATATTAAAATAATATATTTTTTATTTTAAAATATTTTTTTATATTAGCACACTAAAATAATTTAAAAACAATAAAAAAATTAGTTTAAAACAATTATTTTTTTTTTCAAAATATTTTTAAAATACACAATCAAAAGCTCCGTAACTCCTGCAACGCTTCACGTTCTGCTGCCAAATTTGACTGTCAAGTTTTTCCTTGTGCTGTGCTCGCAAGGAGTTGAATTTTCGGGGGAGATTGTCAATATTGATAAAAAAAATATTGTCTCTACTAGCTAGCTAGTCCCCTACGCTGTGAATTTAATGCTTGTTGAAGACTATAATACTAAAAAACACACATGTTTCTATAGTTGGAGTATTTGCACAGGTTGACAAGGAATAGTCTGTGGATTGTTCAAAGGCGATCTGAATTATTAATATTTTAAAATCACAAATTCAAATTCAACACACACCCAAGAAGAGTTTGCTTCTCAGATCAGACCCCAGGGGTCCTCCATAGTTGTTCTTCTTCTATCTTCTTACCAAAGTAAAGTTTCCTTTCACGTACAAAAGTCAAAATGCATGAATCCCCTCTTCTTTTTTCTCAACTACGGTGGTATATTTTGATTATTTAACGTGTAGAGATTAAATTTCTTTTTTGATGATCTAAGAATGCATCTGTCACCTTAGTTTGACAAATAATAAATTTTCGTAGATAAAATATGTGAAACCAGTAGTAAAAATAAAGAGAATATGTCCTTTTATGTTTTTTGTTTTGAAATAATATAAGTTCATTTTGAAATTATTTTTTATATAGATTTATTTTGTATTTCTATCTTCTTCTTTTTTAACAAGATATATTTATTTTCCTTTTGTTTTTATATTTTTTTATCCTGAAATACCAACCTAGCATAATTTTATCTTAAGATATCAATCATGTTTCAAATCCAACCATTGATTTTGAATTTAGTGACTTATATTAGGTGAGAGAAATAAAATAAAAAGAAATCACATTATTACCATTCTTATCATGCGCTGAATCATGTACATTTGATCTGAAATCAATAATTTAGATTTAAAGAACATGACAGCCATGTTCCTTTAATCTTTGACTTTAAGGTTTGAACCCAGAAAATTAAGAAATAAAATGAACCTTCTTAACCACATGGTAAACCGTGTAGGGTTCGTGTTTGTTGTTCCAAAAAATAATGTAATTAATCAGTTGACACTCAGAATAAATATTTTTTAAATTACCTATAATAACTGGGTTTTTTTGAAGTTTAAGGATCATGTCCAAATCTTTAAGCAACAAAATGATCAAACAAGAAAAC